>JAEHJW020004065.1_pt1 | contig 33736 bp, 42 predicted proteins | sample 9271431 | NCBI WGS metagenome assembly JAEHJW02 | reverse complement strand
GCTTCTGCCGACGATCGCATCCACCTGATCGTGGACCTACACGTATGATCATCTCCGTCGCCGAAGAATCATTGACTCGAGGCCTCCCGGAGCTGAAGCCGGTACTGCCGCGCCACTACGAGGAGTTGTCCCTGCATCAGTTCCATGATTTTGCGCTCAACCCGAACTATGACCATTATCTGGAGCGCGATGCGCGCGGCGAGGTGCTGTACGTGGTGGCGCGCAGCGGTGGCGCGCTGGTGGGCTACTGGATCGGCTTCATCGTGCCTGCGCTGCACTACCAGGATTGTCTGACGGGTACCATGGATATCTGCTACATTATCCCGGAAGCGCGCGGGCATCGCGGCGGTCAACTTCTCTTTGCCGAGGTCGAGCGTTGCGCGCGTCGGCGCGGCGTCGATGTGTTGTGGATGGGCAACAAGGAACGCGCTCGAGTGCACTTGACCGAGTTGTACCAGCGCCTCGGCTACGTGCATGAAGAAACCTACTGGTGCAAGTGGCTGGAGAAACTCTGATGGCAGCAGCAGCGATCATTGGCGGAGCCGCCATCGGAGGCGTAGCAACCGCGTGGGGCGCCAGCCAGGCCGCCGGTGCGCAGGAGTCGGCTGCGCAAAGCGCGCAGCAGACGCAGATGCAGATGTTCAACGTTGCGCAGGGCAACCTGGCGCCGTACATGCAACTCGGCAAGAGCGCGCTTCCGATGTACAATGCGCTCCTGGGCATTGGCGGTCCCGGAGGCGGGACCCCGGGCGCGCCGAACACGCAGCAGATGATGACCGCCTTGCAGAACATGCCCGGCTACCAGTTCACCAACTACTACGGCCAGCAAGCGGTGCAGAATGGCATGGCTGCGCGCGGCCTGGGCAGCTCCGGCGCAGCGCTCGCCGCCGGCGCGCAGTTCGCCACCGGCCTCGCCAATCAGAACTACCAGACCTACCTGGGCGACCTCGCGGGGGCAGTGGGCACAGGCGAGAACGCGGCCGCCGGCGTTGGGCAGCTTGCGACCACCACGGGCTCGAACGTCGCACAGGAACAAATGGCGGGAGGCGCAGCCGCCGCCGCCGGCTACAACGGGATCGCCAGCGGCGTGAACAACGCGGTGCAAGGCGGCATTCAAGGGTATCTGGGCATGAGCTATCTCAATCAGTTGACCGGCCAAACCGCAGGAGCGGGCGCGACGGCCACGGCCACCAACCCGTACCTGCCCTATGCGCCGATGCCTTCCTACCTGACCGGCAATGGAGGCTACTGATGGACAATTTCCTCGCCAACAACTACCCGAAGGCTTCGCCGCCCGTGCAGCCGCTCCAGCTGATCGGGCAGCTTCAGGGCCTGGTCCACCAAGCGCAGGTGAACAAGCTTACGGGCGCGCAGATTGCCATGGGCAAGAACTATGCGCAGGCCATGGGCCCGAATGGCCAACTTAACGAAGGCCAGCTGGCCGAGCTCACCGCGCAGAACCCGGAAACGGCAATGCTGGCCGGGCAGGTCGAACTCCAGGGCGCTGGCCGCGTGCACGCGATCGCGGACGCAAAAACCGCAGAACTCGGCTATGCGATGACGCAGAATCAGGACATCAATCAGATCATCTCGGCGGCGATGGCGAACCCGACCACCTCGCACATCCAGAAGCGCATTGTTCAATTGACGTCGATGAAAGTGGTCAATCCGACGCAAGCCGCGGACTTGATCGCATCGATGCCTCCCGGCAATGATCCCGAAGCCAACAAGCGCTGGATTCTCCAGCACCAGCTCCAGAATCAGCAGGTTGGCGAGCAGCTAAAGACTATTTTTGGCAATTATCAGGTGTTCTCCACCGGCGCCAACAACGTCATCGCGCGGGTTTCGCCGGTGACGGGCGTGCATCCGGTCGGCTCCTTTCCGGCGCAGCTCACGCCCGGCACGCTGGCGCAGCGGTTTACGTACGTCGATCCGCAAACCGGGCAGCAGCGGACCACTACGCTAGGCACGTTCTTGGGTAGTCATGGTCTGTTGCCGAATACCGGGCAGCCCGTGCCGAACATCGCCGCGCCGGGCGGCGTCCCCGCTCCCGGCGCAAGCCCGCAAGCTGCGCAGCCAGGCCTGGGCGGGGTACCGCCGCAGGAGGCCATGGCCGCGCTTGAGGCGCAAGGCGTCAAGCTGCCTGCGGGCGCAGCCGCCCCTCCAGGCGCGATGCCGCCCGGGGGCCTACCTCCGCCGGCCCTGGGCACTGGAACGGCCGCAGCGGGGGGCGCAGGCGGTGCAGGAGCCGGTCCTGCTTCGGCAGCGCCCGGGCAGCCGCCCGGCGCCCCCTCCCTTGCTGATGCCTCGATCACCACCGGTCTGGGCCCGGCCCAAACGGCGGCGCTGGGCGTAGCCGGCCACCAGTCGGCCGCCGCGCTGACGTCGCTGGAAGAGGATATGGGCAATTCCTCGAACGGCAGCCAGGTGCGGTTGCAGCGCATGCGGCTGGCCCTCAACGCGCTGGAGCATTCCTCGACCGGTGCCGGCACCGACGTGGTGCAGGAGGCGAAGAACTACATCCAGTCCATGGGCGCCGCGACGGGCCAGAACTGGGTCCCGCGCGTCCTGGGCATACCGCCCAAGGAAGCGTTGGCCAAGCTGGACAAACTCGACCCCACCGCGCAGTACGCGCTGGCCACGAAGTATCTCACGCAGATGGCGATGGCGCAGGGCGCCCAGTATGGCGCCGAGACCAACGACAAGCTGGCGGCAGCCGTTGCCGGCAACCCGAACACCCACATGCCGCAGCTTGCGGCCGAAGACGTGCTGAAGGTGCTGATGGGCATGGAACGGTACCACCAGGCCGAGTTCGCTTCGTGGCGCAAGTACCAGGCGCAGAATCCGAACGTCGGCCCCCAGGATTTCCTGCCCTGGAGCGCGCAGTGGACGCTCAAGACCGACCCGCGAATCTTCCTCACGCCCAACATGACGCCGGCGCAGACTGCTGCGCTCGAAAAGCAGATCCCCAAAGATCAACAAGCGCAGTTTATCGCGCGCTGGAAGGAGATGAAAGCCGATGGCCTCCTCCAGTAACGTATGGGCCGAGATGGCGGGCGTGCAGCCCGCCCAAGCGCCGACGGGAGGTGCGCACCCGAGTGCGGCTTACCCGACCATGCAAAGCGCTTCCCCCGCGCTCATCCGCAGCATCATCCACGCGGAATCGCACGGCGACCCAGATGCGGTCTCGAACAAGGGCGCGCGCGGTCTAATGCAGATCGAGCCCTCTACGGCGGCGTCGCTCGGGGTCAATCCGCGCGACTTGAACAACCCGACCATCAACATGGAAGCCGGACGCGCGTATGTCAACCAGATGCTCGCGCGCTTCCACGGCGATCCCCGCCTAGCGATGGCCGCATACAATGCCGGGCCGACCACGATCGCGAACCTGCAAGCGCGTTACGGGCCGCGATACGAAGACATCGCGCCGCACCTGCCGCCCGAAACCCAGGCCTACGTGCCTAAGGTGTTGGGTTCATTAGCGCCCAGCGCAGCGGCAGCAGAGCCGCCGCAGAATGCCTCCTCGCCCTCTGCGGCTGCGGAGAACGTATGGGCGCAGATGGCCGGTATGCCGGCTCCGGGCGCAACGCCTAGTGCTTCGGATGCCCCGACGCGCAGTTATCCATCTGATGTGATCTCTAAAGGGCCGTTGACCGTTCCCACCATGCCACGCGAAAGCACGCACAGCTGGTATACCAATCTCGGGATCGGGGCGCTGCGCGGATTGTCCGATGTGGGCAATGATCTACTTGGCGCGTTGGATACGGAAGATGCGCAGACCCAACGTTTGACCAATCGCGTGATGGGCGCGCAAGCGCCTGCCGGCCCGGATCTATGGACACGGCTCGAGTCGGCGCTAGGCGTCGACCCTGTGCAGCGGCAGTTGACTACGGACGCATACAACAACATGGGTCATTCGATCGCGCGCCCGATCGGGAACTTTCTCGGGAACGCAGTCGGCTCCGCCCCTATCGCGATGGCCGGCGCTGAGGCGTTGGGCGCCATCCCGGGGGTCAGCGCGCTGGGCAACCTGTTGGTCAACACAGATCCCGAGACCGGCGGCTTGGTCTCGCGCATCCCCTTTGGCCGCATGCTTTATCGCGCCGGCGAAGGCGCCGGGCAGGGCGCCATCATGGGGGCGCTCGCCCCGGGGCATGGCATGTCCCGGCTCCAGACGGCCGCTGCTGGTGCAGCCCTCGGTGCTCCTACCGGCGCAGCGCTGGGCTGGCTGGGGCCGCGCGTGGCGCAGGGCCTCGGCTGGGTTGGAGACAAGATCGGCGGCTACCTCCCGGCCGCGCGCCAGGCTGCCGCAGCCCTTGGCGACCAAGCGGACGAGGTCGCCGCGCAGCGCGCAGCGCAGGCCGTCGAAACGGCTGGCGTAGGCGCCCCCCCGGACACCGCTGCTGCTGCGCAAGCTGCCGCAGTTCCGGACGCTGCTGCCACGCCTGCATCGCAGGTATCCCAAGCTCCGCTGGCGCGACTGCTGCGCGTGCCTGTCAAAGGCGGCCCGGAGGCGTTCGCCGAAGCGCTCGACCGCTACCACGTGAACCCGGAAGAATTGACCCCGGATCACTTGACCACGCTCGAAAAGGTCAGCGCGCACATCGCCAAAGCCCATGGCGACCTGCCCACGCCAGAGGTGCTGGCGCGCACGGCCAACTTGCAAGCTAACGGCATCAGCCCCACGGCCGCAATGGTCATGCGCGATCCGGAAAGCTGGGCGCAGGAAGACTACCTGCGCTCGTCGCCTGCCGGGCAGCCGCTCCAGCAGCGCTACCTCAAGAACAACTACGGCGTGGTCCAGCGCTTCCAAGCTTTGCGCGATGCAGCCTCGGCCGGCGGCTCCGGCGTGCCCATGGCGCCGCACGAAGTTGGTCAGCAGGTGATCGATGCGGTGAACAACGGCTGGGACGAGAGCCAGAAAGCGGTCGGCGCGAAGTACGACCTGCTGCGCAACGCCTATGGCGACCAGCCGGGCGCCTACCCGAATCACCTCACCGATGCGCTGGACTCGTTCAAGGGCATCACCGGCTGGGACGAGATGGGCAACGCGGTCCGGAACCGGATGCAGCGCCTCGGGTACCTCGATTCCGACGGGAATGTGCCGCTGGATGATCAGGACAACCCGAAGCCGATGACGGTGGGGCAATCGGTCGAGCTGCGCAAGTTCCTCACGCAGCTTCCGCAAGTGTCGCCGACCGCGCGCTACGGCGCGCGCCAGCTGACCAACGCGCTGGATGATGATCTGTCCGAGACCGCCACGCCCGACGCCAATGATGCGGTGCGCGATGCAATCGGTTCGGCGCGCGCACGCTTCGCGAAGTACCGAGACGGGGGTCTGGTCCAGCAAATCGTCGATGGCAAAGCCGCGCCGGACAACCTGATGAAAACGGTGCTGGGCATTGGGCGCGGACCGGCGAGCCGCGAGGCGCTGCAAAACCTGCAAAGCGTCCTCTCCGAGACCCCGGAGGGCCAAGCCACGTGGGCGAATGTGCGCGGCCAGGGCATCAGCGCCCTGCAAAACGCTGCGCGCGCGGGGCTTCCGGACGCAGGCATCGCGTCCCCGACCACGGTTCGCAACATCGCACCGGCTTCGCTACGCAATGAACTATCGCGCCAAAGCGGAAAGGCAGATATCCTCTACGGCACCCCCCTCTGGAGTCGGCTGCAATCGCTTTCGCAGGCCGTGGACGATGGCTTTACTCCGCCGGCGGGCGACGTGCGCAATATGTCCCGCACCGCGCCTGCGCTGGAGCGCTCGATCAAGCGCAATATGCTGATGTACACGGCCGGGCATCCGCTGGGCGCCGCTGCCGCAGTGATTCATGGCGGAATTACCGGCGCGCAGGACGCGGCCGAGGCCAACGCGCTGCTGCGGCCGGAGAAGGCCGTGGTCGGAAACAAGGTCGCATCCTCGCTGCTGAACAACCTTGGACTGCGATCGCTGCCGGTCAACGCGCTGGTGCATCGACTGCAGAACGCTCCGTCCGGGCGCAAGCTCGCTGAACAAGCTGGGGGCTCCTAATGTTGTATGCACCCGTCTATGGCGGCATACTCGAAGTCAACGCGGGAGGCACCTCTTTCGTGGGGCTGCAATGCGCCGATCTGCAGTGGTTGACCACTGCAAACTTTGCAGCATTAATCCCGATTCTATCCGAGTCGCAGCAACTCGAGCCTTTGTCCACGACGGGGAGCATCCACACCACAGTTCGGCAGACCTTGCCTCGTGCCGTGACCGCATTGGAGATTTAACATGCCCAGCACAGGTAGCGATTTCACCCCGCGCGACGTAGGCGAGGAATGCCTCCTGAGCCTCGACTTTGGCAGCAACCTGGGGCCCGGAGAAACTTTGGCTTCCGCTACCGCTCAGATGCTCCTGCTATCGGGCACCGATGCTTCGCCGTCGAGTCGTTTGGTAGGTCTCCCCCTCATCACGGGCACCATCGTATCCCAGCTTGTAACTTTCACCGGGTTGGTCATGACCCAAGCGTCCCCGCGGAATAACTATCGATTGATCATTCGGGTGACCACGAGCCTGTCGCAGACGATCTCCGCCTGGTCTCAGATTCAATGCTCTGATCCTACCTTGGTGGCTTGACATGGCTACTTTTGAATCGCTTCCCCAAGCTGTTTTACCGTTAACTGGTAATGAAATCATACCGGTTAATCAAATACAAAATGGCGTTCCGGTTACTGTTCAAGCCCCCCTAAGCGCTGCGGGCACGTTGCCATCATCGCTTGCGGCTCCTAATGGTGCAGCGCTAGTTGGATTCTTGCAAGCCGGCACAGGCGCTACTGCACGAACAATGCAAGCTAAGGAACAGGATGTTGTCAGCGTGAAAGATTTTGGCGCGGTGGGCAATGGATCAACCGATGATACCGCAGCAATCAATGCTGCCGAAGTCGCCGTGAATGCTGCGGGTGGAGGGACTCTTTTATTCCCAGATGGCGGCATTTACATGGTCAATAATGCGGGACTGACCAAAAAATCTGGGGTGGATTGGCAAATGGCGGGCGCTACCATCAAGGCAATGGCGCAGACATTTACCGCCCCGACTGGCCTCGTCAATGGAGGCAGCCTTTCCAATTTTCGTATTCGCGATGGCATTTTCGACACCTCCTTGATGGTGGTCAGCGGCTTGGTTGCGACTGTTGCACTTGAATTATGTAGCAATTACGCGATAGAAGGATGCCAACTTACAGGCGTTCAAATGTTTGGAATTTCGCACGATGGCGGATCCAATTTTACCCTCAAGAATAATGTCATCACCAAGGCTACAGCAGCCAATACACAGAATCAAGGAATCTTGGTGAGCGTGGCAGCAGGAGCATCTTTGAATGGATTGATCGACGGAAATGTGTTGCAGAATACCGCCATGGACATCAGCGGGCAATACATTATGATCGCCAACAACAATATCTCCAATTGGAAATTCGGAGCAGGTATTAACACTGAAATTTCGGCAAGTTGTATCTTTCTGACTATTGTCAATAATGTATGCGTAGGAGGAACTGGCACGGATGTCAACGGCACGGATTGCGAAGGAATCGAAAACTGGGCACCTTTATCGATCATCAAGGGGAATCTATGTTATTTGAATTCAGGTGACGGGATTGCTCAAGGAGGAGAATTCACGCTATGCGAAGGGAACATCTGTCTCAATAACGGTCAGACCGGCGGCAATGGCATAACCGCCAGATACCAAACCGGATCGCCTACGGTAGGCGCCAATCATTCTGTTTTCTCCGGAAATCTGTGCGCAGATACGCAAGGGACCCCCACGCAACTTTACGGTTATGCGGATCAAACGGGCTCGGAGTTGACCTATATCAAGGTAGCCAATAATTTGTTCGCTAGAAACAAGAACGGCCCCATGTCTATGATTACGACATTGGCTGATTTCATCGGCCCGCGTTTGTCATTCAGCGGTGCGTGGACCCCGGGAACGGTTGCCATCGGCGGATTTGTGGACATCACCCTAACCGTTCCAGGCGCAGCTTTCGGCGATGTAGTGGATGTCGCCTTCAGCGCAGACCTGCAAGATTGCGTCATCACAGCGTGGGTCACAGCCGTTAATGCTGTCAAGGTACAGATTAGCAACACGGCAGGCATAGCAGTTACGTTTGCGGCTGGCACCGTGACGGGCTATGTGGCGAAAGCGATCAATTACACTAATTATTGATAAACCGAGGCGTTGCATGAACATTCCACACACAATCCGCACGTTGTTCACCGAGCTAGACAACGAAACGTGGTGCCCGGTGCGCTTGTTTGGCATCGGCTTCGCTATAATTGCCAGCAGCACCTACCTGTTGCTGGCTATCTGGACCGTCGTGGTGCTGAAACAGCCGCTGGACTACGTGTCTTGCGGTACGGGCCTCGCATCGGTATGGACCGTGGTCAGCGCAGCGGTCGTGTTCAAAGCCAAGTTCGGAGATCGGAAATGACCATTACCCGCCACATCGTGCATCGCATCGCCCTCGTCCTGATTTTGTTTCTGATCGTCGGCGCGATGTTGGTCGATCTGATCCGCTACGTGTGGAGCATCGTGTTCAACGTTAAGAAAGCGTGGGCCATCGCGCTCGCGCAAGACGACGCTGCGAACGTGGCTCTCAACGGTCGGCTCGGGCAATCGATCAGCTCGCGCGCCGCTTTTGCATGCAAGGCCCATCGTGAGTGGGGATGCATCACGTGCACGTTGCTGGACGACGTGAACCCTGGCCACTGCCTGCGCGCCCTCACCGACAAGGACCAAAACCTGTGAGCTTGTGGCTCAAGCTCGCGGCACTCGGCGGCTTGATCGCCGCGCTCTCGGGCGCGGCGTGGTACTTCCACCACCACTGGTGGGCCGAGGGCTACAATCAGCGCGCCGCGCAGGACGTGGCCGCGCTTGCCAAGGCGCGCAAGGTGCAAACGGTCATCGACACGCGCGTCGTGACCAAGACCAAGGTGCTTGTGCATACGGTGTACGTGCGCGGCGCGACCATCATCCAGAAGGTGCCCGAATATGTCACGACTTTTGATAACGCTCGCTGCACTGTCAACGTTGGTTTTGTGCGGCTGTGGAACGACGCCAATCGCATGTCGATACCCGCTCCCGCCAGCAGCGCTGATGAAGCCGCCAGTCCCGTTGTCCTCTCAGACGTTGAAGCCGAGCACTCCCGCGAAGCTACCCTCTGCCACACCAACGACGCTCGATTCCGCGAGCTTCAAGCGTGGGTGACCCGCACGCACGCTCAACATCCATGAACGATCTACTCAGGAGCATTTTGATGCCACCCTCCAACGACAGCCCGGTCGTGCGCGGCCTTTATCACTGGCTCACACCCCTGCTGATCCTTGCGCTGGCCACGTTGATCGGGTGGATCGGGTCGGCCATCGTGTCGGACCTTTCGTTGCAAGGCGCCCAGCTGACCCATATCGAGGTGCAAATGGCCAAGATGCAGGAGCAGTATTCCTATGGGCAGGACGTGATAAACAGCCAAGAGTCCCGCATCAACGCGATCATGCTGGAGCAAGCGAATCACGAGCACCGCATCACAGTGCTCGAACAAGCTCATTACTACCGGCACCACCGCTGAGGTCTTCGACATGGCTGCCAATCATTTCTCCGCCTGCTGGGCCGCGCTGTTGGGCAACGAAGGCGGCTACGTCGACAACCCGAACGATCCGGGCGGCGCGACGAACTGGGGCATCACGCAAGACGTGGCGCGCGCGAACGGCTACAAAGGCGACATGCGCGACTTGCCGCAAGCGACGGCTGAGGCCATCGCGAAACGTCTCTACTGGGACGTGGTGCAGGGTGACCAACTGCCTGCGCCGCTCGATTTCCAAGTTCTCGACGGCGCCTACAACTCGGGTCCGGGCAACGCTGCGCGGTGGCTGCAACAAGCCGTCGGCGTCACCGATGATGGGGAGATTGGGCCCGCGACACTCGCCGCGGTAGCCCGCATGGATGTGTGGCGGATCATCTGCGGCTACAACGGCGAGCGTCTCGCCTTCCTCGCGTCGCTTGGGGAATGGAGCTACTTCGGAAAAGGGTGGGCCAACCGCATCGCCGGCAATCTCACCAAGGCTGCCGACGACAAGCCATGAATCCCCAATTCAACTGGCGCACGGTGATTGTCGCGTGTCTTGCAGGGGCGTTGATCTGGGCAGCGCTGATCGACGGAATTGCGCATGCAGCCCCTACGCAGGCGCAGGTCAAGCAGGCTGTTGATCCTGCCTTCCGCAAGACGCCGCATACGGCTCTCGCGGCCCTCGCGCTCGCTGCCTTGGCCGATGTCCTGACCACGAAGGCGGCACTGCATCGAGGATGTCACGAGGCGAACCCGGTTTTCGGTCGCCATCCAAGCACCGCCGCTCTCTTGCTCACGCATGGGGCCGTGGTGGGGTTTGCGTGGGGCACGAAACTGCCGGCGTGGGCAGATTACACGGGCGCCGCTCTGTTCACGGCTGCGGCCATCCACAACGCGACTACCCACTGTCTCCGCTAGAACAAATCTTCTTGAAGCGCGATATCCGGATCCGGGTGGGCATCGATCTGCCCCCGGCTAACCCAGTACCGTAAGTGCTCGCGCCAACTTGTAGCTGCGCGCTCGTGCATGCGCGCGGTTTCTGCCGTAGACGCTACCGCAGCAAGTCTATCGTGCCAACGCGCCAACTGTCGCACTTCCTCAGGGGTTATGGGTACTAGGAGATGGGATTGCATCGAGGAACCTCCGCAAACTCAGGCACGGCGAAAGCGCCGTTGAGTACTTTCCCCAGCAAGGACTCAGGGTAGGGAAGCGCAGCGCGCAGCGCGGCCAGAATCGACAACTTGGAATGAGCCACCACTTCCGGCGTGATCCGGGTGGGCGTGATCTCGGCCAGATGCGCTAGATAAATGCGGACCGCTCGAGTCTCGCCCAGCACCGATAAATCCAGCACCGCAGCACAGTCCTGCAACCCGTTCCACTTGGCTGCAATGCCTTGGCGCACGTTGGTGGGTAGCGTGGGCCACGGCGGCCAATTCCAAGTCGCTTGTTGCGCAGCCTCGCGAAAGATGCGGTAGCAGCCACCGGCCTCGCCGCGCAGATCGATCAAACTCTGGCCATAGATCAGCGCCCGTGCCAGGTCTTTGTCCGACAGGCTCTGCAGAATGCGACAAGCGCCGCTATACGAGGTGGCGTGCATAGGAATAGTCCAGGATCTTGATAGGAGCGGACGTGATCAAATCCGCATACCGATGGACCTCGACCAAACTGCGGTTATCCGGAAGCCCGGGCATGATCACCACGATGGGGGCATAGTTGATCTTGACCACCAGCCAGGGCGTGCGTTTTTGCGCACGTGCTTCAGCCGATGCTTTGACCCAGAACCGCCACAGCTCGCCGGCATGCTCGCCATGGAAAGCGGACCAGCTGAGCGAACGATACGCCTTGGCCTCGACCAGCACCTCACTCGCAAAGCGTTGGACCAGCGGCCAATCGGTTTGCACTGCCGCGAGGTCGCCAGATTGCCTACCATGCCAGCGCTGCGCGTGCGCACCCGAGCCTACGGAGCGCCAGAGTGCGCGATCGTCGCGGCCGCCCGTGAGCCAATTCGACAGGGAGCGGGCCAGCTCGCGCTCGAAAGCCGCTCCCTTGGCATGCCCTGCGCCTGCTTTCACGGGTACTTCCTCGCGGTTTGTGCGAAGCCCTCTTCTACGCGCGCCCAAGCAGCGGTAGCGAGTGCACGCACTTGGGTTTGTAAGGCGGGATTCTTGAGTCGGTCAAGGTCCTGGCTTACCGCGCCGCGCGGCAACTGTAGCTCCTCGAGTGCTTCAGGTGCGGCCGTTTTCAGCCAGTACAGCGACGTGTGCACGTCATCCATTCCGTAGTGGTACAACACGCGCACGTCGATTTCCCGGAAAGGAGCGCTGATCTTGTTTTTGGTCACGCGCGCCCGCACGATGGCTCCGATTGGCCGCGTGACGCCGCGGACCGTCTTTTTGATCTTTTCGACCTCACTCAGCCACACGATCTGTGAGCAGTAGAAGTCGAGTGCTTTGCCGCCGCTGCGCGTGTACTTGGCGCCGAAGGACACCCCGATGTTCTCGCGCACCTGCGAGATGAACAGCATCGAGACGTCCCGCGTAGCCAGCTGCGCGTTGAGGCGCCGGAACATTTCGCTCAGCAGCTTGGGCTTTTTCGCACCGTAGCCCTGGTCTCCGAGCGCGTTCTGGTTTTCGCTTTCATCGCTTAGTGCGTCGAGCGAATCGACCACCACCAGCGTAGGCGCGCCGTTGGGGTCCTTGGACCACTCCTGAAGCTGTATGAATAGTTGTTCTACGGTGGCAATGGTGTCTATCAGCAGCGCAGAAGCCGGGAACCCGATGCTTTCCGCGTAGGGCCGGTCAAACGCATGCTCACACTCGACATAAATCACGCGGCCGCCGGGTACTGCGCGCGCAAAGTTGGCGCACGCCTCGATGGCTAAGAGCGTTTTGCCGGTGCTGCGGTCCCCTACCAGATTGATCACGCGCGCTCGCGCCCAGCCGCCGCCCAGTGCGGCGTCGAGAAGCGCGGCGCCGGACGGGAACGTAGGGGCCCCGGAGGCCCCTACGTAGGGATTGCGCAGCGAAACCCGCGCCGTCATGCGAGCCCCGCCAGGTCCGGGAACTCGGCAATGGCTTCGCCGAGCGCCTGGGCGACCGCGCGCGGCAGATCGGCGTCCGCAACCGTGTCCGGGATACCGAGGTCGTACAGCGCGAGCGCATCCATTGCCGCGTTGAATTGGGCTTCGGCCCTTGCAGCGCTCTGGGCGGCCGCAGGCGTCGGAGCTGGGACCGGGGCGCTACGGGTGGTGCGGCTAGGTACTGGCTGGCGCGCAGCGGGCTGTGCAGGCGGTGCAGCGGCCGGTTTACTGGCCGGGGCTGGTGCAGCAGCAGCCGTTTGGGTGGAATTGCGGCCGGCATTGCGCTCTTCGCCGAACTTGGTGCCCTCCAGCGTTTTCGCCATGGTCGCCGCATCGGTCATGACCACGCACTCCGGCAGCGGATGCGCTGCAATGTAGTCCAGCGCGCCGGGGTCATTGACAGGAGACGGGCTGCGCGCGATACGGATGCCCGTGTACTTGGTCGTAAGGCCTTCGCCGGTGCGGGTAAACTCGATGTCGTAACCATTTTCTGGATCATCTAGCCACAGCACTTCGCCCGTCCGGGAATCTTGGCACAGTGCGATCAGCTCGCGGTCGATGGTCATGGGCATCATCCAGATCTGCGCGCCTTTGTCCGGTTCTTTGCGGTCGATGATGTACGTCATCAGCCGGAACGTCGCGCGCAGTTCATTGGCCGGCTCTTCCTGCCCGAGCGCGCTCAAGCGCTGGCGCTCGTCGCAGATCGGGCACGGTTGATTGTTCATGCGCGCCGGACAGGCGAATGCGGTGAAATCGGGACCGATTCCATAGTGCAGGTACACGTCGAATCCGTAGTGGCGTGCATGTTCCCATGCCGGCGGCAGGATGCGAATCCAGTTCTCGCCTTTCTTGGGCGTGTACACGCTGGCCGTGGAGTTGAGCCAGACGTCGCGACCGCGCGATGCGTACTGCTGGCCGCGTTGGGTGAGTGCGGTTTTGTCTCGAGGGGTGTAGGTAAAGCGCGATTGATTGGGAGCTGGACGGCGGAGAGGAGGAGTCATAGGATCACCTGGAGATGGGAGTGCGATGGGCTCGCGTTACGGGCGGTGCATCCTGCGGTACAACACCGCCGCCTCCGGCGACGGCCAACGAAACTAGATCGCGCAGCATCGATGCGCGCATGCGCCAGGATTGCACCGCGGCTTCCCACAGCGCGCACTCCGTGACCAGCGTGGCGTGCGCCCGGCGCAGCTCGAGTGCCTCGGGATCGGACTGCATCAGCAGCGACAGGCGCGTCTCGGTGATGCCTTTCTCGCCCTGGTAAGCCGCCCGCAGCGCTTCGGAACGTTCTGCGATCGCGGCTTCCAATTGGAGCTTGGAGGCATCGCGTGCGGCGCATGCCTGTACGTAGGCGCGCTGCACGTTGTCGTAGGTCTGCGCTTGCAGGATCAGCTCCGCGGACAGGTTGTGGGAGATGGATAGGTCGGCAGCTTGGGTCAGGTTCATCGGGATGCTCCGGATTGGAAGAGGGCCACGATCAGATCAGCGACTCCGTTGAATGGACGACTGGTGAACGCATCGAGTGCTTGCACCAACGGCCCCGCTCGATCTTCGGTGGCGGCAGCTAGGACGGCTTTGGTGAGGTATGCCAATACAATACGGCGCACGGATTCCGCGTCGGAGTCGGTCAGGTTGTTCAACGGGGGGCGCAAGCGTTCCCAACTCCAGCGGCCGCTGGCCAGAATCCGCGCAATGCCAAGGGCCGCGCTGTCTTCCTCTTGCGAGGCTTGCGTCAGTAGGACCTGCACAGCCGCGAGGTCGGTCATGCCGAGGACTTTGTCCGCCCCGGTCAGCAACCGCCGCATGCTGCCATCGGCATACGTGATCAACGCGGTTTTGATCTCGTCCGGCAGCTCGCGCGTTTCCTGCAATTCATCCAGGTACTCGAGGAGCGCCTTGCGCGACAGCGGCGGGAGCGAGTACTCCGCGCAGCGCGTGCGGATCGTGTTCGGGACCTTGGCAGCTTCGGTCGTGCAGAGGCACAAGTACAAGTACGGCGGCGGCTCCTCGATGATCTTGAGCAACGGCTGCCATGCAGCTTTGGACAATGCGTGGCACTCGTCCAGGATCACGATGCGCGAGCCACCGACCAGCGGGCGCGTCTGCCAGATCCCGACCTGTTCCCGGATGACTTCTATGCCTGCATTGGATGCTGCATCGATTTCCTGCACCTCGGCGCAGTCAAACTCGCTAGCTAGAATGCGCGCCAGCGTGGTCTTCCCCACCCCGGAGGGCCCCACGAAGAGGTATGCGTGCGGTGCTCCGGGGCGCCGGATCTGTGCCTGGAGCGCCTGCGCAATCGATGCGGAGGCTTCCCCACGCAGGGCCGAAAAGTTCAGCGGGCGATAACGCAGGTGCAGCGGGAGTGCCGCGGACTCGTCGGTGGCCATGATCAGTGGAGTCGATGGTGCAGACGAAGGATTGCTGGCCCCAGTTTGGGCCGGCCTGGGCTTCAACAACATAGGGCACCTTTTGAATAGCGGGGAAGGTAATGCGCAACATCTCAGCGCCGATACTCTCGGCGTACTCCAGGACGCGCGCTTCGGGCACGAAGAAAGTCAGGTCATCGTGGATGTTAATACGCGGCATCAGGCACGGGTCGCCGCGCTCCAGAGCGGTCTTGGCCAAGCGGATCATCGCGGCCACAACAATATCGGATGCGCTCCCCTGCACCGGATTGTTAATGGGTTCGTTGCCCGATAGCAGCGCAGCACGCAACCGCCCCGTGCTGGGCACTTCGATGCAGCCGGTGGCAGCGTAGCGATCGCGCTGTGCAAGCTGCCAGCGTTTCAGTACCGGATAGCGACTCCAGTACTCAGCGCTGATCGCTTCCGAGATCTTCGCAGGCAGGTGCAGGTTGCGGCCCGGGGACTGCGCGCTCGCGCCATAGGGGAGGGAGAACGTGATCCCGCGCTTGACTTCGTCGCGTAGCGCCTTGCGTAGTTTGGCCTCGTCGGTGGTGCCATAGGTCGCCAGCAAGCGATCCCAAACAGGCGGATAGAGCTCCAGCACGCGATCGGCCCAGCGCGTGTGCAGGTCGGCGCGCTCCCATAGTTCTTGAATCAGCACGGGGTCGCCGGACAACGACGCCAACACGCGCACCTCGACCTGCGAGTAGTCCATCGACAGTACGTGATAGCCGGGACCCGGATGAATCAGTTTGCGTACCCACCGGTCCCGACGTTTCGGGACGTTTTGGATGTTCGGGTGCTCGGAATTAAGCCGCCCGGTCGCGACGCGCAGGCAGGAGTAGCGCGGATGTAGGGCGCCGTCCGAGCCGGCTACGCTGCGCCAGCCCTCTAAATAGGTCGCGCGGATCTTGTCGATGCGCCGTAGTTGCAGCACCAGCGGGCCGACCGGGTGCTTGCATTGTTCCAGCACCTCCTCACTCGAGGATGATTCGCCGATCAATTTAGCTACGTGTTCGGGCGAAGCTGGGTCGAAGACGCGCCCGGTCTCGCGCATGTGCGCCTGCACCTCGGGCAGCGCGGCGATTTGTTCATGTAGGCCACGGATTTCCTGCTGCATTCTCGCCAGCTCGGTGTCCAGCAGCGCGTGATCCAGCGGCAATGGCGCAACTTCCATCAGCGCGTTGGCCACGATGGTCTCGCACAAACGGTCGTAGTCCAGGTGCGTGCTTTGGTACAAATTGAGGGCCTCGCCGAGGTGGTAGCAGGCAGCGGCATCGAGGAGGTTGTAGCGCGCGAAGGTTTCCCACGGGATGCTGCGCCATTGCAACGGGTCCACGTCGGTGATGTCTTTGACCCAGCTACCAAGCTGGATGCGGCACGCTGCATCCAAGGACTGCGGCGACTCGCGCTGGAACGCTACGCGCGCGCCTGCCGCTGAATCATGCCAGCGCTTGCCCTCCAGAACAACCGCTGGACCGAACTGCGCGATCAGCCAGGTCAGCTCGAACTGCGCGTTGTGCGCGATCAGCTGCCCTTGGTAGCTGCGCAGCCAACGGGCAAAAAGATCCTTCTGCGGCGGCATCCCGGGCCAGTTCACTGCCAGCACCGCGTGCGCGCGTGGCGACCAGAGCGCTACGGTCAGGATTTGTGCTCCCGGCTCGTGCGGGTACAGGCCCGGGCTGGTCTCGATGTCCATCCCGACCACCGGCTCCTGGAGCAGGAGGCGCATGCCGGTAGCCACGTCCATGGTGCAGCGGATCTGATCGAGCCGAATGGAAGCACGCGGCCGATCTTCCCCGAGGAGATTCAGCGCGGTGCGCAGGTCCGACTCCCAGACCGGGATGGTCGGGTTGCGCCGGCGGTCGCCCTCGCCCCACTTGCGCAGAAAGGCCTCCGGATACAAGCCGATTCCCCACGCTCGATGCTCTCCGAGTTCGACGGGAAAAGGCAGCCCGCGCCACGTCTGGAGATCGGCTTTCGGCCCTGCCAGCGCCTGCAAAGCGCGGGCGCCGACGGCGAGGATGACTTTAGGCCCGCATTGCTGGAGGTCCGTCTGTAGTAAATGCTGGCAGGCGCCGCGCGCAGCTTGCAGGTAGTGCTCCGAGTGCGAGCCGCCATGGCAGCGCATGGTCAAGCCCCAGCGCACTGCGCGGACTCGCTGCGCAGCCAGCGCCGCGCGCAGCCGGTCGCCATCGGGCCCCGCAAAAGGCACGCCTTCCCGATCTTCCTGCTGGTCTGCATCGCCGCCCAGAATGTACAACGGGGCTTTTTCTGGCCCGATGGCTCGGATCTTCGGATGCGTGAGCCCGGTTTGCGGTCGATCCTGCGGGCAGTGCGCGCAGCCTTTGCCGCCCAGCAAAGACAACAAGCTCATACCCGGGTGCTCACGAAGGCCTCGATGTCCGGCCCCTCCATCAGAATCAGGTTGGGCGCAATGCAGGACAGCTGTGGCGTGAGTGGTAACAGCTTCATGGTTTTCTCGAACGGGAGCCGGACCTCGGTCGGCGCCTGCACTCCTTCCCAGCAGTATTCCGAAGAGGCGGAAATGGCCCGCGCGCCTTGCGGTCCCAATTGCAGCTGTTCGGCGGAGGCAAGATTGAACAAGTTCTGGCGATCGCGTAGCGCGCCCAGGTAGATCGGCGGTTCCACGCGCGCCACGCCTTTCAGCTGATCAGTGACTTTGGTCAACTCGAGCCAGTGCGCTGGCTCCGCGTAGGTGGTGCCAAAGCTGGTGCGCTCGATGGTGGTCCAAACTCGCCCCGGCGCGTGGTGGATGTCGATCGGGCCGGCTGGGCTGTAGCCTTTGATCGCTACATCGAGCATCCGCACAAAGGGTTCCGGGAGGATGACCGGGTCCGGGGGCAGGTCGAATCCTTGGCAAGATTCTGCGCGTACGCGCAGCAAGGCTTGCAGCGACATGGAATAGCAGCCTTGCTTGGACAACGTGATGCCCAGCATTTCCGGGTAGGCGATCTGCAATGCGGACACGTAGTTGGCGTCCAGCATGTGCAGCATTTTCACAATCATCGGCAGCGGCACCGACAGCTTGCGCACCTCCTGCACCGGCGTGCGTGGCATGGCCAAGGTGGACTCGGCTAGCGCCAGCTTTAGCGTGCCGACTGCGCTCTTGAGCTGGTAGGCGCCGCTCTGCGCAGAGCATTGCGGCGTTTCACCGGCGCCTGCTGCCGCGCCCATGTACGCGATCCAGGAATTGCCGGGCACCATGCCGCGAATCGCGGCAGCGCTTTGATCTTTGACCTGGCACCATTGCGCGCCGTTAGTCGTGAACAAACTTTCGCCATCGGAATGCAGCCCATCAAAGGGAGCCGAAGAGGCTAGCGAGGCCTTGAGTAGATTGAGTTCGACGGACGTGGCGTGCATGATATTTTCCTTCTGGTTGCAGCAGCGCAGCCCATAGGTCTGCATCGCTGGGAAGAGGTGCGAGGAGGGATTTCAGTAAGGAAGTCGGTTCGCCGCGCGGGCTAATCAAAAACGCATAGGAACTCAACAGATAGGTCGGAAAGTAGCGACGCGCAAGCGCGGACAAATTGGGGAGCAGCATTGCGCAGTAAGTATTAGGCGGCCGCGCGGCATGCGTAAGCACCAGTCCTTCATACAGCGCGCGCACTGCGTACTGATGCACCAACCCCTGCGCCGTAATCTCGGGTACTAGAGGAATGCCGGCCGCCTTGGCGCTGGCGATGGCATGCTGCCCAAGCTGGAGCGCTTGGTCCGCGTTGGCATGGGTGATATGCGTCGAGTGCCAGCCTTTGCGGCCGCGAACAAAGATCAGCCCATAACCCGGGTGCACCGCCCAGGTCGAGGCGTCGCGCGAGGTCAGGAAAGAAGCGTCCTGATTCAACGCGCAGGTGCCGAACCCGTGAGTGCGCGTGCCCGGCGGTAGCAACTGGGCCATGTAGCGCATCCATCGGTGCTGCTCTGCCTGCGAATCGCCCATGGAACGGGTCGCGAGTCCGATGTAGGTCGCGCCGCGCTGCGCGTAGTACTCGAGGTGGTGCACGCTTTCGCTTTGATGATAGACCGGGATCAATCGATGCGCGTCTTCCGGGATCTGGTCGCGCAGGTACTCCCAGTTGCGCGCGCCCTGCGCTGCCGCCTTCTCCACATCGGCTTGCGAAGCGCGATGGCCGGGGGCGCCCGGAATCACGTCCACGTTGACCAGGTAGCCGAAGAGGTGGCGGTATTCGCGCCAGAACCGAATGTAGGCGTTCAGGTCGATCGGGCGCCCCTTGCGCCAAGCCGTGAAGGCGCCGGAGTCCAGAATCCATTGCGAGGTATGAGTGGGCGCGCGCGGCTTCATGCGCAAGCCCGCAGAAACTCGTCCCGCACCGACCCATCCTCCAGGAAATTGCCGCGCAGCGCGGTCGTGGTGGTCACGATCCCGGCTTGCGCAATGCCCCGACTCTCCATGCACATGTGGCGGCATTGCAGCATGACGCCGACGCCACGCGGCTTGAGCGCCTTGTTCAGCGCTTCGGCGATCTGCGTGGTCAGCCGCTCCTGCACCTGCAATCGACGGGAGTAGACCTGGATAATGCGCGACACCTTGGATAGGCCGAGGATGCGCATCGAACCCCCCGCAACCGAATACTCTGGGATGTAGGCCACCGTAGCGGTACCAAAAAAGGGCGCCAAGTGGTGCTCGCAATGCGACCAGACCGGAATGCCGCGTTGCGTGATCATCTGGGAGTAGCCCTGCGCGCCGTCCTCGAAGGCGGTCAAACAGGGAAGCGCGCCGGCCGCTGCATAGCCGGAACCCCAATCCTTCTCCCATGCGCGGATCACGCGCTCTGGCGTATCTCGCAATCCTTCGCGTTCCGGGTCCTCGCCCAGGTACAGCAGTAGCGTGCGGATGGCTTCGACGGCCTCCGCGCGGGAGGCACTGGTCTTGTTCATAGCAGTCCCTCTTCCTTGGCGCGTTCGATCAGCGGGTCCGGAGTGCTCACCGCAGCAAAGCCGGCTGCGCGCAGGAGGCACGCATGGCATTGACCGCATGGCGGGTACTCGTTGGCGTAGCAGGTGTGCGAGTAGGCCAAAGCGGGGAGCGCTCCGACTTGCTGCGCAAGCCGCACGGTTTCGGCTTTGGTTTTGTACAGGAGCGGTGCCCAGAGTTGCGGTTGGCTATCATTCCCGAGCGCCAATTGGAGCATCGATTCCATGGAATTGAGAAACCCGGGGCGGCAATCCGGGTAGTTCGCCTCGTCCATGGCGCAGACCCCCGTGACCACGGCGCGCGCGCCGAGGCTTAGCGCGTAGTTGGCGGCGATGATCAAAAACAGCGGATTGCGCAGCGGGACAAACGTTTTCTCGATGCGGTTCCCGATGACCTGATCCATAGCCGCTGCATCGGAGTAGGTTTCCAGCTCCGAAGCTGACACCAAGGGCGACGCGCTGCGCAGCACGTCTGGAATGCGCACCACTCGATGCGATGCGACCCCAGCCAGCTTGGCGACGGCTTCGGCTGCCTCCAACTCCCGGGTATGCCGCTGGCCGTAGTCAAAGACGACCGTATGCAGCGCAGCATCCGGGTGCTGTTGCTTGGCCCAGAACAGGCAGGTCGTGCTGTCTTGGCCGCCGGACAATACGATGACCAGCGCGTCCTCGGTCATTTCAGCTTCCCCAGCGCCGCGAGATCGCGCAGCGTGGCACGCACGCCGCAGACCAGCGTCATGATGGAGGCGCGCGCCGGCATCGGCTGCCCGGGGAACTGTTTCTTGAGCTCCTCGAAAATCTGGTCCGGCGACAGGTCCGGGTGCTCGATGCAGAGGCGGCGACAGGTCGCGATTCGGCCGCTAGCCCGATTGCCCGGGCCGCCAGCCGGCTTGCGTCGCGGCTTTTTGGGCGCAGCCGCACTAGGCGCTTCTGCAAGGGGTGCCGAGGGAGCGGGTGCGGTAGGGTGAGCGGCTGGCTCTGGGGAAGGCGCCTGGGCGGCCGCAGAGGTTTTAGCGGCCGTTTGGGGTTTACCGCGCTTTTTCTTGGCCGCCGGCAACGGAGCGCCGGGGAGCGCTTCCTGAACGGGCGCAGGCGCCGGCGCATTGGGCCATAGGATGCGCGCCGGCTCGATCTGATTGTTCACCTGCTCCGCGACTTCGTTGAAGTACGCTTGCGCCGGCGGCGAAAGCGCAGCCCATGCGGCTTCGTCGAGGACCGACACGGCCTCCATGACGGTCAGGAGCGTTTGTTCGGTGGGGTTGCTGATCCCGACTGCGTGGGCCAGCTCGATGTACAGCGGGGGGAGTGCTTCGGACATGGTCGATTCCTCAGTGGGTCAGATGACAACGTAGTGCGTACTGCGCGCGGCGCACATCGGCTGCCTTCCAGCCGAGCGCGAGCGCGAGCCCTTCGGTTCCCGGCAACAGCGCGTCCCGAGTCGGGTAGTATGGGGCACGCGGATACAATACGGCCCATTGATTTTCAGCAGTTGTCCATTGCGCCTCCGGTAGGGCTTCCACTGCCGCGACCAGCCGCGCAGCGGGCGCGGGCAGTTCGCGCAGCGCGGCGACGTCTGGAGTGGTGCGCAGGTCTAGCTCCGCGTCGAGTTCCTCCGCGGTCTGGACCGAAGTGCTCCGGTCAATCACGTCCCGCATGGCACTGGTGCGCACCAGCGCGAACAAATGGCCCGGCGTGCGATCGGGTGCGTCATAGCGTTGCAGAATGATCAACGCCCACAGCGAACCCCACTGCTGCCAATCGTCGAGCTCCCAGTAGGGTATGCGCCAGCCATGTCGGGCATGCTGCGCGCGGCCCCACTGGCCGCAGTCGTTTACGAAAGTAGTCCGTTGTGCTGAATCCATTGTACAATCTCCTCGTTGGTGGATTCGCCCCAATCTTTGCGCTGAGGCGGTGGAGTGATCATGGCGCCGCACAGGTCCAGCGCGGCTTCGGTGGCTTCGGCCCAGGCATCAGTATCCCAGCCAAAGACCAACGCGGGCAATGCGGCGAGCTGCGCGCGCTTGATCGAGGACAAGGTGATCCCGAGCGTAGCCACCACCTGCACGGTAGCGATCCCGGCGTCATCGAGCGCCTCGGACAACCGTAGCGCGTCCCAGGGCCCTTCGACGACCAGCGTGCGGCACGGGCCGCTAATGGTCCGGAACATCGCGCAGGTGTCGGTGTCGGGGCTGTTCAAGTAGCGCGGGGTCGCATCGCCGATTGCACGTCCGGTCCAGCCTACAACCCGGCCGGCCCAGCGCAGCGGGATCAAGACGCGCCAGCGGTAGAAGCCGGCCGGTGCGCAGCGCAGATCATATCGGGTCAGGTAGGGAGCCGATAACCCGCGTTGCAAAGCGTAATCGCGCACCGGGTGCGGATCCGGAATGGGCAGGAAGCGCGACCAGTCCAGGGATTGATCCTGCCGCGGCTCCGCGAAAGGTAGCGCGAGCGCGAAACGGCTGCCCAGCGCCGGCAGGGTGAGGTCATCGACAATCGGAGCTTCCTGCGGCAGGTAGCGGTGCGCAGCGTCGCCAAGCAGTTTGAACAGCAATCGGTGAGGTCGCCTTCCACGATGCGCAGCGTTGCGCCAGCATCCCCAAGCTGGCTGCAACAAGGAGATGCCGAGGTGGTAGGACGGATCATCGCTGCCGCACCATGGGCAGTGAATCGCGATGTGATCTTTGCTGACCGATGATCCATGCGTGACAAAAGGAATGCCTTCTGCCGCAAGGAGATCAGGCCAAGGTAGGAGCAAGGTCATGGACCTATTATAGGCAACGAAGTTGTGCAGCGCTAGGTGCTTTTGATTGCTTTTTCCTATCGGTGCAGGATGTTCGATAGCTTTTGATCTTGGTGTATTTTGGGTCTAAGAGATTTCCCTCCTCCCCCTTCCCCCTAAAGGGGGAAAGGAGGGCCGGGGAGTCGAAAATCTCTAAGCATTTTGTGGTGTTGCAAAAATGGGAAAAACAGCTAGTTGTCGATCCCTGCAAAAGCGGTCGGTTGTTCAGTGCGCCCGGCTGCGCGCATGATTCATTCGGACCGCCGTATTGTGCTGGTAGCCCATCCACCTGCCTGAGGTGTTCCATGCTGCGCATCCTGTCCCTGTATCTCGCCCCCGACGGCGAGGCCAATCACTGGCATCAAGGTACCTGGTCGTTGTTTGTTCGGACCAGCGGATGCACTGTAGGGTGCCGCTGGTGTGACACGCGCTACTCCTGGAGTTCGAAACGTGGTCACGATTTCACGGTCTCGGAGCTCGTCGAGAACATCGAGTTCTACGCGGGTTCAATTCAGCGCATCACGTTGACCGGCGGCGAGCCGCTGGAGCAACCGTTGGAGGAACTGGCGCAGCTCTTCGATCTGCTCCTGAAGAAGGACTTTACTATCTCGGTCGAGACCTCGGGTGCGGCGCCTGTGCACTGGCTCAAAGAGCGCTCGCCGGACCTTGCGCTAGTAGTCGACTGGAAGCCGCCGTCCGCCAAAGCATCTCCCATGATCCTGGATAACTACCTGCACCTCGCGCCCCGTCACGTGATCAAGCTGGGCGTGGCTGATGGCAAGGATTTCTCCGCCGCTGTCGAGCTCGTGCGCAGCATTCGAAACGACACGCGGGCGCGCATGGTAGTCTCGCCGATCATGCCAGTCAAGGGCTGGAAAGAGCCTGGCTTGCAGCCAAGCGTGCTCCTGAACTGGATGCGCAACAGTCCGCTGCTGGGCTGGAACGTCGGGCTCAACCTGCAACTGCACAAGTACATCCACGGCGATTCGCCGCGCGATGAAGAACTGACCGGCGCAGACTGGTCGAATCAACTGGCGGAGGCGCCCCGTGCGACTGCTGATCACATCTGACCTGCATCTGACCGACCGCGGCGAGCATGCTTACCGCTGGGAGCTTTTCCGGTGTTTGCGCGGCGTGCTGGCTTCGGAGCCCTTCGACGCTTTGGCGGTTCTGGGTGATGTGACCGACCGCAAAGACAATCACTCCTCCGCGCTGGTGCACCAGATCCTAGGCAGCTTTCGCAGCTTGGGCACGCCGGTGATCTTTCTCAAGGGGAATCACGACTACGTCGAAGAAGGCGCACCGTTCCTGGACTGGCTTGCGGACCTGGACCCGGCATGGGAATGGTATTCGAATCCGGCCCATGTTTATGGCGACGCGTGGGGGCACCCCGGCGTGGTCTTGCTGCCGCATACCCGCGACCCGGAGCGCGCCTGGGCGCCGCTGCGCGAGCTGCAACCGCGTCTGGTGCTGGGGCATGCGACTATCACCGGTTCCCGCGCGGAGTCCGGCGTCCTTCTGGACGGTATTCGCCGCGAGTGGCTGCCGCGCGCGCCCGTGACCATTCTCGGCGACGTGCATGTGCCCCAGCAGTTGACCGCGGACTTGTGGTACGTCGGCTCTCCTTACCATGTGCGGTTCGGCCGCGTGAACTACGAGCCGCGGTTCCTGGTGGTGGAATGGTCCAGCAAAAGCGACCCCACCGAGACTCGGGTGCGCTCGATTCCGACCGGGCTAGCACGCCGCGTCATCGTGGATGTGCGCGACCCGGCGGATCTGGATCAGTTGCCGTCCATGCGGCCGGAAGATCGGATGCGTATTGTGGTCCATCAGGGTCCCGGCACCACTCCGGAGTCGTGGCGCGCCGTTGCAGACGCGGTGGCTGTGCGCGTCGATCCTTCGACGGAAATCGTTCCGCTGATTGAACAACCCGATCTGGTCGCGGCGGACACGCGCGACGCAAGCCGTCCCGAGGAGCTGTTCCATGCCTATTGTGAACAAAAGGGCTTTGAGACCGACGATGTCGCCGCCGGCTTCGAACTCCTGCGCGGGCTTATCGATCGCCCAGATTGACCTGAAGCACTTTCGTGGCATTCCGGAGCTGCACGTTGAGTTCCCGACGGCCCCGGGCTTGTACCGGGTGACGGGAGACAATCGCGTGGACCCCTCCCTCGGCTCCAATGGGGTGGGCAAGACCACGTTCTTCGATGCAATCACCTGGGCGCTGACGGGCGCTACCGGCGCCGGCTTGCATGGCTCGCAAGTGCTGGACAATAGTGGACAGCCGGCGTGTGTGCAGGTGACGCTGGCCGATGGCCGGACGTTGCTGCGACAGCAGACCCCGAACCGTTTGCAGTTCGCGGGTAACGAAGTGGATCAAGCTGCGCTGGAGCGCTTGCTACCGCTGGACCTGTGGCGAACGGCCGTGCACCACGCGCAAGGTGAGCCATTCTTCCTGGACCTGGGCCCTGCGGACCGCGCCGCTACTCTCGCGTCGTGGCTGCGCGTCGAGGTATGGGATCGCGCAACCGAAGCGGCCAAAGCGCAGCGCCAGCAAGCTGAACGGGCGTCCGCGGAGGCCGAGCAGGCGCACTCTAGGGCGCTGGGAATGCTGACCGGCTACCAGGCTAGTGCCCGACGTGCAGATGACGCGCTAGGGCGGGCGCAGGCGGCGCTAGCGGATGTTCGCGCGGAGAGTGTCGCCCGATTGGAGGAAATTGCGCGCGCATTGCAGGAGGCCGAGGTCGCACAAGCCGATCTCGAAAGCCTCGCCGAGCAGGTTGAGACCGAGATCGCGGCTGCCGCCGCGGCCGCTGAATCGAGCGCGCATGCTGCTGCGCAGCAACGTGACCGTTGGCAAGCGCTTCGGCACCGGTTGCAGGACCAGGAGCGCGTAGTCACGGAATTGGAGGCTCAGCGTGCCGACATCGGAGCGCTGCGCACCTGCCCCACGTGCCTCCAAGAGGTCGGACCGGAGCATCGCGAGCGCGTCGAGATGGACCTGTTGCAGAAGCTGGAAAAGGTCCAGGTTCAAGTCCGGCGCGCACGCGAGGCGGAACGTCGGGCAGGCGTCGCGTGGAAGGAGTTGGATGCGCAGGCGCGCAAGGCTGCGCAGGATGAACAACTGGCCCGCGTCACGCAAGGGCGTCGGGCTGAAGCTGCCCGGGCGGCAGCCGCGCGGGTAGCTCAGCTTCGGATCGATCGCGACCAGGCGGGCAACGACCAGGCCATTACTCGGGCAGCGCGTGAGGTGCAGGAAGCCGAAAACGCGCGCGCATCGATTTTGGAGGAGAGCCGGGCCGCGGAGCGCGCCGCGACGGAAGCCGCGCAGGCGGCGAAAACGGCCCGGGGCCTTGTGGAGCGCTGGGATCGCTGGGCCAAGCACTTCCCGCAGATCCGCGTATGGGCGCTGCTGCGCGCCGTGGATCATTTCAACCTCGCGCTGCCGCGCTACCTGGCCGACTTCGGCTTGGCCGGATGGACCGCGCGGCTCGAGTTGATTTCACAGCGCGTGCAACAGCGGCTGGAGCTGCTGGTCAGCACGCCTGCGCATCCGGACCCGCTGCCGGTTGCCTCCGTGTCCGGCGGCGAACAACAGCGCTTGCGCCTCGCGGTTCAATTGGCGTTCGCCGAACTGGCGGCTGGCGGCTGGGGCATCGAGTTCTGGGACGAGCCGTCCTCCTACCTGTCCGGCAGTGGTCTGGAGGACCTGATGCAGTCGTTGAAAGACTACGCGCAAGCGCGGCGCCGTATTGTATGGGTGGTCGACCACCACGTTTCGGACCTGGCTATGGACCGGGTCCTGACCCTTGTCAAAACCTCCAGCGGAGTCTCAGCATCATGGACCAGGTAATCACCGCCACGCGCTACCACGATTTCAGCGCCGGCCATCGCGTGTACGGCCACGAGAACAAGTGTCGCCATCTGCATGGGCACAACTATCGAGTCACCTGGACTGTTAAGTCTGCGGTTGGCCTCGATACGGTCGGCCGCGTGGTCGACTTCGGCGTGATCAACGAAAAGCTCTGCCAATGGCTGGAGCACCATTGGGACCATCGCATGCTGCTGTGGGAGAACGACCCTATGCTCGGGCCGCTGCGAGCCGTCGATCCGACGGTCGTGGCGCTGCCTTTCAACCCGACGGCCGAAAACATGGCGGACCACCTGATCAACGTGGTGGGACCGCAACAGCTGGGAGGTAGCGGTTTGGCGGTCCTGGGCGTCACGGTAGAGGAGACCCGGAAATGCTCAGCCGCCGTGCGGAATCGGTAAGCGCGGCACTCCCCCTCTACACGCAGGAAGACATTCTGGCGCTCCTGGCGTGGCGTGAGGAGGCGCAAGAGGTCATTGACCTGTTGCAGCCGGACAACTTTACTGGTGCAGGTGAGGTGGATTATCGGCACCTGGCGCGCGTAGCGCTCGATTTCTGGCACGAGTTCAAAGGCGCGCCCAAGGATCACTTTACCGACGCAGCGCTCCAGGGTGCCTCCGAAGCTGCCCGAGAGCGATTACTGCCCGTGCTGTTCGCCCTGCGCGACCTGGCCCCGCGCCTCAATCTCGGCTACCTCCGGTCCCGGCTGCACCAGTTTATCGCGCATAGCCAGCTGCGCGAAAAGATCAGCTCCGCGACCGCATCGCTCGCGGCCGGGCGGATCGAGGATGCGGAGAAAGCGCTAGCGCGGCCGCTCTGGCGTCCGGTCGAGGAGGCTGGCCTGTCCTTCGCCGACACCGGCCGCCTGGAGAAATATCTCCAGGACACCACCAACCGCTACCCGTGCGGCGTAGGGCCGTTTGATCAGCACCGTATCGGGCCCGGGCGCAAGGAATTGTTCTTGGTCATCGCGCCGCCGAAGCGCGGCAAGTCCTGGTGGCTGATCCACTTAGCCAAGCAAGCGCTGCTGGCGCGTGCGCGGGTCCTGCACATCTCGCTGGAGATGCGCCGCGAACAGGTGCTACTGCGCTACCTGCAAGCGTTCCTGGGGCGCGGGCGCTACGCCGCGGGCAGCTCGCGCGCACCGCGATTGCTGAAAGACACTTTCGGGACCGTGATCGGCTTGGAGCAGGAGGTGCTGGGCGAGTTGAAGGGGTTGTCCAATGGGAAGGGGCTGCTGCCGGACGTGGTGCGCGGCGCGCAGACGTTGGCGCAGCGCTATGACCTGCGCGTCCTCGAGTACCCGCCCCGGTCGCTGACCGCGGTCACGCTCGAAAGCGCACTGGATCGCTTGGCGCGAGAATCGCGGTTCGTGCCCGACCTGGTGGTTGTGGACTATGGGGATCTGATGAAGGTCGATGCGTCCAACTATCGCTTGAGCGTGGGCGACGCCTTTCTCCAGCTTCGGCGCATTGCGGTCGACCGAGATCTGGCAGTGGTCACGGCTTCGCAGTCCAACCGCGAATCCACGCGCGCGACGCTGGTCACCGAGTCCGACGTGGCCGAGGATTTCTCCAAGATCGCCACGGCCGACTGGAGCCTGACCTACTCCCAGACCGCGGCAGAGCGCGTGCTGGGATTGGCGCGCATTTTCGTGGCAGCCGGGCGCGATGCGCAGGACAAGCAGACGGCGGTCATCGCGCAGTCCTACGCGCGCGGCCAGTTTTGTCTCGATGCTGCGCGCCTGCCGGACAAATGGACCACGATGCTGGCCGATGCAGCGGGAGGGGTCGATGGCGCTGAGTGATGAAGTCGCGCGCTTGCAGGAGCCGGCCTTTTCGTTGAACGCCTACAAGCGGCTACCGGTCGCGACCGTCGAGCGCTTGTTGGAGCGTGCAGGCTGGGCGCCGGCCGGACCGCCGCTGCTCCCGCACCAGAAGGTCGGCGTCATGGCTGGGCTGCGCCGCCCGCGCCTGCTGTTCCGGTATGAACAAGGGCTTGGGAAGACCAAGTTGCTGCTGGATCTGTTTTCGGTGCAGCGCCAGCGCGTGCCCGGGCTGCGCGGCGTGGTGCTGGGGCCGTCACCTACCAGCACGTTTGACTGGATCGCCGAAGCCAAACGCCATCGGCCGGAGTTGCGCGTCCTGGCTTGTCCCGAGGACCCGGCGGCCAAGCGCGCGCAATTTCTCCCCGAGTTCCTGGAGGGGGACTGGGACCTCGCGTGCTTGGACTACTTCTCGATCCAGACCTTGTTCAGCGCGCGCGTCGGGAAGAACTTTGTCCCGGACACGGCCGCGCTGGAACAAGCTGCCCGCCGCATTGGGTGGGTCGCGCTGGACGAGATCCACTTGGCCAAGGGCCGCAATACCCTGCGCGTCGAGCTGCTGCACGCGCTCCTACAGAACGCGGTCTACCGTTACGGCGCGACCGGTACGTTGTTCAATCGCACGCCGGAGGAGGTGTGGGGGCAGGCCGCGCTTCTCGATGGCGGCGAAGCGCTGGGGCGCACGCTGACGGCTTTCCGTACCTTGTACTGCCGCCGGGTGCCCAATCGGTGGACGCGCTACACCTACGAGTTCGACCCGGATCGATCGGCTGAGTTCCAAGCGCGCTTGTCCACCTTGGTGCTGTCCTATTCGCTGCACGAGACCGTCCAGCTCCCCGGGCTGCATCAAGAGCGGCCTGCGCTGATGCTGACCGCTGAACAACAACAGTTCTATCGCGCGTCGTTGGCCGAAGCGGTGCGGCTGCGCCGCAATGGCGAGGTGGCCGCAGTGTGGATCAAGCTGCGCCGAATCTTGTCCGGCTTCACCCCTACCGATCCGCCTGCCCCGTTGCCTGCATCGCCTAAGCTCGATTGGCTGCGGCAGCACGTGGTGCCGAGCACAGAGCCCTGGGTGCTGTTCTACGAGTACACCGAGAGCGGGCGCTGCGCGGTCGAATGCCTGGAGGCGGCGGGCAAGCGCGTGGTTTGGCTGTACTCCGGCGCGAAGGATCGACTTGTGCTGCGCAAGCGCTGGGAGAAGGGGGAGGTGGACGTGATGGTGGTGCAGAACAGCGTAGGCGCGCAAGCGCTAAACCTACAACGGGCGCGGCGGCTGGTGTTCTTCGAGGCGCCCTGCTCTGCCATCACGCGCAGCCAGGCGGAGCGCCGCATTTACCGCATTGGCCAGGATCGGGAAGCGTACATCTACGACCTCTTCTTCCCGGGCACCGTCGAGGAGCGCGTGGTGCAGCGTGCCCTGGATGGCATGTCGCTGCACCACGCGCTTTTGTCCACTGCGCGTTATGCGACCAGCGCGAGTGCCTGAGTCCAGGCGCCGGCTTTGATCTGGCGCCCGGTGCCGAACAGCGCGCTCTGCATGCGCGTGTTCTGCGTGCGGCCGCGCTCGTGATCCACCAGGTAGGTGACTGCGTTGAGTGCGCCCCACGCGGTGTTGCGCGCGCTGGACAATTCCTGCCCCGGTGCGTGTTCGTGGATGCGAATCAGGTTGGACAACTGATTCGATGCGCGCGCGTTGTTCTGGATCTCGGTCGGCGTCGCCTTCGGCCAGAGGCACTGGACGAAGAACTGCACCAGCTCTTCGCGCGAAAGGATGCGGTCGGACAACGCTTTGGCGGCTTGGGCGAATTCTTGGAAGGGCGCATCGTTGCTGAGGGCGGCACGCGTTGCGGCCAGTGCACCCTGGAAGTCGAACACCTTCCCGTGCGTGGTCCGGCTGCTGGTCTTGCCCTGATTCATGGCAGCCTCCAGCGTGTTCGCGCAGACCACGCGGACGCTGGTGCGGCGCACGATGGTGGACAACGAGCAGTCGTATGACGTTGCGAACAGCAGGTATTGCAGGATGCGATCCTTGCCGCGAAGCTGCACGGCGCCCGGGATGTGCCCGAGGCCCCAGATTACGCGGCCCTCGCGCAGCGCGCCCAGCGTTTCGATCTGGACGCCTTCGCGGCCGAGTTCCTGGAAGAAGTCCAACAGCTGGCGCGGCTGTACCACGCGATAGCCTTCGCGCACCAGCCAGAGCGCGTGCTCAAGGTCATCCCGGATCAGTGCTTTCCAGCCGGTGCAGCTGGTGCCCTGTAGGGTCTGGACCGGGGCTTCGCGCACGTTCCAGGTAAGGTGCGCACGCTCCGCCCAGATTTCGACGGGTTCGTTGGGTTCGACTACGGCTTGGCCGAGGCCGTGCCACGGGACCTGCCCGCGGTAAGCGATTTCAGCGGTGCCGGACAAGGTGGAGATTTCAGCGGACATATCGTGACTCCTGTGGGTGGACGGTTGGGTGACTGTTGCGGAGCTATTATAGCAAGCCTATAGTCAGCATGCAACCGGGGTGTCGATGAAAGTTTTATATCTCGATGACTTTATCCGATAAAAAACTTTCATCGCTCGAGGGGTTGCATAGCTCTAAAGGCTTGCTATAATAGCACCCAGCAGCAAGCAAACACCCACCCAGCTAGGAGAACGAAAATGAACGCAACACGTAAATCTCGCCGCAACCCCGCCTATGCCGAGCTTGCCCGGGCTGCGGGGGCAGCGCACGAAATCCGGCTAGTGGCTTTGCGCGAGCTGGAGTCTCGTTTTTCGCTCGCCATGGCCGAGATCGAAAGTCGTTCGCGTGCAGCGCTGGAGCAGTTTCCGGTAGCCGCACGTACGGAGCGCGCCGCAGTGCATATGGCTTTTGCTCCTGAGTTCTGCGCCCTGCGCAAAGCGGCCTCCTCCGAGCGTGATGCCATCATAGCGCGTTATGCGCGCGCTTATGCTGAGGCGGACGCAGCCTACGAGGTCGCGCTCGCCCAGTTGGAGAACGTGGCATGAACAACGCTAATCCGAAAACGTCGCGCGCCGCCGCCGTAGCTGAGTATGACCGCGCCACGCTTGCCGCGCTCACCATCTTGCGCCACGCCGAGGCGGCCGCAGAATCCGAGCTCCAGGAGGCGATTGAAAAGGTGAACAAGCGCTTCCAGGAGGAGCTGCGCCTGTGCGACAAACTGCATAAGTCGGAGGAAGAGCGGGCGGCCATCTGCGCGTGCATCGGTAACCTTTTTTTGGAGATGCACCAGATGGCTGCAATCACGCAGCGCTCGATTCAAACGCGCTACCGGGCGGCGTCCGCAGCGGCCGAGGCGGCCTACGAGGCTGCTCTTGCGCAGCAGGAGAACAAGCCATGAACAACTTCTCGCGGGACGGGAGCGCACTGACGTGGACGCTCTTCGCCGTTGCCGCCATCCTGGTCTACGTCGCTCACTGCATAGGTGCCTTATGATCGACTTCGTCGTGTTCTGCTTTGCTGCGCTGTTCATCCTGATCATCGTGTCGGCCATCGCGCGGTTTGTCCTTTGGCTGAAGGTCGTGGACCCCGAGGGCTACACGTGGGGCGCGGTCGTGTTTGCGATCGCCTTCCTGATCTGGCCCGAGGTGATGGCCGGGGTGGTCGGTGCAGCCGTGTTGATCGGATTGGGATACTTCGTGCTGCTACTGGGCAGCCGGTTGGTGTCTGCGATTCGCGCCGGACTGCGCAAACGGCCCTGAGCGTGGTCGTAAGGGGTTCCCTATCCAAACTAGCCGACCCGATAAAAAACTTTCATCGTTTGAGGGGTTGCATAGCTCTAAAGGTTTGCTATAATAGCATCCAGCAGCAAGCAACACCCACCCAGCTAGGAGAACGAAGATGAACGACTACCCGCGTGAGCGTTACGGCATCACCATCTCCAACATGAATCCGCGTGGCACTAAGTATGACCCGACGCGCTGCGCCTATGAAGTAGCGGGTGGTTGGCGCTATCACCAGTGCACGCGCCCGAGTGGCCAGCCATTCCCCATTGCCACGGACGCGGCGCGCTGGGCTGTTGGGGCCGTGGTAGGCGCTACCGTGCGGCATGGGCCGTGGACGCTGGCGCTGCGCTACTACGCCGACAGTAAGGGATTCCCTGGCCACGCTGGCAACTGGCCACCGCTGTGGAGCGGGCAAGCCGCGTTGGTGCTTGGCTATCGATTCGGAGGTGTGCTGTGACGGCGACAACCATGCTGCCTGAGGCATATGGACTGCGGCCATCATGGACGACCGGAAACCCGGAGTTCGACGCGTTCCTGGCCACGCTGAAGGTTGGCGAGCGCTGCAATGTGCGCCGTGCGTGGCCAGGCGATCCGCCAGTGATGCGGATCATCACGTCCATCGAGCTTATCCAGCGCGACAGCGAGCAGTGGATTTACTGGCGCTGGAAGCCGGAAAGCCACATGCCAGACGGGTATCCAGATTGCGGCTACTCCGGTCACCGCATCGCGTAACTACCAGACTTCGGAGACGAGCTATGAACGCAGCAATCGAAATCGGCCGCAAGTTCGACGCAGCCTTGGCGTCGAGTATCGACCGTCAAGGTGGTCCGCACGTGGACGGCGACACGAGCCGGCGCTATGCGGATGCGTGCGTCAATTCGCACGCGTGGCTGCGTGCCAACCTCCGCGAGTTTAAGCACACGCTAGAAGAGGAAATCCTGGCCGTCGCGGCCTTAGCGGTCGAGGCCGATACCCGCAAGGCCATGGATTACGTCCGTGCCGTCCGCGCCCTTGGCGATGCGCTCCACGACATCGCCTACGAGGGCAACGATGTGGAGGTGACGCCATGAGCGCCGAGGCCGTCACGTCCTACAAGGGCTTCGATCTGCAACTGCGCTGCCGCAATTATCAGTTCGAGGTAGGCAAGACCTACGCCCACGAGGGCGACGTCGCGGCGTGCAAGAGCGGCTTTCACGCCTGCGAGTATCCACTTGATGTGTTTGCCTACTACCCGCCAGGGCAGTCCCGCTACGCTATCGTCGAGCAATCGGGGCGCCTCTCGCGTCACGACGATGACTCGAAAGTGGCGAGTAGCATCCTCACGATCAAGGCTGAGCTGTCGCTGCATGACTTGATCAAAGCCGCCATTGACTACACCTTCGCTCGCGCACAGAAGGTGGAAGGATCGACGTCTCGTGGCGTGGGTCAGGGCGCCAGCAGTACGGGCGAACATGGCGCGGCCAGCAGCACCGGCGTCCAAGGCGCGGCCAGCAGCACGGGCGAACATGGC
>JAEHJW020000005.1_pt1 | contig 33763 bp, 37 predicted proteins | sample 9271431 | NCBI WGS metagenome assembly JAEHJW02 | reverse complement strand
ACGAAAGTCAATAACGTTGACATTGCTAGGCGCGACGCATTGGCTCTTGCGGTTATGGCCCATGCCCTCCGCGCCGAGGTCGCCCGCCTGACCGCAGAGAGAGACGCGGCGCGAAAGAGGGCTGACGAGCGATGTGAGTTCGACTACAAGGACGGCTACGAGGATGGGCGTGATGAGATTAGCGCTCGTATTAGCGACCTGACTGCCGATTTGGAATACGCTCGGCGTCAGAGCACCGAGTGGCAGGCTAACGAACAGGATGCTTCTCGTCGTGCCGACGCCCTGGCCGAGAAGGTGCGGCGAATCGAGAACCTCGTGGAAGGCAACGACTACAACGCGGCCTATGACCTGATGAATGACCTATGGGCCATCCTCTCCGACAACCAGGAGGGACGATGAGCGAACGTCACATACTTGACACGCCGATTACCGACGTTGGGTTGGCCGACCCTGACGGCAATATCACGGGCGACTATCTCATACCCTGGTCATCGTCAGGATTTGGAGGGCGCGACGTTGCGCGTCATGGGGTTGATCTGTCCCTGAGCGGACGAAAGATCGAAGTCAGCGTGACACGCAAGCGGGCGAAGGTTCATGTCTGGGTTGACGGCGTTCAATGGCAGCCCGTTGACCAGGAGGGGCGAGAGTGAGGATGAATGATCAACTTGTTCGCAGCGTTTTCCAGGAAAACAAGTATGGCATAAAGGGGCGACTCACGAGAGTGAGCGCGGCCACCAGTTTAACCATCGTCGGCAAGATAGGCTTCCCCTCGGGACAGCGGGACTGGTTCGTGCCCATTTTGCTGGGCTTGGCCGGGTTCGTGTTCCTAGACTGGGCGACGTGAGCCAACGCTGGTGAGGGTTCTGGTCTGTAACGCCGACGAGCAGGGCTGCGGGTTCTATCGCATGATGGAACCGGCCCGGGTGCTGGCCGACGCGGGCCACGATATCATCCTCGACCCCTACGCCTCTACGATTCGCTGTAAGACCGACCTTGCGGGACAAGTGCTGTGGGCGCAGGCCGACGCGGACGTGGCGGTGTTCCAGCGCCCGATGAGCCGAGATGGAGAGTCCTTGATCCGAGCGCTCCAGGCCAATGGCACGAGAGTCGTGGTCGAGCTTGACGACGACCTGTGGAACCTAGAGCGAACCCACGTCATGTACGCTCAGAATCGCCCTTCCTCGGACAAGCTGCACCACGTTGGCTACCTCTCGGACTGCCTGCGCGCCGCTGATCTGGTCACGGTCTCGACCCCGGCTCTCGCCCGGCTCATCCCGAACCCGAACGTGCGAATCTTGTACAACATGATCCCCGAGTGGTATCTCACGTGCGAGCCGGACTACGGCGAGGGATGGAGTGCCACAGACGGGCGTCAGACGGTCGTATGGGCCGGTCTGCCCGGTCTGCACGCTGGTGACCTCCGAGTGGTCAAAGACGGCGTGAGACGGACCGTGAGAGCCTCTGGGACGGTGTTCGTAGGGATGGGCGATCCCGACATCGGCCCGCAGTTGGGATTTGCCGATGGCGAGGCGCTGTGGAGCCCGTTCGTGCCGCTCGATGTCTACCCCAAAGCCCTGAAGTGCCACGACTTTGGCATCGTGCCGCTGAAGGACAACCTGTTCAACCGCTCGAAGTCGTACCTCAAGGGTTTGGAGTACGCGGCCTTAGGCATCCCCTTCGTGGCCTCCCCGCTGCCCGAGTACCGTCGGCTCGCCAGTCACGGGGTCGGGCTGCTCGCCAAGGACCACGAGTGGGGGAGGGTGCTCGCCAAGCTCATCCGTGATCCCGAGGACCAACGCGAGGCCGGGCTAGCCTTCGCACGACAAAACACCTACGAGAGGAACGCGTGGAGATGGCTGGAAGCCTGGACATCCAACTGAACCTGGGGTGTGGGGATCACTACCAAGACGGCTGGGTCAATTACGACATCTCGCCTTCTGTGAAGTGCGACGTGCGCTACGACGTGCGTCTGGGCCTGCCCTACGAGGACCATTCGGTCCCGAGGATCTACGCCGGGCACTTCTTGGAGCATCTCAGCCTCGATGACGTGGCGATTGTGCTGGCAGAGGTCGCACGAGTGCTAGCGAAAGATGGGGAGTTCATGGTCGTGGGCCCGGATTACGACCGCGCTCTGTCCCGTGGCGAGCCCGAAGCGATCCTGGAGGGCATCCGGGGCGGGGCGGGGCGCTGGGAGAGCGACGCGCACCAATGGACCGCCACCGCGGAACTAACGCGACAAGCCCTGGAGCCATTCTTCTCCGTTACTGAGATGGAGATCATGGACACCCAGGGCTGGCCGGTCGTCAGTCGCATTGGCTGGCAGTGTGCGTTCCTATGCCTCTCTCGCTGATTCGTAGGCGCGTCGTGCATCACAGAGCACCGAGTAGGTCCGTGGATTCGACGCGCGCTGAAAGTTAGCGTAGGCCCGGTCGAGTTGTCTCTTCGCGGCCTTCATCTCCTCGGACTCCTCGCGTGGGACGTACACGGGATTAAAACTAGCCCGCACGCGGTAGACGTAGGAGCGATTGACGCGCAGCCGTTCGCATATCTCAAAGACGCGCCAGCCCTCTTCGAGTAGCGCGATTACCTCGTCGCAGGTCTCTCGCGTCATGTCGCCGATCATGAGACGAGCTCCACGATCCTGACGAAGTGGCCGCGTCCTGACTCGTGGGCTACACGCTCACGGCCCGCTGCGTCCCTCGCGTCAGTGTAGTCGCCGCGCCATGCACATTCGAGACATTCTGCCTGATAGATCACTTCTTCTTCCATTCGATACCCCATTTCTAGCCTGATCGAAGATTACCGAACGCTCTCGGCGGTGTCAACCATTCCGGACCAGCGTTCCATGTTGCGCGTGTGCTGGCCCGTGTCGGCGTGATCAAGCGTGTCATCGTCGGCGTCATTGGCGCAGAGTCGTGACGGCCCGCTCCATTGGCACGCGGCGCAGTGGGCCTGATAGGTGAGGTAGTAGGGGTCTGGGCTGTTCATGTTCATTTCCCTTTCGTGGCTGGTGTCTCCAGTCGCGCCCTAGTCGAGTCGTGAGCTCGCGCCGCCTATGCGGGCTAGGGCCGCCTACTACGAAATGCGCACCGGCATGATGAGGAACTGGCCGCGCACGCTGTAGGCGTGCTCGCCGCTGCCGCCGTGCTTGGTCGCCTCCCAGAGGCTCACGCGGTCGCGCGCCATTGACTTGCAAACCCAGGTGGTGTAGGGCTTGGCCTGAGGAAGGACGTTCGCCATCTTCGCCAGAAACTCAGCGTTGAATGCGCCCAACTCGCTGGCGCGATTCGACTCGGCCGGGATGAGGTGGCTGACGCTTGGATACGTCCCGGCGATTATGCGCGTTTCGGCCATTTTGTCGCCAGACTTAAGGCTGATGGTGTCGCCCTTCACACTCACGAGGACATCCACGCGCATTTGCTTGGCCCGTGGCTTGGTGGACTTGAGAAAGTCGCGCAGCCACTTGGCCGGGATCACCACGTCACCTTCCCAATTTCCGCCCACGGTCACGCGCGCAATCGCTAGCGTGAAACTGTCGGTGGCCTCAGCCACGATGTCCGCGCCGTCCCGGTACAGGTGCACGCCGGCGAGCAGCGGCCGGTAGCCGGTGGTGTCGATGCACGCGGCCACGCTGGTGAGATCGTTCAGCATCTCCCACCTAGGGGCCCAGACCAGTGAGGCCGCCGAGGTTGATTCCTCGTTGAGTGTTTCGGTCATTGTCATGTGTCCATTCACTTTCGTTCGTCTGAGCTCGTCAGGCCGGCAGTCCCTCCGGCGACGCCTCGCGGCGTTTCGCTCCCGTTACTGGCTAATCGCGATCCACGTCAGCAGGCCCACGAAGAACACCAGCGCGGCCCAGGGCGCCACGGCGAGCAGGTAGCCCAGCGTCACCGCGCAGAGCACAGCGAAGGCAAACCCGCGCCGCTTGGCACGCTTGGCCCGTGGCGTCGGGTCGAGTTCTCTGAGTGTCTGCCACGCGCGATAGGTGCGATCAGGCATTGGCGGCCTCGTCCAGGATCGACCACGCTTTTGGGAGTTCCCGCTTGAGCACGTCGCGGCGCGCCACGTAGAGCGCGATCCCGGCCTCGCGACACTCGCGAGACAGCGCGATCATGGGATCGGCCTCGGGCAGGTATCCCATCGCGCGGAGGATCTTGGCGCACTCGTAGAGGGCATGGTCGCCGTAGCCATACTTCATGCCCGTCGTGAATTGCCAAACGCCGTCAACGGTGACAATGGCGCTGCTCTGCGCGTACTCACGCGTTTGGCCGAGAATTAGCCACGGATTCTGCGAGGTGCGCGGGCACTCAGAGCACGTTACCACGAAGCCCTCACCCAATCCGGTGGCCCCACCCCACTTGTCTACCGTTGTCGTCATTGTCATTCTCCCCATTCTCTGACCTAGTACCTCCAGGCCATGAGACCAACCTAGAGCCACGTCAAGGGAATGTCAAACACCATGAGTAGTCCGTGACCAGGCACAACGCAAGAGTTGTTGAAATGTTGTGAATGGGCACAGCGGGCCCGGCAGTATCACGGTGCTCGATTGCGAGGCGCACAGGGCAACCTAGGGCCTAGGTCAGAGCTCGCCGGCGCGGTGAGTGTGGCAGTCGTTGGGGTGAGGGGTGGGGAGGCGCTCGGTGACGCTTGGAAATGGCTTAGACAATTCGTGCCAGTTCCCGCCAACCCCGTGACCAATCTCAACGAAAACGTTAGCGCGATGCATAAATACTCAGCATTTCTTCGCTGTCGTGCATCTTTCGTTCGCATCGCAACCGGGTATGTGTCGGGGCCGCCACTAATTTTTTGCGTGTTTATCCTCGCGACCGAGAACTGTCATCCCACCGCCAAACCCCAACCCCGCAACGGAAAATCGAAGTCGAGGCAAAATCGCGGCACCGTTACCCGAACATCCCGAGCCCCGTCACAACCACCATCCAGCCAGCAAGGGAGCGCAGCGACCGCGCTAGGGCAACGAGCGAAGCGAGGCGGCAGGCAGTTACAGCGTTGGACACAGTTGTCCCGGTGCCACCGACAAGAATCAACTTGTCGCTGCCACCACCACAGCCTCGCACGACGACTGCCTGTGACATGTGCTCATATAATTCTGTCTCGGCGTTTCTCCCTGAGCCCAATCGACCTCTCAAGGAGCGTGCGAACGAGAAGGCCTGCCACGGTCATTAACACCCCGACCCAGAGGGGACACTGACTCGTTCGAGGAGCGGATGATGTCGTAGCCGCTTCGTTCTTCGTGACCAGGCTTTCCCTGGCTGTACCACACGCTGCTCGGGGAGGGTTGTCGTTCACCCCGCTTGCGAAGGCTACCTGCGTGCCGTCTCCTGAATGTGCCGGCGTAGAAGCTCTGGTTCCATGAATGATATCGTCACCGGGCGCGGGACTGCGTGTTCCTTGAGCGCCTGTGCGTCGAGGTAGCGACCGTCGCGCTTGTTGATCTTCTTCGATCTCGCGTGGGTCTTCGCCGATCCCTTTGCCATACCACGAGCGTACACCCGACGATGTGTCACGAGCGCCTTGTGCAAAAGTTCACAAACAAGAACGCTTGTGCAACAGTTCACAAGTTCGTGCGCTGGGACATCGGGGTGGTTATACTGGAGTTGCCGACGCGCCATCGGCATGTACCCCAAGCCACAGAGATGCCCCCCGAGTTCCATTCCTCGGGGGGATCTCTGTTTCACGTGAAACATCGTGAAACATCGTGAAACATCTCACCTGATGCAACATCGGTGTAACTACACTGATGTCATGGCGAAATCGGGCAGCAAATGACCGTCATCATCGAGTGCCGGGTGTGTCACCACGCCCTCAGCTCGCACCAGGTGGGGCGCAACGACAAGTTCAAGGCCACCTACACCAACTGCCAGGTGCCGATCAGGGTGCCGCTGCCCAACTCCCCCAACGAGGCCATGATGGTCCCCTGCGGGTGCAACGGCACGGGTATCGAAACCCCCGAGCCCGAGATCGCACCGTTGCCGAACCCCGCCAGGTGCTTCAACCCCGGCTGTCAAGAGTTCGCACGCCAAACGTCGTCGTTCTGTTCGGACGCGTGCGAGAATGAGATGGCAGCACTCATCAGCAGGATGAACCAGGAGATTCCCAATGGCTAGCAAAGACCCCATCCACATCAAGCCTCAGAACAAGGGCAAGTTCACCGCGAAGGCCAAGGCCGCCGGCATGTCCGTGCAAGCCTACGCCTCCAAGGTGATGAACGACCCCAAGGCGAGTCCCACACTGAAGAAGGAGGCGAACTTCGCACGGAACGCGAAGAAGTGGAAGAAGTGATCTAGTATCCCACTAGCGGTGACGCGCCCGATTGGGGCGAGAACGTCCAACCTAGTTTGTGGGCAGTAAGGCCCCCGCTGCGAGAGAGTCTACGGCGGCTCTCTCGCACCAACCAAGGAGAAACATGGCAGCACGAGGGAGTACCGTACCGAACACGGAGATTGACTTGAGCGAGTTTCGCAGGATGTCGGGCTGTTCGCTCCACAAGGCCGACCTTACCGATGAGCAACGGCTGAAAGTCAACGCCGCACTCGTGGAGCCCGACATCTCACACGCAGCCATCCGCGAGGTGCTGCTGACCTGGGGTGTGAACATCTCGAAGGACACCATCAGCGGACACCGTGCCGTTCCCCAGCGATGCGCGTGCAGGACGACGAAATGACCGACATCGGCGAGTTCAGGGCACAGGACAAGATCGAGTCCTTGCGCCAGGCCAACGCCAATCTCCAGGCCCAACTCATCGCGGCAAAGAACCGAGGGGCTGAGATTGTCAACGCGGTCTACCAAGCGGCCTACGACGCATCACTGCTGTCGGTCACCGAGCAGGCCAAGCCTCCCAAGGCCGACAAGCGCGCCAAGTCGCCCGAGGTCGCGCTCTGGCACATGACCGACTGGCAGGGCGCGAAGTTGACGACCACCTACAACACCGAGGTCATGCGCGAACGGGTCCAGCGGTTCGTGAAGAAGGCACTCTCCATCACGGAGGTCCAACGAGCCGACCACCCGGTCAAGGACGCGGTGTTGATGTTCGGCGGGGACATGGTGGAGGGGCTCTGGAACTTCCCCACCCAAGCCTTCGAGATCGACGCCACGCTGTTCAAGCAGTTCGTCACGGTTGCCAAATTGATCGAAGACGTGGTGCGCGAAGCGTTGGCGAACTACGAGCATGTCACGGTCGTCGCGGAGTGGGGCAACCACGGTCGCCTTGGCTCCAAGCGTGACGCCATCCCCAAGTCCGACAACCTCGACCGCATGACCTACGAGCTCGCCCGGCAGCGTCTCGAATCCGAGGAACGTCTGACTTGGGAGGACTGCCCCGAGGACATCCAGCGTGTCGAGATCGGCGCCTACCGAGCGTTGCTGATGCACGGCGACGAGGTGGGGCGCACGGGATTCGCCAGTCCAGCCGCGTGGCAGGCGGCGGGCAACCGATGGAAGGCTGGTGCCTACGATTGGGAGTTCCAGGACATCTTCCTCGGTCACTACCACAAGACGGCCCAGGAGAACCTGTCAGATGGGGTGGGTGCGATCTACTGGACCGGCTCAATCGAGTCCGACAACCGCTACGCCAGGGACTCGATGGCGGCGTCCGGTGTGCCGAGCCAGCGCCTCCACTTCGTCGATCCCGAGCGCGGGCGCACCACGGCGCAGTACATCGTCTGGGTGGACTGAGTGGACCAGGTCTACTGCTATCTGTGCGGAAAGCCCCGACTGCCATACGAGCCATGTCCCTACTGCGGAGATGAAGACTCCTAGATGGAGGCCACGACCGTCGCTGCGCGCATCGAGGACTTCTTGCGCTCCATCCAGCGTGACATGGCCGAGTGCGAGCGCGACGGGGAAAGTCCCGAGCCAGGTGGACGATTGGTTCTCGGGGACTGGGTGATGGTCCTGCACTTCATCGACCCCGAGGACAGCGCCGAGAACTGGTATCGCCTGTTCAGTTCGCCGGGTCTCTCGCCCCACGCATTATCGGGTCTGTTGTCCGAGGGTAACGAGCTGTGAGTGGCGTCTGTGCAAAAAATGCACAGAGGTCCCCGTGCATCGCCGGACGCCGTTTAGAATCTGACCATGAGCGTTGAATCACACCACCACGTCAAGAAGGCCGTCTCGCTGAAAGGGCTGCGCGAGGATGTGAAGAAGGTCGAGGGCTTCAATGCGAAGTTGGCCGTCACCCTCACCTCGGGCATCGGCACGATGGCCTGCGCATATCTGTTCACCCTCTTGGCCCTCGCCGGCCTTCCGGCTGCGCTGCGTCCGGGTGGGGCCGGGTTCGTCCAGTGGTTCGCCCAGACCTTCCTGCAACTGGTTCTGCTCTCGGTCATCATGGTGGGCCAGAACGTCCAGGCGGCAGCCGGTGACCACCGCGCGGTGCTGACCGAACAGAACACCGAGAAGTTAATAGATCTGCTAGACGTTCACACCGAAGGTGGACTGGCCGAAGTGCTGAAGAAGATCGACGAAATGAAACCCCGCACCAGGAAGGTGACCCCATGACCGTACCTCTGACCGGCGACGTTCGCCACGGCATCCGACGCTGGGGCAGCCTCGGCAACTTCATCGACGGGGACTGCGTGATCGCGGCCTTCGAGCACGCGCGGATGTGCAAGGGCACCGCGAAGGCAAGTTCGTGGCAGAAGTTGATCTGGAAACTGGGCTTCCGACCGCCCCACACGCCCTACTCGCTATCGGTCTACGCGAAGTACCTGGCGACAATCGGCCAGAAGCCCGGTCCCGAAGTGGGTGTTGCCCCGGATGCCTTCTTCACCTGGGCGAAGGAACAGGGCCTTATCATCGACTGGGGCCATCTGACCTCCTTGACCCGTGACTCGCTGCACCAGGCGATGCTCGACTACAACGGCGTCGTCCTGGCGATTCAGTTGACCCAGGACGCCTACCACAACGTCTGGGACAACCAGGCGTGGAGCATCGGGACCGACCCCGGCAGCCAGCCCGACCCGACCCTCGGCCACGCCACGCTGCTGGTGCAGTACAACGCCGACGAGGATGCCGTCGTGACCTGGGGGCGCACCAAGAACCAGACGGCCCAGTTCACCACGGTCACCACGTGGGGCGCTTATGTGTTCCTCGACGAACAGGACCGCAACCGCCCCAACTTCAACCAACTGCTCGCGGGGATAGCGAACCTGTGATCAAGCCCCAACCCGGCGACATCGGCTTTGCCCGCACCGGAGGGGTGATGGGAAAGCTCATCCGTATCGGGGAGTTCCTGCGCGGCAAGCGTGGCAGCCAGTGGAATCACCAGTTCGCCATCAGCGACAAGGTGGACAGCGACGGGATGCCGTTCATCATCCAGGCGACCCTCCGAGGCGTGACCGACACGGCGCGGCTGGACTCACTGAAGAAGGGCGGCGGACGGTACCTCACCCAACCTCCCCCTGATGCGGTTGACCGCCATGAGTTCTTGGCGTTCCTCAAGTCCCAGGTCGGCACGGAGTACGGGTTCTTCACCATCCTCGCCATCGCCATCGACATCGTGACCTGGGACTGGTTCCCGTCGTTCCGAGGCGCGCGCAAGTCCTCCTGGATTTGCTCGGCGTTGATCAACGAGGGCATGCGCTTCGCCGGTTGGCTGCACCAGTGGCCCGACATCTACACCGTCACGCCCCAGGACGGCTGGAACGCACTCGCACCGTGGGACGGTTGGCGTGCGCCGTAAAACTACACAGGTGTCATTTTCATCGCTACAGTAAGGGTAAGCCGATTCTCACGACGAAAGGATTTCCGTGCCCACCTCAACTTCCACTCACGTCAGTTCCCTGATCGCCCTGGCCGTGAGCGTCATCGCCCTGTTCCACCCGGGCTTCACGATCAGCCCTGACCTCCAGAGCAAGTTGGTCATCCTTGCGACTTCGGGCGCGCTGCTGCTCCAAGCGCTCAACCTGCGCGTCAAGGCGTTCGCCCTGAGGCTGCTTCACGAGTTCCAGATGCAGCAGCAACGGCTGTTGGCCGAGACGAACAAGGTCATCAACGAGGTAGACCCGACCGTTGTCCCAGCGTCCGTGACTGCTGATCTCGCAGCGCCCGTCTCGGTTACGGTCAGCCAGGTCCCCTCTCAGATCGCCCACGAGGGTTCCAACAACGTTCCCAACCAGGCGTAGCCCTTGGCCGGCCAGCGGGTAACCCCCGGTCAGAAGAAGAAGTATTTCACCTTCCGCGCCGAGGGCAGTTCCATCGCTGTCTCCGCGCAGCGAGCGGGGTTCAGCGAGTCCACGGCTTTGCGGTTCGAGCGCCAGACGCGTATCAACCCCGAGTGGACACCGAACAAGGAAGCAGCCGAGATGCTGCGGGCCAACCGCCTGCGCCGAGAGGCAGTCGCCGAGTCGAAGTTGCCCGGTCCAGTCCCCCTGGACAGGCTGAATCCCGAGGCCAAACGTGCGCTGGAGGACTTCGACTACTTCCGTAGGCGCTACTTCGGGCGCATCTCGATGCCCTGGCAGATTCTCGCAGCCAACGACTTGGTCCAACTGCTGCACACTGACGAGCGCGAGTTCGTGGACCTCAACGAGCCGCCGGGGTCTGGGAAGTCGACACTCCTCACTGACTTCAAGGCGTGGCTCATCTGCCGGGATAGGACGGTACGTGTCCTAACTGGCTCCGCCACCCAGTCCCTCGCCCGCAGACAGTTGATGCGCCTGCGCCGGTCGTTGGAACGCATGGTCCCCTTGACTGCCGACCCCAAGGACATCGCTCGGGGAGTCGCAATCGACGCGGAATCGACTCTCCCCAAGGACTTCGGCAGGTTTAAGCCCACCGACAAGGAACTCTGGAATCAGGACGCCTTCATCGTTATGCAGCACGAGGGCATGGGTGCCATCGAGGACAAGGAGGCAACGTGCACGGCTTACGGGATTGACACGGAGTTCACCGGAGGACGGTTCGACTACGTGGAATGGGACGACCTCGTATCCCCCAAGTCCGTGGGTTCAGCCCAATACCGCGAGGATCTGGAGTCCATCTACGTCAAGACCTGCGAGGCCCGCGTCGAGCCGTCTGGCCTGATGGTCCTGTCCGGACAGCGCTTGGCCGCCGATGACCTCCACAGATTCGTGCTTGACATGGTGCGACCCCCCGAGGACGAGGACGACGAGCTCGACGAGGACGAGGTACGAGAGGCCATCGAGCAGGGCGACCGCTCCAACATGAAGTATCGTCACATTGTCTTCAAGGCCCACTACGAGGACCGCTGTAAGAACGAGCACACCAAAGCCTCTAAGCCTTTCCCTGATGGGTGTCTGCTGGACCCACGGAGACTTCCGTGGAGAGACTTGGCCTCAGCCCAGGCCAACAACCCCAGCGAGTATTCCCTGGTCTACCAGCAGGAGGACGCCGATCCCGCCCAAGCGTTGGTGAAGCGTGAGTGGGTCTACGGCGACGAGAACCACCTGGGTTGCGTGGACTACGACCGCGACCAGTGGGAACTACCCGAAGGGGTGAGTTTTCACGACTGCGTGGTCTTTGCCACCGCCGACCCGAGCCCCACGATGTACTGGTCGGTCCAGGCGTGGTGCTACCACGAGCCGAGCAAGTCCATGATCCTATTGGCCCACGTCCGCAAGAAGATGCGGATGCCCGAGATGCTGGACCGCGACATCCACGGGAACTACACGGGGATCATGGAGGAGTGGCGCAAGATCAGCGATAGAATCGGCTTTCCGATTGGCACCTGGATCGTGGAACACAACGCTGCCCAGCGTTTCATGCTCCAGCAGAGCCTCCTGCGGGACTGGCGATTGGTCCACGGGGTCGAGGTTCGGCCCCACTCTACGACCATGAACAAGGCCGACCCCCATTACGGGGTGTGGACAATGGCGAACTTGTGGCGTCTGGGCAGAGTACGATTACCAATGAGAGACGGAGACGCAAGGATGTCCTCGATGAAGTTGATCGAGGAAGTGCTCGTCTACGATCACGGGAGAACGGATGACTGCGTAATGGCTATGTGGATGGGCCACTGGAACCTTCCCGACCTGGCGCTCCCGGAAGACACGAGTACCGACATCGAGCGACCCTCCTGGGTCTTGGAGGCCGCATTCTGATGCTCTCGCGCAACAATCTCAAGGCAGCTCAGGAGGTCAACGACCTCTACGTCCAACTCAAGTCCATGCGCAACCCCACAATCCTACGCTGGCAGGAGATGCGGGCGCAGTACGACGGCGACATTGCCCTGCCGTTGCCCGAACTGGACAAGACGGAACGACCAGCGGTAGCGAATCTAATCGCCCTCGGCATCGACCAGAACGCCATGTCCATCGCCAGCGTGCGCCCGAACGTCATCTTCGAGGCCCTGTCCACCACGGATGTGGCCAAGAAGCGCGCTGCTGACCGCCGGCGCGCCCTGCTCGGCTGGTGGGATATGAACGACTGGGATTTGCTCACCCGCCGTCGTGCACGGCACCTGGTCGCCTACGGCCAGACGGTTGTCACTATCTCGCCAGTCGCGAGTGACAAGCGCGACAAGCGCGACATCCCCCACTGGAAGGTGCGCAACCCGCTCTCAACCTACTGCGCCCCGACCTCGAACCCCGACGATATGGAGCGCGACTTCGCCATCTTCACCAACTCCCACCCGATGTCATGGTTCCAGCGCAACTACCCCAGCATGACTTCGACTCTGTTCTCGGGCCGTCCCAACCCTACGGACAAGTACGAAGTCTTGGAGTACGTGGATGACGTGGAGACGGTGCTGGTGGGCATCGGCACCGAATCGGAAGCCTCAGATGCATACGGGCGCTCGATGGGAAACGGCACCCCGGCGATTGCCCTGTTGGACCGCATCCCCAACCGAACGGGCATCTGCCCGGTGGTCGTGGCTGAACGCATCACCCTTGACCGAGTGGCGGGCCAGTACGACCAAGTGCTCGGGGTGGAGCGCCGTCGTGCCACGCTGGACGCCCTGAACACCATCGCGATCTTCAAGAACGTGTTCGCCGACGAGTGGGCAGTCTCGTCCTCGAACTCATCGTCCTCGGCCCGTATCATCCGTCGCGCGGACGGAAAGAAGGGCGTCATCGGAATCGTGGACAAGGGTCAGCTCCAAATCGTGCGCCCACCGCTGAACCAGGAGATCGGCCTGGCGCTTGACCGCTACGAAGCCGCGACGCGCCAGAGCGGAGTCCCGGCCCAGTTCGGCGGGGAGTCACCGAGCAACATCCGCACGGGTCGCCAGTTCGACGCATCGCTCTCGGCGGCGGTGGACATGGGACTCCAGGAATCCCAGGCGTTGATTGCCCGTTCCTCAGAGTTGGAAGCCTACATCGCCATCAACGAGATGAAGACCTACTACGGCAACAAGGCAACCTCGTTCTACTTCGGCAAGGACGGCAAGATCCCCAAGAAGGACTACGTGCCCAATGAGACGTTCGACACCGACGTTGTCCGGATCCGCTACCCCCTTCCGGGACGCGACGCGAACGGCATGGCCGTGGCGATGGGCCAGAAGCACGGCATCGGGGAGATGAGTCTCCAGACGATGCGCGAGAACGACCCCGATATCATGGACGCCGAGATGGAGGCCGAGCGCGTGCAGAGCGAGGACCTGACGCGTTCATTCATGACGGGCCTGGAACAGGCGGCAGCGCAGGGCACGATGGACCCGGTGAAGTTCGCCAAGATTCTCGACAAGGTGAACTCGGGCATGGACCCCGTGAAGGCCACGATCGCCGTGGACGACGAGATGAAAAAGCAGCAGGCCGACCTCGCCAACCAGCAGCCCACGCCCCAGGCCACGCCCGAGCAGCAGCCCGGACTCATGGGTCAGCCCAACCAACCCGTCCCGGCCCAGGCCGCCCAGAAGCCCAGCCTCGAAGACTTGCTCGGCCAACTCAACTCCCAGCAGAACGCCGTCTCCCAGGCTCCGGCCCCGGCCCCGGTGGGGGTCTAAGTGGTGCGCGCGCGCAAGCCCAACCGCACGGACCTCGCGGGCGACACCGCTCCCACGCTTCCGGCGACCGCGGTGCCCGGACAGCCCTACGGCGAAGCGGGCGAGCAACTAGCAGCGCAAGAGGCCGTCCCGATGGGAACGCCACCGACCCCACGGGTCAGTCCTCGTCCTAGCCCCGCACCGGGTTCGCTACCCTACCTCGATGCTACGCAGCGCCCGCATGAACCCGTGACGGCTGGCATCAACTACGGCCCTGGTCCTGGCCCGGAGGCTCTTGGTACGCCGCCGCCAACCGTGGCTGACCGACTTACCCAAGCCGCCCGCCAAGCACCCTCGGAGGAACTCAGCAGTCTCGCTCTCGCCGCGCACGCCCTGGGGCTCTAATGTCGAACCTTCAGCCCGAGCCCGGAACGCCCACTGGCGTCGAGTCCTACGCGGACAAGGCCATCAACATCGTCCGCGCTAATCCCGCCCTCAAGTCCCAGCCCGCAGCGGTGGACGCCCTGGCCCAGGCCGACGGTCCCACGGGGAATCAGCTCGGTGCGGCCTCACACCTGGCACAAGCCTACGGTGAGGTGAAGCCGGTCCTCCAGGACCACGCCAACACTGTCCCCCACGCCGGAGGGTTCTGGAGCGACGTGACCCATTTTGGTGAGGCCATTGGACGCAATCTCGTCACGTACGGCAAAGGGGCCGTTGACGGGGTAGGCCAATTGGCGAAGGGCCTGTATGATACTGCCAACCGGACCGCCGCTACGATAACGGAGATCGGCACGGGTGGGGCTGTCGGGGACAAGGGGTTGTTCCATTTCGCGGCCAACCTGCACGACGCCTCTCAGACGCTCACCAATACGGCCAGTTACGCCAACCCCTTCACCGACTGGAAGACCCTCCAGCAGGTGAACGCCTACTGGGACTCGCTTGCTGCTCGCAAGGGGAACTCGTATGCCGCTGGGGAGATGTTGCCGGTGTTCCTTAGTGCGGTATTCGGCGGCGAGGTGCTATCGGGCGGCTCAGTGACCAGCGAAGCCGCCGACCTGTCAAATCTCCAGAGGCTCACGGCTTTGGCTCGTAGCGGAAGCGCCACTCCTGACGATCTGGTGCAACTCGCCGCCACCAACGCGAGGCTCGACCGGCTCAACCACCTTGACACCCTGACCGCCGACGCGAAGGCGGCAGAGGCGGCACGGGTAGCCGAATTGCCGCTAGCCTTCCGTGTGGCGAAGGGGACGACCGAAGGTGTCTCGCGCTGGCTGCCAGGAGTCCCGGCGAAGGCTCTCGGCGCTCTCGGCAAGCAACTCGGCGGGTTGCGGACCAACCTGTTCTACGCAGCCACCGCCGCACACGCACATGCCTCACCCGAGAACGAGGCTATCTGGAACGCCGTCCAGGACGGTCATCCGCTTGACGCGCACGGACGGCCGATGGGGACATTCGGCCAGACTCTCGCGCAGTCCTTCGGGCTTAACCCCAACGACGGGGCGATCTACAAGGCTCTCTCCGGCGTAGCGGACGTGGGCAAGTTCTTCGCCACCGAGCCGTTCGGCATGGCGACCTCGGTGCTCCACGCGGGCAACACCGCCTCGGGCATCGGGGGTGTGATGTCAAAGTGGTGGCCCGGGTTAGGAGTGGAGACGGGCGCGGACGTTCTGCGCACGCAGGCCCAGACTGGCGCAGCACGACGGGCGTACTCCTTCATGGCGAAGCACGGCGCGACCGAGATTCAGCGAGCCTTCCCGAACATGTACACCCCAGAGTTATACAAGATGTTGGGAAACGCCCACAGCGTTGAGGACGTGGTGAATCTCCACGCCGACATTGCGGACGGTCTGGGTCTGACCCGCCACGTCACCCCGACCATCGGCATCACGCGCTTCGCCATGCGGACCCTCAAATCCGGCATGAGCGTGGGCGAAGTTCTTTCAGAGGACTACACCAACGTCGTGCGGGCGGCGAACGAGATTCTCGACAAGTACGGCGTGGACGTGAAGCCCAACTCTTTGGCCGGAGTCGTCTCGGACAACCCCAGTGGCCGCCTGCGCGCAGCGTGGTCGCGCTGGAGCGGGGCGCAGTTCACCAAGTCCGTCGCCTACGTTGCTGAGGCACAGACTAAGGGCGAGGTGCCGCGCGTCGAGACGGGGATGTTCGCCACGAACGACAAGAACGCCATCCGCGCCATCGGTGACATGTTCCGCGCCACCAAACTCTTTCCGCAGCCCGCGATTCAGGTAGTGGAGGACACGCTCGCCCACACGCCGGATGGTCAGGACTTCACGTATGCTCTGCTCAACCTGACCTCGGAGATGGTCAAGTCGGCGGTAGGACGCGTGGTGAACAAGGAGTCCTACGGCCTGGTCTACAACGAGCTAAGCCAACAAGTGGACCACGAGATCGCCAATCTCTATGGTCTCGGGGGTGGTGGGAACGTCGGGCTCTACGTGAACGGCGAGCACGGTCAGGTGCTCTCGCAACTTCGCAATCCTCTCGACGCCACCCAGACGGGCTACTTCGGCATCGGGGACTCGCACGTGGCCCGCATGAACTTCATGGACCCCCGTGAGGTGAACCGGATGGTCGAGTACCTCGCGCGCTCGCTGAACGGCCTCTCGGGTGGCGCGTTGGAAGACGCCGCGCACCTGGGCAACATGACGGCTCCGGAACTGATCGGCGTGGCGCAGTACGCAAAGGCTGACGTGGCTCACATCTCCGAGGGGTACGCGAAGAATGTCACGAAGCAACTCTCGCGCATGGGTGACAAGCCCGAGGCGATGCGCTCGGGTTACACCACGGCATCCTCCTGGGTACGCAATGTGATGGACGCCTCCCTGCGCTCGAACCGCACGTCGGACTTCGAGGCGTTCGCCACCAGCGCCCAATCGATCACCGAGGCCGCACAGCAGTCGATGAACGACCTCAATACCGCGAAGAAGGCCGCTGAGGACTTCGCCATTCGCAACCGCGTCCATCTTGCTCAGGCCCCCGAGTCCTCCGTCCAGTCCGCGAGCGCTTTCTCCACCAGTGTGCGAATGTCGGAGAACCTGAACTTCCTGGAAGGTCGCGCGATGGCTCTGCGCGATGCGGAGCGCCAGTTGTGGTACGCCGTTCGCCAGCCCAACACGACGATGGCCGACATGCGCGAGTGGGTTCACAACATCTCCATGAACCTCCCCGAGCGCCAACGGGCGCGCCAGGGTATTCTCAAGGAGATCGAGGCCGGACTCGCCAAAGGCCGTGATCGCTCGGGCCGATACCTCGGTGCGGGCAATCATCTGGTCAATGGCTTGAACTCATTGCTCTCGCACCTGTTCATCCCACAGGCCCTCTCGACGGGTGGCTACATCATCCGCATCGCATCGTCAGAGGTCTTGCTGAACCTTCCGCGCATCGGGACGCCTGAGTTCATCCAGTCGGCCCTCGCTCGTGCAGTCGCCAAGCACGAGGCACGGGGCTTCGAGTTGGCATCGGGCGTCCTCGACGGCAAGGTTATCAACGAGTCGAAAGTTCTGACCAACTTCGTGAAGGACCACCTGGGTACGATTGTCCGTCCGCTGCCCGTCAGTCTGCGCGAGGCGTGGCACGGGACGCTCGCCGGCGTCGAAGCCGGGGTGGGCCGCGGGATTGACCAGGCGCGCTTCTATCGCCTGCTTGACGATGCTGTGAGTGCCGCCAGCCAGTTCAAGTCCCACCTGCCTGATGTGGGCCACACCACAGCCCAACTCTATGGCGAGACATCGTTCCAGCAGGGCGCTCGCCAGAACGTCTACGGGGTGAACGATAAGGGTGAGACGGTCCTCGCCAGGATGTACCGGGGCAACAAGTACATCAGCGCGACGGGCAAGACCATCGTGACTGCGCTGCGCGAGAACATGGCGCTCATCGCCAACGACCCCAAACTGCTCGGGGCGATGAAGGACATCAAATCAATCGTGGATGCCGAGGGCCCGCGCAGCTTCGGCGCAGAGCGTCAGTATCAGAGCCTCATCCAGCGTGTCGCGGACTCGACGTATCAGCGTATCTTGCAGTTGCCCAAGAATGAGTTGGAGATGCTGCGTTCGACCACCTGGCCCCTATCAAGCGGGCAGTTCTCCACGGGCGACCCGCTAAAGGACTACGCCTACCGCATCGCCTACAACGATGTCTCGGTCGTCTCGGGAAAGACCTCGGACGGTAACTGGATACTGCACCGCAAGATCATCGACCCCATCGTGGCGAACGAAGTCGGGGCCACCTCGGACGTGGCGCACCTCTACGCAGGGCTCAAGGAGAGCGCACCGAGGAACCTCATCGCGCCGTCCTTTGACAAGTACCCGTGGTCCAGCGAGGGTGCGGGCAAGTGGAACACCCTGTGGAACTTCCCGCGCCAACTCAACGCCTGGACCGTGGACCGTTTCTTTGGCCGCATCCTCTCGGGCATGAGTCGTGAGCCCCTGTTCACCTGGGAGTACCACGTCGCGATGGAGGATCTGCGCCCGAAGGTCGCCCAGGGCATCATCAGCCTGGACCGCGCGGAGGTGGAGGCGAGCAATCACGCCTTCACGGCCCTCACCAAGTTCGTCCACAACCCCGCCGACCGATTCATGTTCGAGCGCAGCACCCGCTGGTACTCGCCGTTCTGGTTCGCAAAGAACCAGTCCTTCCGACGCGCCTTCCGTCTATTGGAGTCCAACCCCGAGGCGGCGTACATCTACTTCAAGAGCATGATGCTCACGACGCACTCCCTGGCGGTCCACGAGAAGAACGGCCAGACGACCATCTCGGTACCGTGGACCGAGAGCATCATGAACTTCGCCGCAAACATGGCCCACTACCTCGCACCGTCGATGGGGTATAACTGGTTCAGTTCGCTCGGCTTCGCGCTCGGGGGCAACACCAGTTCACTCCAGACGGTCTTTCCCACCGGCAACACCGAAGGTTGGCAGGGCTTGGAGAACATACTGCGCCCGGACCCATCGCCCATCGTGGACATACCGCTGAAACTGGCCCAGGACTTCGGGCTCGGGCATTCCCAGCAGTATCACGACTTCATGCAGACCCTTCTCGGGCCCATCGGTTCCAAGACGGGTATCCTGAGTGACGTTTTCGCCTCGTCCTTCTGGCGTGGCGTCGGGACGGCGGCGCTACAGTCGCTCGGTAGCCTGGTCGGTCTCGGGCCGAACGAGGGTGCCATCGTCCAGACCCAGGTGAAGGCCATGCACGCGGCCCTCGACCAGATGACACAGGATCTCATCGACCAGTTCTACCGGATGGAGCCGCGCTCGAAGTTCTCCTCGGACGCCCAGCGAATCCAGGCGGCGAACAACTACGCCGCTTTCGAGACGAGCGTCTATTTCCACGAAGGCGACAACCTTCAGAAGTTCATCGACGAGTCGCGTTCCTCGGCCTACGGGCTCTACCTCGCGCGGCTGATGGTGTATTTCACGTCGCCGGTCGCGGTCTATCTCCAGGAGAAGTTCTCTAAGTCCTCCGAGTTCGACAAGATCATGGCTCAGAAGATGCCCGACGGCTCGGCCAAGTCCTTCGCGGATGGCCTCGCGGAGTTCTCGCTGAAGTATCCCGGACACGTCCTCGACATGGTATCCACTTCCCAGACTCCCTACGGGTCGTTCGCGGAGAACAACGCCTTCCTCCAGTGGTGGCAGAAGGCCCCCGATGTAGTCAATCAATACAAGAACCTCAGCGCCTACCTCGTTCCCCAGGGTGGCAAGTGGTCAAGTGTCGCCTACGACACGCAAATCTCGGCGCAACTGCGCCAGCACGACACCCCCCAAGACTACGCCAACGCCGTCCTGACCAACCGAGGTGATTCGTACTACTACGACTACCTCATGCCGAAGTTCTACTCGGAGTACGGGACGTGGGCTGGTCCGAATAGCCCGAACAACAACATCTCCTACAAGGGCTCTCAACTTCTCGACGCCGCCGCAAAGTCCTACGGGGTGATGACCAACCCGACCTGGGCCAAGTACGGCTCTCCACTGGGGCTGCAAACCAAGTCAGTCGAGGCGACAGCCGTCGAGCAACTGGGTCAGTTCGTCAGTGACACCAAATCTCAGGATGAACTCGTGAGGGCCGGGCTCTTGACCCCCTTCGATCTGAAAACGATTCAGGACGGCTATGCCTTCTACAATGAGGAGATAGCCAAGATTCACAATTCGAGCGGGTCTGCGAAGTGGGCGGTTGAGCAGAACCTCTATAACACGATGAACTCTGTCGCGTCCGAACCTCAGAATAAGAACGTCGCCGGACTGCTCCAGATGCTCGCCAAAGCCCCGACGAAGTAGGTGAGATGACCGACAAGCCCACCGAGAAGCTCGAGGAAAAGACCCCGACGGCCGCCGATCTCGCGAAGGTGGCCGAGCTCTACCACGTCCCCATCTCCGACCAGACCATCCAAGACGTTTCCAAAGACCTGACCCCGGAGAAGGCCCAGGCGTTCGAGGAGTACATCAAGACCGCCGCACAGGGGCTCTACCCAACGTTGGCTCCCCAGATCAAGGCGGGAATCCCCACGTCCTATCTGCTCGACCCCTACCGCCAGATTGCCAAGCAGAAGTTGGGCGACGACTACGAGCCGAACTTCCAAAGCGACCCCAAAGCGACCGCCGCTCTCACCGGGGGGACGGACCCACAGACCGGACGGCCCGCACCGATGAGCCTTGATCAGTGGAAGCAGCATCTCATGTCCGACCCCGGTTTTGGCTACGACAAGACCCCCGAGGCGATCGCGAAGGCCCAGCAGGTCGTCGCAGCGCTCCACGAGGGATTCGGAGGCAACCAGTGAGCATGATCCCCGGCACCGGGAGTGCCAACCAGTTCGTCACCCCGACCCCGACCGCTGGGTCAGCATCAGGGGTTGGTATCCCCATCCCTGCCGACATCGCCAAACGATACGATATCAAGCCCGGTACGACGCTCTGGTGGAACTCGGGAAACACGAACGTGGCGAGCCATCCTCCGGTCACTGGCAAGGAACTCTACGAGGCTATCGGGCAGGCCAAGATACCGAACGCCGCGAAGGAAGCCCTGATCGCGCAGTCATTCGGGGCCGGGTTCAGCCCCACCGAGAAGGACGCCAGCAAGGTCTTCACGGCGGTCACGGAGAACCTGGGCTACACGAACTACAACCTCGCCATGCTCCACCCGCCCACGGTGAGCCAACTCTCTTCGTCGGTCGTGGTGAACCCTGGCTTGTCGCCCCAGAACGGCACGCGGACTGCGACACTGGGTGTCTCCAACCCCTCGGCGCTCTCGCAGGAGTCGGCCTACGGGGTCGTATCGAACTACCTGGAGACCTGGGGTCTTCAACAGGACGCCCCCTACGTCTATCAGATGATCACGAGGGCTGGCGACCACGTTGTCAACACCGACGCCGTGCTCAACGCCGTGCGTGGCAACACGCCGAGTGGTCTCGGGCCGAAGGTCGATGAGTTCCTAAAGACCCAGTACGACAACGCCTTCCCTGGTCTCGAACAGTACAACAACCAAAAGGGCGCGATTCACATGACCGAGGGGGCGTATCAGACCTATAGCCAGACGGTGATGAACTCGGCCACCCAGTTCGGTGCCCCAATGCCCAGCCAGCGCGAGATAGGGACTCTTCTGAACGGCCACACCTCCGCAGCGGAGTATCAGCAGCGCGTCCAGGATATCTACGCGGCGGTGAAGAACGCTGACGCGGGGACTAAGCAGATTCTCCAGCACGAGTTCGGCATCAACCAGAAAGACCTCTTCGCGTACTACGCCAACCCCAAGAACGCACTTCCCGAGATGCAGCGCAAGATCGCTAGCGCCGAGATTCAGGACTACGCCAATCGCGTGGGGCTTCCTGGGGTGGGGGAGCGGTCGGGCAACCAACTGGGCGACATGGCGAAACTCTCAGCTACGCAGGGCAACACCAACCTGGGCTACGGAGTTAGTCAGATTGAGAACAGCCTGCTCACGGCCTCGAAAGGGCAGCCGCTCACGGCCTCGAATCCTGGTGCGGCCAATCCCACAGTGAATACCAACACCCTCATCGGAGCGCAGTTGGCGGGGTTCGGGGGCCAGAACCAGCGCGCTGACCAGGTGGCCGTGGAACGTGCGGCCCAGGCGAAGGTCGCGCCGTTCGAGCGCGGCGGCGGCCCTGTTTCAGATGCTCGCGGCGTCATCGGCTCGGGCTCGGCATCCACCTGATTTGCGCAAACGGTAGCGCAGGGGGCGGTGAAACGGTAGCGCAGGGTATCCGCTTGATTGTCTGTACTGCTGGTATAGTACAGAGTGATCGGCCCCGAGGCATCGGGTGTGCCGTTCACACTTCGGTCAGGTCCGCACGTCCTGGCTGCGTAAGAGAGTGCCGAGTTCCGCAATGTTCCTCCAACCTTGCGCGTACCTACAAAGGAGCGACTGATGACAGATGACAACGAGGAAGTGACCCTCGACAACGAAGGCAACGCAGTTCTGAATCCCCGGATTCGCGAGCAACTGAGAAATCAGGAGAAGCAGCTCGCCGAGGCTCAGAAGCAACTGCGCAACTCCGAACTGAGGGCCATCTACGCAGAGTTGGGCATCGCGAACACTGGAACGTCCAAGTTGTTCCGCGACACCTACTCGGGCGAACCGACCCTCGAAGCGGTGCGTAGCGCTGCCTCCGAGTACGACGTTCTACCCAAATCCTCGATTGACGCTGGTCAGGAGGGAGAACTCGAAGCCTTGCGCCGTGTGAACGGAGCGACGGACTCGACCAACTCGACGGACGCCCAAACCACCTTGAACGACATCCTCGCCAAGTTGAAGAAGGCCAAGAACACCGACGAGTTCGACGAGATCATGGGTTCGCCCGAAGTCCAAGCCCTTCGGTCTCAGCCGATCTCTTTCATGTAGGCACGCCTACACAGAAAGGCATAAACAGCAATGGCCCTAACCCTTCAGGCCACCACCGACTTCAACCAGACCGCCTACGACCTACGGGCGTGGTATGCGCTGCGTCCGGAGTTGTACTTCGACGACTTCGCGGACGTTGAGTCCACGGATGAGTCCATCCGAGGCAAGAGCGTCACCTTCACCATCGTCAACGACCTGCCCGTTCAGAGCACGGCCCTGACCGACGGCACGGACGTGACCCCGATCGCCATGAGCGACAGCCAGATCAACGTGGTCCTCGCCGAGTACGGCGCGTCCCTCGTGACGAGTGCCAAGATGCGCGGAACCTCATTCATCGACATCGACCCGGTTACGTCGAACCTCATTGGGTTCAACGCGGGCATCTCGGTGAACGACGTAGCTCGCGCCGCTCTCAGCGCAGGCACCAACGTCATGTACGCCTCGGGCTCTGGTGCGACCACGCTCAACACGTCAGTCACCGCTCGCACCGGCTTGACGGCTTCCAACACGCTGGGCTCCATCGACATCCGGGCCGCTCGTGCTCGCCTGTCGAGCATGAACGCCCAGCGTTTCGGCAACCTGTACGTCGGCTTCATCCACCCCGACCTCGTGGCAGACCTGATGGGTGAGACCATCAGCGGCTCACAGGTCCAGGGCTGGACGGCGGCCAACGTCTACTCGACGCCGGACGCCATCAAGAACGGCGAGATCGGCTCGTACCTGGGCGTTCGCTGGATCGAGACTCCCACCGCTCCGGTGTACCAGGGCGGCGGTTCGGGATCGACCAACGTCTACGGCACGTTCATCGCCGGTCGTCAGGCCCTCGCCAAGGCGTACAGCAAGGCTCCGGGCTTCGGTCCTCAGCCCCACGTGTTCCCTGGCCCGGTGACTGACTACCTGCGCCGCTTGCAGCCCACGTCCTGGTACTGGCTCGGCCAGTACAGCCAGTTCCGTGCGGCGGCTCTCATCCGTATCGAGTCTGAGTCCACGCTCGGTGGCGACATCTCCACCACGCCTGGAACCGGCACGACATACGACCCGGCCATCAACCTGTAGTAACCAACCGAAAGGGGAACGGCAGTGTCCAATCCTGTGTATCACGGCCATGTTGTCTGTGCTCACTGTGGGAGCCTCGAAACCCAAGCCGGGTTCGACGAAGTCACCTGCCTGCGCTGCGGACACCAGACGAAGCTCGCAGACGGCTCTGCCGTTCCCCTCGACGTTCAGTACGCTCCGAAAGGACTCTAAATGGCTGAACTCCAGGGGTCCGACGACACCAAGACGTTTGCGGATCTGGGCACGACCTTTGACGCAACACCCTCGACGGTGCTCGACGAGGCCAACAACGGGGGCGGGTTCACTCGGCTGAATCAGCCCACGTCACGTCCGGGCAATGAGGTCCCGCGCCGGGAGGACAACCCCGGCCTGCGCGGGTACTTCAACGACCACGACGCCGACGACCGCTACATGGGCTAAGCATGCCCACCTTCACCTGTCCCTCGGTGCGCGACCGGCTGGCTTTCGGGCCGGACGCCACCGAGGAACAGAAGGCTCTGTTCAAGTTCCAAAAGACCCTGAACCCGAGGTACGTCTCGGTGTTCTATCTCTCCGACGGTTCGTTCGTCCAAGACACGGGGACCGCCGAGAACTCCAACACCAACGTCCCCTATCCGTGGGACCCCAACAACCCCTCTGCGCCCTACGTCACCTCTGTCTACTATGACGTGTCCCAGACCCCGGCCCCGCTCGTCATCGACCAGACCAGCCATCCCGTGTGGATCGTGGCTGTCATGAACGGCGTGGTCACGGTATCCTCAGCAATGGCAACCCTGCTGACCAACTACACGGCCTACGGGACCGGATATGGAGCGTTGATCACATGACCGTCAGTTACGCCAAGCCCCACGTCAAGACTGAGGACTGCGCGCCGGACTGTTTCGGCTGTCGGCTGTCCACCATCAACTTCTCGGGGACGTGCACCCCGAACCGCAAGCCCGAGGTCGTCCAGCAGAACTCCTTTGTCAAGGAGATGTCTAGAGACCTCGATGCCTACCGGAGACTCCGCGCCGAGGGCTATCAGCCCAAAGGCGTGAAGGGCGCCGGCGACGTGGAGCAGTTCGCCACTTCCAAGTTCGAGGTGGAATCAGGCCACCGCCTATCAAGCCCCGTGGTCGGCAGGAAGTTCGACGAGACCCAGAAGTTCTTGACCAGCCCTGAGGGGCTACAGCCCATCAATTCCGCTACCCCCGTGGTACGCTCATCGTAAGGAGATAACGTGTCAGGTTCATTCAGCGAGTACGCCGCCGAGGCGATTCTGGCTCACGCGATAGGAAAGACGGCATGGACGATGCCGACCACCTACATAGCACTTTGTACGGTCGTTCCGACCTCTGCGTCCACGGGAGCCACACTCACTGAGGCGACCTACACGGGCTACGCACGACTGGCGACCTCAGGCGACTGGGGCGCGGCGGTCGCCGGGACCCCCTCTACCATCTCCAACTCGACGGCACTGACCTTCGCAGCCTGTACCGGTGGAACATCCACCATCGTCGGCTTCGCCATCGTGGACTCCGCCACCGGGGGCGCGGGCAACGTCATCGCCTGGGGGAGTTGCGCCTCGACGGTCATCTCAACCACCCAGACCCCTCCGACGTTCGCCATCGGTGCGCTCGAACTGACTCTGACGGCGAGCTAAGCCGTGGACGCTCTCACAAATCTCGCCACCTCGACGGTCGCCACTGCCCCGTCTCCGGCCACTTCGGGCACCTCTCTCGTCGTCGCGGCAGGAACGGGGGTGCGCTACCCCGCTGTCCCCTTTGACGTGACCCTCTGCGCTCCCGGGACTAAGCCTGACCCGACGAACGCCGAGATCGCCCGGTGCACCGCAGTTAGCACGGATACCCTGACATTGACTCGTGCGCAGTACGGCACGACGGCTCAGAGCGTATCTGTCGGGTGGTACGTGGACAACGACGTGACGGCGAACCTACTCTCACAACTCGTCCCCCTCTCTACCGTCACCACAGCAGGCGACCTCATTGTCGGTACGGGAGCAGGAACAGTAGGCAGGCTCGGGATTGGGGCGAATGGTGACGTGCTAACCGTCTCCGCTGGTGCGCTCGGCTACGCGGCTCCGGCGACAGGCGTGGACCTCCTTCAGTTCTTCCAATCGACCCTGCCCTCTAGTCAGACCTGGCAATCCGTCACCTACGGCAACGGGGCTTTCGTTGCGGTGGCGTACGGCTCCACCGCTGCCGCCTACTCCACCAACGGGGGCGTGACCTGGACGGCGGCGACCCTGCCGTCCTCCGCTTACTGGGCCTCCGTCGCCTACGGCAACGGCGCCTTCGTCGCCGTGGCGGGGGGCTCCTCGACTATCGCCGCCTACTCCACCAACGGGGGCGTGACCTGGACGGCCTCGACCCTGCCCTCTAGTCAGACCTGGCAATCCGTCACCTACGGCAACGGGGCTTTCGTTGCGGTGGCGGCTGGTCCCTCGACCGCTGCCGCCTACTCCACCAACGGGGGCGTGACCTGGACGGCGGCGACCCTGCCCTCTAGTCAGACCTGGCGCTCCGTCGCCTACGGCAACGGGGCTTTCGTTGCGGTGGCGGCTGGTCCCTCGACCGCTGCCGCCTACTCCACCAACGGGGGCGTGACCTGGACGGCCTCGACCCTGCCCTCTAGTCAGAGCTGGCAATCCGTCACCTACGGCAACGGGGCTTTCGTTGCGGTGGGGTTCGGCTCCACCGCTGCCGCCTACTCCACCAACGGGGGCGTGACCTGGACGGCGGCGACCCTGCCCTCTAGTTTCTACTGGTTCTCCGTCGCCTACGGCAACGGGGCCTTCGTCGCCGTGGCCTGGAGTTCGACCGCTGCCGCCTACACACAAGTCGTCGCGCTCGCATCCGCGAACACCGCGACAGTCAGTAGCCCGTCAGTCACGTCGGGGACTGCGTTTACGCCCTCCACGGCCAGCAATGCCACCGTCTACTTCCAGATAAACGCCGCATCCGCAGGGTCCTACACCCTCACGATGGGACCAACCACCGGCGCGGAGAATACGATCGGGAGCGCCGTGGCGATGGTTGCTGGTTCTGACGCAATCGTGACGCTCGTCGTGCCTCGCTCGTGGCTCGTGGTGTTGACGCTGACTTCAGTGGCGCTGGGTAGCACGACCGTCGTAGCGATGTAGCCCATGCTCGGCGGCGACTACCTCGGCGGCTTCTACTTAGGTGAAGGATTCCCGCTAACCGCAGTCCCGCAGCAACTCACCGGGACCGTCACTTCAACCTCTACCGTCGTCGGTTCTCTCCACGCTCCCGCGCTTCTAACGGGGACCATCGCCAGTACCTCAACGGTGGTCGGCACGGTCACAACTAACGCCCCGCTTTCGGGGACGGTCGTCTCGACGAGCGCCGTTCTTGGCAGTCTCAGCGCACCGGCGCTTCTCTCTGGGACCATCGCCAGCGCCAGCGCAGTCACGGGGACGGTCACGACCACCGCTCCCCTCTCAGGGACGATTGCTAGTATCTCCACGGTCTCGGGGGCGGTCCACACGAACGCTCCGCTATCCGGGACCATCGTCTCAACCAGCACGGTCGTTGGGCAGCTATACGCGCCCTCTCTAATCTCAGGGATTGTCGCCTCGACCTCTGGTGTCGTTGGAACGGCAACAACGACCGCTCCGCTCTCGGGGACAATCGCATCAACCTCAGTAGTCTCAGGCACCGTTACAACCAACGCCCCTCTGTCGGGCACTATTGCGAACGTCAGCACCGTGGTCGGAACGGTCAGCCTGCCGTTCCCAGAACTATCAGGGACGGTTGTCTCCGTCTCCACCATCTCAGGTACGCTCACTACTACAGCTCCCCTCTCGGGCATCGTTGTCTCCGTGAGCGTCGTCACAGGGCTTCTGACGGCTCCCACGCTGGCCGTGGCTCTCGCTACGGTGAACGAGGTCACGATTGCCACGCCCATCCTCTCGCTGGTCACGCTGGCTTCCACCGCCAATTCAGCCGTGACAAGCGCCACTGTGAACTCTTCTGCTGTTACGATTGCTACGACGACTAACAAACCCGTGACGCTGGCGACAGTCACCTAGAAAGGCGTACATGGCCTACCTCAGCGGAAATATCGCCCAGTTCCAGGTCACGTTCACCATGCAGGCGACGGGCGCGGTCGTTGACCCCACGACCATAACGTTTAAGTATCAGATGAATGGTGGGGCTTTCACGAGCCCCTGGACCTACACGAGTGCCTCGACCCCTTCAGTGGGGGTGATCGCCAGGATTTCCACGGGCGTCTACGAGGTCTGGGTAGACACCACTTCTCTCTCGGGAGTGTTGACTGGCGAGTGGGTCTCTACGGGCACCGGGGCCGCAGCGGCCATCGACACCGTGACGGTCGGCCAGACCACGGGGACGGGGCTGACCTTCGGGGACTTGATCGAGACGGTGTTCCGCAGGGTTGTCGGGCCAGTCTCGGAGCGCACGGTCACGATCAACCAGACGGGCGGGATTGGTTCAGCCGACACGACTGTCACTTTCGCTGGCCCTCAGACGGGGACGGTGATTCCCGGCTGTCGGCTGTCCTGTGAGTTAGAGGACATGCTGGTCACCTCGGTCTCGGGACAAGTCGCCACGGTAGAACGGGGCTTCCTCGGCTCGACAGCAGCGACCCACGCCAACTCGACGCTCATGTACATCAACCCCACGGTGTCCAGGTTCGACATCGGCGTGGCGATCAACGACGACCTGCGCGACCTATCCAGCCCTCAGAACGGCCTATTCCGAGTGGGAACCGCGACTCTGACCTACAACGCTGTCTACCGGGGCTACGACCTCTCGGCACTCCCCGCGAACTGGACATCGATTCTCGGGGTGTCCTACCGCACGCTCGACCCCTCGCGCCGGTTCCCGGTCATCACGCAGTACGACATCCGCAGGTACGGGGCTGCCAATACCGACCCGGCGTTCCCCAGCGGTTCGGCCATCGTCCTCTACGAAGAGGCGTACCCGGGCCTGCCAGTCTACGTCACCTACTCCGCGCCGTTCCTGCCGTTGGTCCAGACCACGGACTCGATCATCAACACCCCCGCCACCAATGACCAGGCTCCCCCGATTGCCACGGGGACGAACTACGTCAATGGCTACCCGTCAGCGACGGTTGCAAATCTGGCTCTCACGATGGCCGACATCCCTCCGTTGGGGGCGACGGCAGCTCTGATTCAACCCCAGGAGATCGGGCGCAACAACATGGGCATCCAGCCCAACCCTCGTCGGGCAGCGGAGATCCCCGCCCAGGCAATCGCATCCTCCACCAACGCCATGCTCCTGCGCCGGGCTGCTCGAATCAGCGCCGAGGCCGACCGTCTGGCCGTTCTCTACCCCGACCAGCGCAGGTAGAAAGTGACCGAACTCGGCACGATCTCCATCACCCGCCTCGACACCAACGAGGTGCGCTCCTACCCCGCCGACACGTTCTTCGAGGCGTTCCGCAAGGAGTTCTTCCGCAAGTCCATTCCTCCGCAGCGCCAGTCGGTGGACCTGACCAACATCGCGGGCGAGGCAACCCTCGCCACGGAAGGGCTCTGGCGTCGTGAGCAGGTGGAGTTCTCGGAGGGTGCCGGGCAGTACAGCCTAGACCGCAAGGGCGAGGATAGCGCGATGCGTTTCTTCTCGTCCAAAGGCATCGACGTGTTCAACTATCCCCAGCGGGCTACCCTCCTGCCCGACACGCACCAGTTAATCGCCAACGCCAGTTCCGATCTTCTGGCTACGCGCTGTGGCGACTACATCGTGGTCGCGGGCGCCGGCACCGTCATCGCCTACAACTCGTCCTACACTGCGATTCAGACCTACACCGCAGGTACGACCTACGGGGGGACGGCGTGGAGCGTCGTTCGGGCCATCACGAGCAATGACACCTACTGCTACATCGCCACCGACACGGGACTGTGGTTCGCCAAGATCGGCACCGACACACAGTTCCAACTCTACGCTGCACCCGATGCGGTCACCGGCTACACGGGAGGCTACTCACTGGTGCGCTGGGCCAATGACCAGTTGATCGCCAGCCAGAACGCCCGGCTCTACGCATTTCAACCGAGGGCCGTGAGCGGGGGGGCCGTGAGCGGGCTCGCACCGTTCGGCGCACCCCCGAGTGTCATCAACCCCGGCAACAACGCCATCTCTATCACGGAGATCGTCGCGTCGGGGACGTACTCCACTGTCACGACGGCAACGGCCCATCAGTTAGTCGTGGGGCAGCAGATTGGGATAACGAAGTCTGAGAACTACCAGTCCATCTTCACGGCCCCCACGCTGTCCTCGGGCGTGCTCACCATCACGACGACCTCGGCGCACGGATTCGTCGCGGGCCAGACCATCGACATCGACCTATTCTTCAACGGCGCACCCTCGGGCAGACGCGAGAAGACAGTCATCCAGAGCGTGCCGAGCTCCACCACGTTCACCTACAACACCACGAAGGTCGGCGCGGCGATTCTCGCGACCGGCTTCACGAGCGGCTGGGTTCAGGCCACTGCGAGCACGAAAAACTATGGTTACAACACCAATTGGACTGTGGCTTCGGTCGTTAACGCCACGTCCTTCACAATCACGGCCTCCGCGTCGGTCTACGGGAACATCGCGTGGGGGGGATACGTCACCCAACCCTCCCAGGCCGGTACGTACGCTCCCGACGTGCTCATCACCCACGAGAACCCCAACTGGGTCTGGTCTGACGCCGTAGGTGGCCAGACGCAGGTCTACTTCGCGGGCTACGTCCAGTCCACTTCGGGCAAGTACGGCGGGCAGGTCTTGCGCTCGGACATGCTGGGCAGTTCCACCTCGTCCTCGAACGGCCTTCAATCCATCGCCAGCGCCAGCGTGTCCCAACCGTGGATGCTCGACACCCCGCTGGTCGCACTGCCGATGGCCCCTGACGAGTATCCGACCTGCCTGGCGGCTTACCTGAACTACATCTTCGTCGGCTCCAACCGTGGGGTGCGGATGGCCCAGACCCTCTCGGTCTACGACCCGACTGCTACGGCCACGGGAGACCTGAAGGCCGGACCGCTCATCCCCAACCAGCTCCAGCCGGTTACGCTGCCGGTCACGGGCATCGTGGGCGACGGTCGCTACGTGTGGTTCACGTGGAACAACTACGACGGCACATCGACGGGGCTCGGCAAACTGAACCTCCAGACATTCATCAAGGGCGACCCGCTCGCTCCGGTCTACGCCAGCGACCTCATGGTGACGGGACAGGGGACAATCAACTCGCTTCTGTGGAACCCGATAACCAACGTCCCCATCATGGCAATCGCGGGCCTCGGTGTGTACGGACCCTACGCCACGAACGCGGGGGGGGTGATGACCGCGACCCAGTACGTCACGTCAGGCTCGGTGACTTCTTCCTACTTCGACTTCGGGATTGCCGAACCCAAGATTCCGGTCTACTTCGACTACGGCGTGTACCTGCCCGAGTCTGGTGGAGTGGCGCAGGGAACGTGCTCGGCCAGCGTCGTCATGGACCCGCTGGCGGCCAGCCCCTATACCCTCACGATTCCCTCGTTCACGTCCAACTCTCAGGCCGTAGAGCAGAGTGTGACGTATCCGTCGGCCACGCAGGACCGTGGACGCCAGTTCCAGACGACCGTTACGCTCACCACGAGCAACACTTCCATGACCCCGACGCTGTTCCGTTGGACCCTGAAGGCGTGGCCCACCCCCGTTCAGGGCACGATTATCAGCGCGGTGATCTCTCTGTTCACCCACGACTCGGTGGACTCCCAGGAGTTGGCCTTTGACCCCGACGTGGAGTACGCGTGGCTGGAGGGTCTGCGCTGGAACCAGACGCGCATCACCTACACGGCGGGCCAGATCTCAGTGATGGGAGTGGTGTATCTCATCAACGACATCCCCCACAAGGCTCGGGGTGACTACAAGGGCGGCTTCGAGGGGACGGTGGCCCTCCAGATCAAGACCATCGGGCCGATGACCTACACGGCTGCGCCCACATGACATTTCACGCCCCTCCGCTTCTTCCCGACCCGGTTCACCGTGAGTACGGACCGGTCACGATTGCGCTGCCCCACACCTACGCGGTGTCAGGGCCGATCGCTGTCACGAGCGGGGCCACCGGCTATCTGCCGACGTTCTTCATGCCAGTCCCGCCGGGTCAAGCCTGCGCCCTGATTGGCGTTCGGTACATGATCAGAACTCCGAGCGACTCCTGCACCATCGAGATTCAGCAGAATGGCACGAACATCACGGGCATGACGGGACTCTCGGTGACCAACTCCCCGACGACGACGACCCTCACCACGGCTATGGACGTGTTCGACAACGACCACTTCACCGTCGTCGTGACGGCGATTGGCACAGCCCCGGATGGGCTGTCGGTGACGTTCTACTTCAACTACCAGATCGAGCTGTAAGTGGGCTTCGTTAGCCGCACCTTCTACTTCCAGGTGACGCCGTGACCGACTACGCAGCGGTCTGCGCAGGTGCTTAATGGCGACGCTGATAAACGTCGAGAGCACTAGTTCTAACATCAGCGTGACGATTCACGCGATAGCGCTTGACTCAGCAGATGATGTCTGCTTCGTCGGTAGCCAGTACGATGCGTCGGGGAACGAGGTCGCTTTCGTTGCACGATGCACAACCGCAGGTGTCATCCAGTGGCAGCGCCGTATCACCGATGCTTATACGACCCCCAATGACATTTCATATGGCGTCGCCGTAGATGGTTCTAACAACGTCTACGTCACGGGATTGCAACGCAACAGTGCGGGGAACCAACCGGCCTTCCTCGCCAAGTACAACACATCGGGTGTCATCCAGTGGCAGCGGTCGCTCACCGACATCTACACGACACCCAGCGACATTGGCCGCAGCGTGGCGGTTGATTCAAGCGCCAACGTCTATATCACGGGTGCACAACTCAACAGCGCTGGGAACGGGGTCGCCTTCCTCGCCAAGTACAACACATCGGGTGTCATCCAGTGGCAGCGGTCGCTCACCGACATCTACACGACACCGGGTGACATAGGATACGGGATAGCGGTTGATTCAAGCGCGAATGTCTATGTCGCGGGGCAGCAACGCAACAGTTACGGGGATTACCCGGCCTTCCTCGCCAAGTACGACACGACGGGTGCAATCCAGTGGCAGCGGTCACTAACCGACACTTACACGTACCCTGTTGACTACGGGAACGCCGTCGCGGTTGATTCAAGCGCGAATGTCTACGTCACGGGGCAGCAACGCAACAGCGCTGGGACTGTCGCCTTCGTCGCCAAATACAACACATCAGGTGTAATCCAATGGCAACGGTCATTGACAGACGCTTACATTTCTCCTACCGTCATCGGACGTGGAATCGCGGTAGACGGGTCGGGGAACGTCTACGTAACGGGCCAGCAAGACGATAGCGGGGGCAACACGGTTGGCTTCGTTGTGATGTACAACACATCGGGTGCAATCCAGTGGCAGCGGACCCTCACCGACACCGACCCGACACCGTTCACCCCTGCGTTTGCGCTAGCTCTCGACGGAAACGGCAACTTCTACGCGGCGGGAGAACAGCACGACCCGAATGGCAAAGTCATTTCTTTTGTCTTGGTCGCACCCACTGATGGGTCTCAGACGGGCACATTCACGACGACGCTCGGCGCGATGATCTATGGCGCAGGAACGCTCACGGACGCCGCAGGAACGCTCACGGACGCCGCAGGAACGCTCACGGACGCCGCAGGAACGCTCACGGACGCCGCAGACAATCTGACTGATTCGCTTGACAATCTCATCACCGCAGTGTCATCCGTGCTCTTAAAGATCGTGATGGTCATCTAGGACATGCACCAGCACGTTTCGCTAGGTAGTCTAGGACTATGAGATATCCACAGGCCAGATGGATTGGCGCGAACCCCGCCAATTACTCGCCTGCGCGCATCGTGCCCAGGTTCTT
>JAEHJW020002269.1_pt1 | contig 33765 bp, 41 predicted proteins | sample 9271431 | NCBI WGS metagenome assembly JAEHJW02 | reverse complement strand
CATCATCTACGGCACGGGCAATACGGCAACGACGATCTCGGGATGCAGCTACGGCATCATCTACGGCACGGGCAATACGGCAACGACGATCTCGGGATGCAGCTACGGCATCAACTCCGGCACGGGCAATACGGCAACGACGATCTCGGGATGCAGCTACGGCATCATCTCCGGCACGGGCAATACGGCAACGACGATCTCGGGATGCAGCTACGGCATCACCTACGGCACGGGCAATACTGTCCTTGGAACCGTCAGCGGGTGCTTATATCAATTCTATTTCAATAGTGGTGGTGGTCAGGGGCTGTCCGTATTCCTGCGTGGATTGGTTGTCCTCTCTCCGTCCACGCCAACGTTTTACGGACGCAATACTGTCGGTGCAGGAGGACCGTTCCGGCAGGGCGTATTTTGTGAGGATTATGGGCAGGTGCTCGGTGCATCTTACGCCTATCTCATGTTCGGCGATGTCATCAAGAATACCGGTATCACCCGCGCCGGTGGCGCAGCATCTTCGCTTGAAGTGGTTCCGCTGTCGAATTGTGCGGTTAGGGCGGAATTGATTTTTCTCGAATGGACGGAACTTTCAGTTCCGGCCTCCGCGCAAAACAAATCCGTCTATATCCGGGCGGACGCCGCGTGGTCGGTCTATCCGACGGCTGATGAACTCTACATCGAAGCGGAGTACATCAGTAATGCTACTACGTTCGCAACGACCATCGTCAAGTCCACCGCTGTTCTTTCAGATGGATCAACATGGGTGCAGTTTTCCATCCCTACGTTCACTCCGGCGGTGGCGGGGCATGTGCGGTATCGCGGCTACCTGAAGAAGTACGAGGCGTCGAGAAAATTGTACGTCGAGAACATGCTGGTGAGTACATAAATGTCCCAAGAAGCAGCATACGCAAACGGCGAGAGTATCCTGTCGCAGACCCATGCGGCGGGAAACATCGAACCGGCATGGGCTAATGGAGAGAGTGGCGGTGTCCCGTTCGATAAGTACGTGGCCGCAGGCGGCGCTCCTACCGCCGAGGATTCCTTCATCCCCTGTTTTCGTAGGAGGAAGCGGTGAAGATCACGCCCCTTTCGGAAGACAGCATCGCCTATGTGATCGATCATATTTCCGCGGTCGATCTCGAGGAGATGGACCGCCTTGGGGAGGCGCTGTACGGCCTGCATCAGATGTTTAAGTCGATGATCGGCAGGCCATTCACGGGAGTCTTCTGCGATGACGAGGGGCGGTATTGCTCCCTGTTGGCGCTTGAACCGGTTGGGTCGTTCCGGTGGCGGGCGCACATGATATCCGTCGATGGATCTTTTGGGCGAATCGGACGGTCGATGACCCGGTTTCTTGCTCGGATGGCCCGTCAATTCACGGCGGATACCCGGGGGAGTATCGAGATCCTTTCTCCGCCAATCTGCGAAAGAATTTCCTCATGGCTTGAGGCCATGGGGTTTCGCGCACAGAGGCAGGACAACGGTTTGATTCTGTACGTTTGCGGGAGGTGAGGCGATGGGAGGCGGAGGCGGGAGTCAGACCGTAGCACCAACGGCGGATATGGTAGAGCAGCAGAAGATCAACGCCGAATTGTGGAATCACTACGTCACGAATTACAAGCCATTGATGGAGAAGTATTCCGCGAACGTCACAAGCCCCGACGTGCAGGCGGCCGAAGAAAAGGCGGTCGCGGGCAAGATCAACGCTGAGATCATGAAGAACGTCGATCCGCGGAAGGTATCCTCGAACCCCGTGGCGAACACGCGAATGTTGTCGGGCCTTTCGGAAGTCGGTACTTCAGCGAAGATCCAGGGGGAAGGCGGCGCGCGGTCCCTGTCCATCGCGGACACACAGAACGTGATCGACATAGGGCGGGGCAAGGCCGTGACGGCACAGGCCGGCCTTGGGGACGTTGCCGCTCAGTCCATCCGCTCGGAGATATCCGATCGTTCGGTGCAGGAGGCGGAGCAGGCGGCGATCGAGAACGCCTACGGATCGGCGGCGGGCATGGTAGCGGCTGGATTGCTGAAGAACCCGGCGACAAAGAAGCCCGCAGTGACAAGCATACTGACGTAAGGGAGAAACGTCATGTCAATGTATGATCCGGCAACCGGAAAATGGTACACCTACAATCCCGGCGATCCAGGTTCGATCACGGGTGAAAGCGGGATTCCGACTGGCGTGGTGGCGCCATCCCTTACGTTGGCGGATGCCCCAAGCGATGTCCCGGCGAACATGTCCAGTTGGGTAGACCCGACAAATAACGACCCCAACGCAACGGCGGCACGGCTTCTGCGCGCACAGTTCGAAGAATGGCAGTCGGGTTTCAAGCCGATCGAACTGAACGCGATAAACCAGTTGTCGTTCGTCAACCCCAAGATCCTTCCGGACGCGGTCAACAAGGCCACCGCTACTGCGACAGGACAGGCGGAGACGATGCGCGGAGTCCTGAGTCGAAGCAACGCCGCCATGGGAGTTGCGCCAACGGAGCAGCAGACTCAGGTGTCTAATCGAATCCTCGACCTTGATCGTTCCACGGCAATAGCCGGGGCGGCGAACAAGGCGCGGGAAAACATCAGGACGCAGGATCAGCAGATATTGTTGGGCGGCGTTCCGAACCCGAATTTGGTCAAGGGCACAATCCAGTAGGGGGCGATCATGTCTGGACTTATCAATACCGGGATCGACTACCAGAACAGGGCACTGTCGGGATTTGTCCGTGAATCTGCGGAGCAGAAGGAGATCGACTCCGCCAACAAGGAACTGGCTGCGTCCAGAAAAGCGCAGAAGAAGACGATGGGGGTGCAGGGGGCTATCGCCGGGGGGATGGTCGCCTCGGCGATGGGTGCGGAGTTGGGCGGGGAGATCGGATCCATCGGAGGGCCCCTCGGGATCGTCGCCGGGATGGGCCTGGGCTACCTGTTCTCGCAGTTATTCTAAGGGGGATTCCTATGGGCTTTCTCAGGTCCGTTCAAAGCAACCCGATCGAGGCAGGAATCCGGGCGTTCGGGGAGATGTCGAGCATCCTCCAGCAGCGCGACGAAGCCCCGCTCCGCCGGGAACTCCTGGCGCAGGAGATAGCGGACAAGAAACTGTCCAGCGAGAAGACACGGGCGGAGATGGACCAGAAGGCGAAGGAGAACGCCGAGTGGGAGCGGGCGACGGGGATCAAGAAGATCGACGACGATACCAAGGCAACCCTCGGGCACCTTCTCGGCGCGCAGGCGGAAGATGATGCGGCCCAGAAGGAAGGTCGGGACCCGAACTATACGACGGAACAGCAGGACGCCATATTCAAGACGCTCGGGAAGAATCCGCTTCTCGACCCCGACAAAGTGGATGTGCAGACGGACGCGATCCGCAAGGTGCGGGATTTCATGAAGACGAACGGCCCCGCCCTGTTGAAGGGTGGACGTTTGGACCGGGAGCAGGCCCCGGACGTGTTCGATTCCTTCGACAAGGTATTCGAGAAGCAGATCAACCGGGGGACGGACAAGTACGGGAATGATACCGCCTCCGGTGTGACCAAGAAGGTGAAGGCCGTCATCGTCGATCCGAAGGATGGGTCACTGTCGTTCGTCCTGGATGTCACCGCCCCCGTTAAGGAAGGACAGGTATTCAAGCACATCGGCGATGGTACTCCCGTGTTCACCGTCAACCCGGAAGCGAAGGGACTGGCGGAACCGGGGAACATCGACCTGTCAAAGCGTCCCGTGGTGCGCAACGCCGACGGGTCGATCAGCACGGTCCGTTCCGCCTCCTTCGAGCTCGACGGGAAGGAGGTACTTCTCCCTCTGGTCAGCGATTCCGGGAAGATGCTGACGAAGGAGCAGGCGATTGCGGAGTACCGCAGGACCGGGAAGCACCTCGGGAAGTTCGATTCCTCGACGGACGCCGACGCCTACGCCGACGCTCTTCACAACGACCCGATGTGGCAGAAGGACATCGCAGAGTATTCGGCGCAGGGAAAGACGGAAACCTCCTACGACGCCCCGCTGACCTTCGACCGTGCCGGGGGAGACCCAAATGCTCCCGTGGTGAAGCTCCCGGCGGGGATTCTCGACCAGTACCTCGGCGTGCATGAGGGCCTTGCGACGAAGATTCAGCAGTTACGGGCCAAACTCGGGCCGGAGAAGTTCGCCGAGAAGATGGAGGCGTTAAAGCGTACGCGCGCGGAGAACGCGGCCATCTCCGCCGCCATGGCGAAGGTCGATACCTCCAAGTCAACCGCCGAGCAGCGCAAAACCTTCGTCACCGAGTTCACGAAAATCGCGCCGGATTCCTCGATAAAGGAGACAACCGAGCTGGCGAAGACGATCATCGGGGAGAAGGCAGCGTTGCAGTCCGAGGCGGGGAAGACCGTCTCCGATCGCGTCCGACTCGTCACCCGGTTCGGGGAGGGATCCCCCGAAGTCAAGGCGTTCGACGACGCCGCGGGGGAGAAGAAGGCCGAAAAGGGACTCGCCAAGACGATCTACGGCCCCAAGGACTCCAAGGGGCAGGTCCAGACCAAGGAAGTCTTCATAGAGAAGGGCAAGGAGTACACCCCGCCGGCGGGGTGGTCGCTGCACCCGCCCGATAAGGGATATGCGAAGGAACTGGAAGAAAACCGGAAACAGCGACGGATCGATTCACAGTCCGCGCAGGTAGAACGTCTTTATAAGGACGAGGAAAAGGCGATTACCGGCAAGGATTCCACCCTGAAGGAGGACGAGCAGCAAGAGGCCAGCAGCCGGTTGCAGAAGGAAAAGGATCGTGCCCTTGACTTGGTGCAGGACGGGATGAGCGCCAGCGCCGCAAGAAAGAAGGCTCGAGAAGAGAATCCGCCTCCCAAGAAATATCCAAAAGCAGACGTGAAGGTGTGGGCGGAATTAAGGGCCATAAAGACCATTAGCGAAGCGAAGAGGCACTTGATAAATACATATGGTTATGACGATAAGAGTGCGGGAGATGTCATCAAGCTCGGATTCAAAAATGGGTGGCTGAAAAATGATTGATGATGTCGGACTCTTGAACGATAAACCAGAACCCAAGGGAATGGTAGACGATATTGGACTCTTGGGGCCGAAAGAGTCCACCGACACCGCCTGGGAGCGCGCGAAGCGGGTTGTCTCCGAGGACATCCCCCGTCTCCTGACCCTCCGGCAGCCCTCCGGGCCCCCAGTGGCATCCGCTCCCCCCGAGGAAGCCATCGGCGCGGCGGCAGAGGGCGCTCCCTACGTGTCGGAGTCCGCCCCGGCGACCCCGACACCGCCCCCCGTCGCCTCCGTGCCTCCTGCGCAACCTGTTGAGGCACAGGGGCCGCTTTCGAGGGCGGCACGGATGCTTACAGACCCGTTCAAACTTCAAGGCCTTGAGGTGACAGGGGCCTTCCTGCGCGGTGGAGCAGCTTTAACGAAAGGCGTTACCGATGTAGGAGAGTATGTCGGCAAACCCTTGGGGATCCCGAGGTCTGAAGTTTTCGATCAAGCCGCGCAGTTGTGGGCCGAAAAAGGAGAGGAACTGACGAAACTGGCCGAGACCAAGGGTGCCGGAATCGTCGATCAGGTTGTTGGAGAAGCCATCGGCGGGGCCGTACCCGGTGTCGCCGAATTCATGCTGAATGTACCGTATGCGGCCCTTAAAGGGGCTTTCAAGGCGAAGGAGCAGGGGGACAATCAGTGGTGGTCCGCCATCGTGGAGGGAGCCAAGCGGTTCGTTCTCGGAAAGTCGATGGAGTCCACCCGGGTTCTTACCCGTCCGGCGTCAGCAGTGGCCATGGGTGGCATCATGGCGACCCAGACGGCGGCAGAGGGCGGAACCCCCAAAGACATCGCAAAATCGTTTGGGGTTGGGACGATCTTCGGTGCCACCTCGGGTAGTGGCCCGATAGGAGTCCGGGATATCGGACGGGAAGTTGTTCCCGAGGCGTTGCAGATGCGGTCCAAGAACGTCAAGGAGTGGTCGCCCGAGGAACTCCGGACTATCCTGACATCCACCTCAGAAGCGAATCTTGATCCAGAGATGGTTTCTGCCTTCAAGGACCTCCCCGGTCCAGAGAAGAAAGCGGCGATCAAGAAGGCGGGGCTTCGGGTCGAAGATGTATCGCCCACGCTTCTTGGGAAGGCACTCGGGCGTACCGCCGAACGAAAAACTACCGTTGGGGAGGGTGCCGAGGTTCCACCACCACCTCCCCCGAAAGAACCCGTTGTCATCGAAGAATCCGCCATGAAGAAGGAGCCCCCCAATGCCCCTCAAGCCGGGGAAATCGAAACGGGTAGTGTCGGAGAACATCCGGGAGATGATGGCGGCGGGACGACCAGCGAAGCAGGCGGTGGCGGCAGCGTTGTCGAATTCCCGAAGAAACCCGCTCCCGTTGCCGAAGAAGGGAAAGAAGTAACGGTCGTTCGGGCGCCTCCGCCGAAGGACCTTCCGGGGGACTTGAGGTCATACAACGTCACCGGAGAAGAAATCGAAATCGACGAGGTAGATGGGAAATTCTTCGCCTACGCCGACGGCGCGGAAGTAGCTGGGCCGTTCAATTCCCGCGAGGAAGCCGACCACTACAAGCGGAACTTCGACGAAACCGACGTCATCCCGATCTCCAAGGGGAAGCGGCCTGCAAAGAAAGGCGAGCTCCGCCCCGTCCCCCACGAGGTATCCGACTCCCCCGTCTCGCCCCCGGGCGACCGTTGGACCGGCGACCGCGGCGCGATGCCCGGCGAACCGTCCCTGCTCCTTGATGGGGATGCGGAGACGGCCAAGGCGGCCATCGTAGAAGTTCCGAACGACAAGGGCGAGGCCACTTGGGAGGCGCGCAACGCGAAGGGGGAATCCCTCGGCCAGTTTACCGACCTGAACGATGCGGCGAAGGCGGCCGAGGCGCACGTCGACAAGCCGACCGAACGCCGTTCCGCCCCGCGTCCCGTCCAGTCCGGCTACCCTGAGAGCGAAGTCCCGGATCTCCCGACCGTCGAATCCGACATCGCGGCCGTCAGCACATCCCTGAAGCAGATGAGGGAAGAGTACGCGAAGAAGAAGGCGAAGGACCCGTCCTCGATGGACACGCTGGCCCTTGCGGACCGAGGGAAGGTGTACCGAGAGTCGCTGGACAAGTTGCAGGCGAGGAAGGCGGAGTTGCAGAAGGCAGTTGCTCCGCCTCCCTCCACCGACGCAGACAAGACCGCACCTGAACGCGAGAAGGAAGTCCAGCGCATCTCGAACCGCTACCGCGCGATCGACGACAAGTTCACGGAAAGCGGTGCGCCTCGAAGTGCCTCCCTCCTTCTTGACGCCATCGACACCGGGAAGTACAACGACGTCCTGCACCCCCGTAACAAGATTTCCCGCAACATCTTCTACGAGATCACGGGCCAGAAGTTGCCCGCGGGCGTGGGGGCCACGCAGAAATTCTTCACGCTGAAGCCGTTCGAGAAGAAGGCGGCGTGGTTAAAACGTGATACGATTTCTCCCGTGTCCTCCCCCGAGGGGCCGGGCAAAAAAGAACCCGCCGGCACGAAACCCCTTCAGCCCGAAGGCGGGATAACCGAGACACCCGAATTTAGGAAGTGGTTCGGGAAGTCGCAAGTCATAGACGAAAGCGGGAAACCGCGTGTCATGTACCACGGCACAGCTACGGATTTTTCTGAACACAAGGTAATGCCTACAGAATTACCTTCAGGTGAGGCATTTTGGTTTTCTTTTTCCCCTCGCCATGCTTCTGGATATAGCGTTAATGGCCCAAAAGGCACAGAGGGCAGCAATGTCCGTCCTGTATATGTTAAAGCTGAAAAAATATTCGATCCGGTTTCCTACGAAACCCATGAACATACGTCGAAACAAAAAAAAGACGCACTGTTATTTAATAAGTGGGTTAAAGAAAGAATAAAGAACGATGAGGACGTGGCTGTCTTTGATGATAAATACCCCGGCTACGATATGTCGGATGGACATGTGTCTTACGAAAACAATGAGTGGCTTATCGAAAAAGCGAAAGAGGCGGGATATGACGCGATCGTAACGACAGACGGCAATGGCGAGATTGGCTTAGGCGTGTTCGACGCTGGCCAAGTGAGGAGCATCTTCGACCCTAACCCCCCCGGCACCCGCGAGGGGGCGCCTGAAGTTTCCCCTCCCGCCATGACACCTGAATCCGCCCCCGCCAAGCCCGCCGAGGTCATTCAGGAAGCGGCCGTGGCCGCAAAGAAGGAAGGCATCCCGCTCAAGGAGCAGAAGAAGTATCTCGTTTCCGAGTTGGAGGACCTTCAGAAGAAAGCCCCGATGGGAGTGGATGTTCCGAAGGAGATCACGGAACTTCGAACCGCATGGGAAAAGGCGCGGAAGCAGGTCGAATCGGTATATGAAGCCTTCCAGAAAAAACCGTCTGACGAATCCCGCGCCGCGGTATCCGAGGCAGAGACGGCGACCAAGCAGGCATGGGATGAATATGGAGCCGCTGGCGGAACCGTCACGATCGACGTTCCCGGCGATGGCGCCTTCACCGTCCACAACACGCAGGAAGCCCTCGCATCGTTCGCCAAGCGGGTAAAGGCCGAGTTCCCCGTCAAGATCATGGAAGGGACTCGTGTATCGACACACTCCAAGGAGCAGAAGGAAGCCAAGGTAAAGGCAATCCCCGACATGGTGGAATCCGCGAAGGGCCTCGGCTGGCACTCCAACGGTCATTTCCTCGTCAAGGGCGAACCGAAGATCCCGCCGAAGTCCTATTCGGAGCGAGAACCCCTGAATCAGAAGGGCGTCGATCAGGTCTTGAGCGCGGCGAAGAAAGCCAAGCCCCGACCGGTCGAGAAGGTGGAGTTCGTCCAGTCCGGAGAGATCGACAAGGTCGGCGGGAAGCACGAGGCAATCTCCGACAAGCCGATCCCGGAAGTCGAAGGGACGAACTACTCATATGTGCGGCTGACGGGAAAGAGCGGGAACGAGGTCTATGTAGATCAGAACTACTACCTCTACATGATGAAGCATTTCCCCGATGCAAAGGCATTCGTCGCCTTGGAAGAGAACCCCGCGATGTTCAAATCCGGCGGGGAAATCGTCGGGTTGATAATGCCGATTCGAACCAACGAAGGTGTGAGGGATATTCGATATCCCGAGTTGAAGGATGCGGTGGAGGCGGAAGGAAAACCCAAACCGCTCTCCGATATCGTCGCCATCGACAAGCGGTATCCGGTGGCCGGAGACGAAGTTGCCGGATTGAAAGTTCGGTCGGACATTCCGAATCAGGCGTCCATTGCGGCAACGCTCACCGAATACGAGATCCTGAAAGGAGTGCGGGAGGTTCCTTTCTCCGACTTCGACGGACCGGCCGCCCTCACGAAGAAGATCGAGGGTCTTGCGGCAGAGATATCGCGGAGTGGAGAAATATCCCCGCTGATCGTCGTGTACGAGAAGGAGGGTCCGTACATCCTTGAAGGTTCGCATCGGTTCGATGCCCTCCAATCCCTCGGGAAGTCGTCGTTCCCGGCGCTTGTGGTGGTGGATACGGAGAGCATCCCTTCCGAAATAGAGGCGAAAGGTGAAACGATTCCGACTCCTGAGCCGAAGATAGAGGAACCCACGCCCCCTGTCCCCCTCGTCCGATCTCGCGCAAAGAACGCCATCTACTTTGAAAAACCGTTCGTCGGTCCATCCGGCGCAAAGGTCATCGGGTACAACTGGAACTGGAAATGGGATCTTGCGGAACGCGGTGCCGACAAGGACATCAAGGAGGTTCGTGTATCCGATTGGGAAGAGGCAAAGCGGAACCCGGAGACCGGACGGGACATTGTGCATGAATTTTACGTGGAAACCCCCGATGGAAAATCCCATTCGGTCAGCGCGGAGAGTGCGGCCCGGATGCTTGGATGGGACCCCGCCCGGGTTAAGAAGATGGCGACCTCCGATCCTGCGTTCAGGCGTATATCGCTGGAACGCAAGAAGGCGATTCTCGTCGATGAATTAAAAAAGGTGAAAGAGCAGGGCGAGGCATACAGGTCCGCTGTAGAGGAATCAAAGAAAATCGCAAAACCTCCCATCACAAAAGGCGAACTATTGAAGTCGGGCGGCGCCTGGTGGCATATGGGGGATGCCAGGGTCCTTCAGCATGAACCGGGGGAAATGAACGCGGAACGAAAGTCCACCCTTGAATCCGCATGGCTTGAAAAGCGCATTGCAGAGAAAGGGTATTCCCGTCCTCCTGCTGGATCGATATCTGTTCTTGAAACCAAGATAGCCAAGACCGACAGGGACCTTGCCGGATTGCCTGCCCCTACCGACAAGATTTCCGACTTCGGCGAGAAGATCGGCGGCGCCCGGAAGGATACAGCCGAACGGGGCTTCTCGACCGGGAAGAAGGTGGCCGCCGAAGACACCGCCGAACCGTGGCGCAAGAAGTACGTCGCCATGGAAAAGATCGACGGGTCTGGCTGGACCATCGGGAAGAAAGGGGATTCCTTCGGCATCAGTGCGCGAACCGGACAGAAGTTCAGCACGCAGGAGGAAGCAGAGAAAGCGATCCCTCTGTTCGCGGTCGCCGAAAGCCATCGGATCTTCGAGAATCCCGACAATACGTTTTCGATCTTCAAGAAGGTTGGAGACCGGAAGCGGTTCAAGGTGGTAAACAAGGATTTTCCGTCACGCGAGGAAGCCATGAGGTACATGGCTGAACACGCCGAGACGATCCTGAATACGAAGACGACGTTCGGGGAAGAGATCCTTCCCGTGCCGGAGATTGCTGTCCGCAAGGGCGTCGAGCGTCGGACCGGTCCCGCTACCTCCAAGATGTTCATGGAGACGTTCGCGCCACGGGGAATAGAGTTCGGGAACTGGAACAATCAGGAAGAGCGGCAGCAGGTGATGGACCACGCCTACGATGGACTTCTTGATTTGGCCGAAACGCTCAACCTTTCCCCGAAGGCCCTCATGTTGAACGGGGATCTGGCGATCGCCTTCGGAGCGCGAGGGCAGGGTCTCACCGGGGCGAAGGCACATTACGAGCGCGATTACGGGGTCATCAACCTCACCAAAATGAAGGGTGCGGGGTCTCTGGCGCACGAGTGGTTCCATGCGCTGGACCACTACCTCGCCCGCCAAGATACCAAGGCGTCCTCCGAGAAGGTCAAAAACGAGCGCGGGGATCTGGTCTACAAGGCGACAACGTCGAAGTACGACCTGCAAAGCCACGGGCCGAGCACTCGCTCGAAACTCCGGGAGGAACTGAGGGTCGCCTACAGGTCCCTCATCGAGTCGATGTATCACAAGGGGGAGCAGTACGTCGAGGACACGAAGAAGGCGGAGACGTTCATTCGCACCGCGCGGGAGAACCTTCGCGGGACGTTGGATTCTATCCGGACCGAACTGTCCCGTGATTCTACGCATTATTGGAGAGGAAAGGGCGGTCATCGGACAAGCAAAAAGGGGTTGGAGCCCGCATCGGCAGAACAGATTGCCGAGTTCGACCGTCTTGCGAACATCCTTGTGGAGGGCGGGGATCTCGAAACAACCTTCCGGTACAACGATCCGAAAGGAGAGGTTGCCGACGGAAAGCCCGCACCGAAAGGCATCAGTAAATCCGAGTTCGGCCGCCTCATGGCGGGGCGGCACTCTAACGATACCCTTGACTCCATCAACACCATCATCAAGTCCGTTCGTAATCGAACGGGATTCACGAAAGAAGGAAGCGGGGATCTGGACCGCGTTCGGCAGGCGATGAAGACGTACAGCCAACGGTTGAAGATGTTCGAGGACGCCAAGGAGGGGAAGGAGAAGACGAAGGCGGTTCCGACATCGTTCTCCATCGAAGCCCGGAAGATGGATCAGGCGCGGACGGGCGATTATTGGAGCGAGCCGCACGAGATGGCGGCCCGGGCGTTCGCCTCCTACGTCGAGGACAAGATCGCGGCGGCGGGCGGGCAGAGCGATTTCCTCGTCTATCAGGCGCATGGCGGCATCCTGCTTCCGATGATCGACGGATTCGTGGCGCGGCCCTACCCGGAAGGGAAGGAGCGGGAGGCGATCAACGGGGCATTCGACCGATTCGTAAAAACGATCAAGGTGTCCGACGGAGAACGCCTGTCTGTTGGCGAAGAGGCGGAACAGAAACTTGCAGACATCGTAAACAAGGCGATCCCCGAAGCGATCCCCGCCGCCGGACTCTCCGTGCGCCCCGTCGATGTCGTCACCGAAAAACCGAAATACTCCGAGAAGGATTATGCATTCGGGGAAGCGGAGACCGAGGCACGGTACAAGGAAGCGCACGGACTGAAGCCGGAACCGCTTCTCGGACGCGCGCGTGAGGTCGTCCGGGCGCTGGTCAACAAGGCAACCCGGGAGTACGAACATCTTCCAAGGACCGCTGAATTCGCCCCGCTTCGGACTGCCTTGCTACGCCTTTCCAAGCAGAAGGGCGTTGCCGCCGACCGGACCGTCAGGGCGATGCAGGCGATCACCGTCAAGTTCGACAAGGTTCGCATGGGACTATTCGAGCGAAAGGTCCTGTTGGACGACCTGGCGGAGGAAGCCAAGTCGGATCATCCGCTCCCCTTCGACTTCACGAAAGAGTCCGTTGCGGCGGAATTGGAGAAAATCGACCGGCTTGTGAATAACGATCCCGTGGTACATGAAGCCCTCTCGACCCGGAAGGGGTTCGCGGAGTCGGTCAAGCAGTCCTACATTGCAGCGATGGACGCCGTTGGCTTTAAGGTCGCAGACCGCTTTACCCGAGAGAATTACTTCCGGCATCAGGTCATCGAATACGCGAACTTGAAAGGTGTTGCCGGGACAGGCAAACGGTTGCGGACTCCGACGGGCCGGGGATTCCTGAAAAAACGCGAGGGCTCCAAATATGACATCAACACGAATTATCTTGAAGCCGAGTATGAAGTCATCGCCCAGATGCTCTACGACATCGAGGTGGCGAAGACCATAAAGGCCGTGGATGACGTCTACAACGTTGCCTCGATGACCAAGGATGTTGGAATACCGGAAGGATACGTCGAATGGCAACCGCGTGAGGGCAATGTCTTCTATATGGCCGAGTCGATCCCCGCGAGACTGGCAGGGAAGTTGCGCGAAGGTGCGATCGATATGGCCGAGATCGACGTTGAGGGGCTTCGGCAGGTTATTGCGCTTGGCGGGAAGCGGAAGCGGTTCATCGTCAAACAGGAAGTCGCCGATACGCTCAACAGCCTTCTTAAGGCCAAACCACAAGGCGTTCTGCTCGGATACGACAAGAAGGTCCTAACCGGTTGGAAGGTATGGCAACTGGTCTCTCCGCGGCGGTTCTTCAAATACAACATGCGCAATCTGACTGGCGATGCGGATGCGGCCTTCGTCGGAAATCCGTCCACGTTTAAGAAAGTCCCGCAAGCGACATGGGAGCTGTACCAGGTCTTCACCTCCGATCGCGGAATGACGCCGGAGATGCGGGAGTGGTTCAAGCGGGGCGGGTTCGAGACCACCCTCCAGGCGCAGGAGCTCTCTGAATTGAACAAAATGCGGATCTTCTCCCATGTCCGGGAGTCCGGGGAACCGTTGCGGGATCTTCCGGTGGCCGCATTCAAGAAATACTGGAAGACCGTCCGACTGGCGACCGACTTCCGGGAGTCTGTTCTCCGGTACGCCGCGTTCCTCGATTATCTCGACCAGATCAAGGCTGATCCGAAGGGGCAGCCGAAGAACTTCGGAGGATCCATCCCCGAGGAGATCACGGCGATCAAGGACCCCTACGACAAGGCATTCACACTCTCGAATCAATTGCTTGGCGCCTACGATCAAGTCAGCGTCATGGGGAACGCGATGCGGGACCACCTCTTTCCGTTCTGGTCGTGGAAGGAGGTAAACTTTCGTCGGTACATTCAGTTTGTAAAAAACGCAGTCTCCGACAAGAAGGTGGCCGAGGCCGTTGGGCGTAAGGCGCTTGGGGCTTTTGCCAAGACCCCGTACACGGCATGGCGCGTCGGGAAGTTCCTGATTTCAGTAACCGCTTTCTGGGCGATGCTTCAGGCGTGGAACAACCTGATGTTCCCGGAAGAAGAGGGCGAACTGGACGAGCAGAATAGGAACCGTCCGCACATCATCTTCGGACGGGATACCGAAGGCAAGATAATCAACTTCACCCGGGTAGGTGCGCTCGGCGACTTCCTTCAATGGTTCGGACTGGACGCCTTCCCGCTTCAGGTGTCTCGGTGGGCTTCCGGCAAGAGAACGCTTCGAGAGATCGCCTTGGAGATGGCGAAATCTCCGGTCAACGTGGTCGCGCAGGGAATTACACCGGTAGCAAAAACTCCGGCGGAGTTGGTTTCCCGCCGTGTCCTCTTCCCTGATATCTTCAAACCGCGTGCGATGCGGGACCGGGGGTATTACCTTGCGCAGTCGGTCGGCCTTGAAAATGAATACAAGGAGGTCGCTGGATTGCCCTCGGAGGGATACGAGAAATCCTTGGCGCAGTTCTTCGTCTACCGTGCGGACCCCGGCCAGAACGCCTATTCCGATATCCTACAGGAGAAGTCGCGCTTCTTGGAGAAGATCGGTAAATCTTCGGAAGGAGCCTTCATTTCACCGAAGAGCAATGCGCTCTACAACTTGAGGCTTGCGATCCGCTATAAGGATACGAACGCCAAAGAGAAGTTCATGGAGGAATATCTGTCGCTCAATGGAACACCGGAGGGAGTAAGGGATTCCCTGAAGCGGATGCATCCGTTGGGTGGGCTGAGCAAGCGGGATGCCAGGGATTTCACGGAGACGCTGGATGCCGAGGACAAGGACAAACTCGCCAAGGCGATTCACTTCCACGAGAACGTGCTGGCCCCCGGGGAAAGGGAAATCTACCGGGAGGCGAGAATCATGCGGAACCGGATACTGAGAGAGCGAAGGTAACATTGGCATTTTTCGATCTATGTAAAAAGGAAATTTTATAGTATAACATAACATGATACTGGAGAGAGCAGCGATGCAGGGCTAAGTGGCGTTCTCGACCCTGTAACACCTGTTCGAGATAACCGTCTAATCAGGATTACTCTCTCCAGGTTTTGCACGAAGGCCCAGGACAGGCCGACCGAATACGGGAGGGTCTGTCCGATGAAGAAATTCCTTGCCGTCTTTCACGCGATCGTCATCGCGGTTTTGATTTCCTCTCTCGCCATCCCGCCTCACTTTGCTTCCGCCGCCTCGCTCTATTCCACGATCCAGTTCCGGCGCGGGACGGCCGCCCAATGGACCGCCGCGGACAATGTTCTCGCTTCGGGGGAACCTGGCTACGAAACGGACACGGGGAATTGGAAGATCGGCGACGGACTGACGCATTGGACTAACCTTAAATATCAGCCCTACCGAATGCCAGCAACTATCGTCGGAAGTTTTACCGGCGACAACACCGGCAATATCACCGGGTTCGACAACATCACGGCGACCACTCGCGTTCGCGCTCCCTCTATCGGCTCCGCCTCCTACACGGACAACGGGTATTTTAAGAATATCTTCGGCGACAACACCGGCAATATCACCGGGTTCGACAATTTGACGCTGAACGGTACCGCGAGGGTCGCTGACCTCATCGCGAAGGGTCCGAGGAAGGACATAAGGGCGTACTTTGTTGGATCGGATAATACGGCGGCGCAGAACACAACTGGAATGACCGACGCTATTGCAGCGTTATCCCCCGGAGATACGCTTTACATACCCATAGAATTCTTCGTGGCTTCTGCGCCCGTCATTAATGTTGCAAATGTAACCGTTACTGGCGGAGGCAAGATTAAAGCGACCGCAAAAAATGACTACGGATTAAGAATAGCCGCCGACAATGTGACGGTTACAGGCATCACGGTGCAAGGGTTCGGGAAAGACGACGGGGGTACGTCGTCTGGCCGTGGTGGAATCCACATAACCAATGGTAATAAGAATTGCCGTGTTGTAAATAACACGGTGATTGCCGCAAGCGGCACCGGCATTGTGGACGACGGAGATGAAAACATCGTATCGGGTAATTTCATACTGGAAACGGGCGAGCACGGGATCTATAGTTCGTCGGCTATAAGGTCTATATATTCCAATAATTATATTAAAGACGCGGGGAAAAACGGGGCATTAACTGGGATGCAGGGGTATGGCATCAAGATCGACGGGGCGACCGATTCTATCTACGAGGGAAATGTGATAGTTGACCCTCAGTACTTTGGGATTCAGTACGCGGGAACCTCTACGAGGAACATTGTTCGTGGGAACACAATTAGAATGACTGCATCCACAAGCCATGAAGGTATAGACGTTAGCGGGGGTACGGCGAAGGACAACAAGATACAGGGCAACATGATTTACCAAGCCAACGCGTATGCCGGTATCGGCGCCGAGAACGGCAATTCCGTGCGGACTGATATTTCCGGGAATACTGTTGTTATGGCCGCCAACAGCAACGGCATTTCGGTACGGGGGGACAGGGATACGGTTGCAGGAAACACTCTAATCGCAAACACCGCAATAACCGCTGCCGCCATCATTGCCAATGCGGTTGCTTTGTATCCGGTGATTAAAAACAACATGATTGTGAGTGGGGATAACACTTGGGCGCGTGGTATAGAATCTGTCGCCGCAAACAGTAATGTACGAGCAGAAGGAAACGTCATTACGGCAACAAATAAATATCTTGTGAGCGCTAAGAATCGCGACGTATATTTGAGTGATCGGCAGGGGATAGATAATGTTACAACCACCGACAATACCGTTACCATACTGTACACGTTTGCCGTAGCCGCAAGTGCAAAATACATGATAACGGCGGAGGTTTACGGAACAAGTTCAGACAACAATGCCGCCTACATTATATCTGGATTATTTAAGACTGATTCGGGGGAAGCACCTACACAGGTTGGATCCACAACATCTATATCGGCTATCGAGTCTAATTCCGGGTGGAATTGTGCATTTGCGGTAGATTCCAATGGATATATCTATGTGAAAGTAACCGGCGGGGCAGGGGAAACGGTAAATTGGAAAATCGTTTCGTTCGAGTGGACCAAGACGTAGGAGGAACCATGCGCCTGATCCCTGACTATCTTTGGGGCGTCATGACTGTCTGGCAGGAAGCGCGAGGGGAGCCTTTCGACGGCAAGGTTGCCGTCGCGGAAGTGATCCTGCACCGGACGAAGCGGAAGTTCTGCTCGGACGGGACTGTCGCGTCAACGTGCCTATGGCCCCTGCAATTCAGCGGATGGAATGCGAAGGACCCGAACCGCATCAAGGCGGCTACCCTCAACTCGATGGACCCCGGCGTGCAGGATTGCGTCAAGGCATGGTGCGAGGCGGCGGATCGAGGGAGCAACCTTGTGCCGGAGGTGATGCACTACTTCAACCCTGCCATCTGTTCTCCAGATTGGGCGGAAGGCGCAACGGTGATCGCGGAAATAGGCAATCACCGCTTCATTATTCCGAAGGCATGATGCAACACGGTGCAGTAAGGTAACGTCAATTAACCGTCACTTACTGTCACTTTGACACTACAAGGAGGCACGTCATGGAAGGAACGACTCTCGCGGGTGCACTGTTCGCATTGGTGATCGGGTTTCTGTCCGGGTGGTTCGCGTCGAAGGTTCACTACGAGAAGAAAGCGGGTAAATTATGAGCGACCAGAACTTGTTCCAGAAGATTCTCTCCGGCATCTTCGATCAGCGCGGAGGCGTCTACGTGGGGATGGCGACCGTTGCCGTCACCATTATGGCCCTCGGAGAATTCTTCCGCAACGGGTGGAAGGCTCCGGCATGGTACGTGGCGGTCCCCCTCGGGGTCTATGCATTCATCCTCGGGGTGTTCGTTGTCCGCAAGGGGGCGGAATACTTCATCGACAGCCGGTACAATTCGCCGCCCGACAAGCCGCCGGAGAAGCCCTCCGGTTCCGCCTCCATCGCCGCCGTCCTATTCCTGCTGATCCTCTCGGCGGTACTCTGCGCGGCGGCGTTTGCGGAGACGTATTACTGCGTCCCGAAGGACGGCGGGTATCTCTGCAAGCCGGTGGACTTCGAGCATCGGCAATGGGGGTCGGGTTCCTTCCGCTGCTACGGTAAGGGGGAGACATACAAGTGCGTCCCCTTCGACAACGGGGCGATCCTGCTGGAGACGCCGCATACGTGTCCGTCGAATACGTGGAACAGTTTCGTCTACACGAACGCCCTGAAGACGAGCATCGGGGAGTGACATGAAACTCGAACGCCGGTATGTGAACGAGGAAGGGCACCTGTACCTGACCGAAGGTTTCTATGGGAAAGACCGGGATGGCGAGTGGTTCCTGCGGTTGCGCGGATGCCATGCCGGAACTTTGCGAAAGCACACGGTGACAGAGCACGAGGACGGGACGATTACCGTATCACCGTCCATTCTTCATCACGAGCCTGTGAACCTCGGCGGAGCAACCCGTCACGGGTTTTTAGAACGTGGAATCTGGCAGGACTGTTAAGAGGAGGCGATATGCCGTGGAAAGAATCGACCCGTGCAAAAATTGCCCCTTTCCTTTGGGGCCTACTTGCCCCCGCCATCCTTGCGGGGGGTTATGGCCTGTATTGGAAGTTCCTGAAACCCGGCCTGCCGCCCACGTTGGCCCAGGTTGCGACAACGGGGGGTATCCAAGGGGTAGGGGTAGCCCCGGAGGTAAAGGCCATCAGGAGAGCCCTCCCGGGCGTAAAACGGGTATCTCAAAGCCGCCCCGTGGTCGTAATCGACACGGCAAGCCTGCCGGATAGCGAAAAGGCGAGAATACCTGCCGTTATGCCGGGGGGTATCTCCCTGCATTGGGACAACGTGGCGCATCCCGACCCGGTACTGACGGCGACCGCCGAAGTTCCAAAGACGAAGGCCGGGGCCGATGTCCGGTCCTACCTTGCGCCCTCGGGGGAAACGATCCTCACCGTGGAGCCGCGCAAGGAAGGATTCTTCGGGTGGGAGCCGCGCAACCTCGAGCTCGAGGGTGGCTACGGGATCGGCGGGAAACAGGTAGACGTCCAGGCGTCATGGTGGCCGCTGCGCATGGGGAATGTTCGCGTCGGAGCCCGGGCGGACGCATGGGTGGAGCCCACCGGCGGAATGAAGGGCGCGGCGTCGATCAGAGTCCGGTGGGAACCATTTCGGTAAATAGAGGGGGCAACCGTGGATCAAACTTTTGCAGGAATCGTAGCCGCCATTGGACTCATCGCAGGGGCGGGCGGTACGTTAATCGGCTCCAAGGTGGCGGTGACCCTATTGCAACGGGCGCATGAGCGGTTCGAGGACGCTGTGTGGAAAGCCATCGACGGAGACCGAGACAAGGCGGCGAAAATCGCGGAGCGCCTCGCAAAAGTAGAGGCCATCTGCGATCTGAAAAGGGAGAACGGTAAATGCTGACCCGGGATATGCACCGTTCGCTGAACAAAGCGTTAGCGGCAATTCTGGTCATCGGCGGACTGCTGATACTGGCGATCGTAAGATAGGCGGTTCCTTCCCAATGCCGGAAGGCGGGATTGGTAACGGCATCCAGTGAGTAATCTTGGCCTTTGCCTTGATAGCCCCGTCCACTGACCGCCACCCCGCACGGCCAAGGTAACGCACCACCCCGGGAGACGTTCTTACTCCGTTAAACGTCCCGATCGCAATCACTAATTCGCCATTGTACGGTTTCTTCCTGCGATTAACGATCCACTCGCTCATTTCTCTCCCCCTCCCGCATCGTTATGGTCACCCGCACGGCGTTCAGCCTCCCCGCCAGCCACTCCGCATATCGTACCCGCTCTGCCTTGTTCCTGAAATCCCCGTTCACGGTGAGCGTTACATCGTGCTTGAAGTCCCCGGATTCCACATACAATTCCCGCGTTTCCTCATCGTAGCGGTAGGTCCAGGGTCCGTTGTCCATGTTCACTCCTTTCCCTCTCTCATATTCCACCACCGGACAGCGCCCTGAGGATTCTTAGCCCATCCTCCCGTGGCCGCACAGGATCGGCAACGCACGAAATATTGTTGATCTGTTTTCCCGTCCCATGGAGTAATATCCCGCATCCCTTCTCCGCCGCAGAAAGGGCAAGGGTAAAGGCCGGGAGCGGGCTTTTTGTCGTCGTCCTGCCATAACACCGCGATGCGCTTTACAGAGGATCCGTTCATCCCTCCACCTCCGTGCGGCGGCGGAGTTCTTCCCAAAGTTCCTCCACGAACCACCCTACAGCGACCTGCGCGCCGCATGAAGAACAGCATCCGTCCTCATCGCATGAGGTAACGGGGCCGCATTCGACACAGACGGACTGAAGGCCACTTTTATCTTCTCTGCGCTCCTTCAACTCCGCGAAGGCGGCGAGGATGGTGCGCTCTCTGTCGCCGAAATCCTTCGCCGGGCAGCAAGAGGCTTCATCGGCCATCTCCGCAAAGTATTTCCACTCCATATCCGTCATCATTTCCCGTCTCCTTCGAGGGCTTTGAGGGCGACCCTTTCTCGAATCATTTTCACCAGATGTCGTGCCCATGGACCGTGCAAGCGTTCCGACATTCCGCGAGGCCCAACGCACAGGTAAGCGAAATCATCAGGGCCGGGTTCCGAAAACACGTCGGGAGGATACGCTCGCTCCGTTTCATCGAGCGCCCCCTCCAACTCTTTGATCCGGGCCTGAAGTTCGTCCCTGAACGCGACTCCCTTCGTCACGTATTCGTCGAGAGTGCGGACCTGCTGCTTCAGGAAGAGATTTTCTGACCGCAACTCCTGCTTCTGGTTCCCGTGCTTGCAATGTTGATCGAGACACGTTTGGTGAAACGGCAGTCCGCAATCAGCGCATCGGAACACGGACCGCTCCGGGATGTCCTGTCGGCAGACACCGCATGGGTTGCACTTCATATCAAATATTTCTACCCACTTCTTCGGGGTAGGATCATCTGGCGTTGAGCGTACCCAACACTCGCACGACATATATCCGTCCCGATCCTCGTGGTACTCAACGCGGGTTTTGCACTCGGTACATACGATCAGTTCAAGCAGGTCTCCGGTGGTCGTCATCTATCCCCCCCCCCTCCGCTCGACGGCGGAGTTCGGCCATTACGTCATCAAAGGCGTGGCGGTTGATGTCCTTCTGCCCCTCCGGCAGCATCTCCCACGAGATTAAGTCGTCATGGCATTTATCACACCGATATGACAAATGCAGGTGGGGATTGTACGGGTGCGCCACTTCGGGGTGATGGAAACCTTGCGCCTCCTTCGTCCGCGCCCACGAATTGTGCATAATGCGACCAACTTCATCGGGCGAAATGTTCAACGCCTCCCGCAGCCGCTTCGCCTCCTCCTCGTGGGGACATGTGACATCCGAATAATGTACTCGCTCAAGATCGTCGATGATGAAATCTTTTGGGGTGCCATCCGATTTCATGCGGATTTTCAGTACATGGATGGCCTTGTCCACTTCAGAGCGAAGCAGGCATAAGCGAGATTGTGTAATCTTCTCTTCCTCCTCGTGGCGGCAAGGGGAGGAAGAGGAAAGTGCTAATTCATCCTGAATCATAGCGCACACCATCGCCGCTTCGTGGTCCCGTCGTGTTGCTGGTTCGGGCGGCATATCAAAACTCGGCTGCTCCATACGGATCGAAGCGTTGATCCACTTCTCGGCGTTCATTAGCGCCATAGTCGCCCTACACAGTCGGCTACCAAGCTCATTCCGCTCCGCCTCCAGAATCTTAACGTTCTGCTCTGCGGCATCCAGCCCCCTCTCCGCCTTCTCCGCCCGGGCGAGGGCGGCGTTCATCGGATCAACCGGCTCCACGTAATCGGGGAACTTTTGAGACAGGTACCATACCGGCTTGCCGCATTCCTCGGCGTAGGCGATTTCGTTTCGAGTGCTCTCCCCGATATATCCTCCAATGTCGAGCACCCATACCCAATCGCACAGGTCGATCTTGCGAAGGTGGAGCGCGTCCAGTTTCGCCTTCGTCGCCTCGTCGGGGGACACGCGCTCGTGGTGCCCCCACAGGCCAACCGCGAGGACGATATTCCCTTCGCCCGTGAGGCGGGCGTTCTCGGAAATCCACGCCTGTTTGAATCGTGTCGATCCGCAGATACAGACGATAGGGGCAGTGAAGCGACCCAACGCGGCGCGAAGGGAGTCGTATATAACGTCCAACAACTCAGCAGCCCAATCTTCGTAAACAGCCCGCCGCTTAAACGATTCAGCCAACCTTTCATCGTTCAGTTCCGTTATCAGTTTCATCGGACCTCCTCCAGATACTTTTTATCTATTAGACTTCCTCCAGGGAGCGCAGGGTATGAATGGCGCGACTCTTTACCCAATCCGCGAACTCGGTATCATCTCGGAAATGATCCCGATTGAATCGCTTTGCATCGGCGATGTTCCTTAATTCTTCCGCGCACGCGATCAGCGCCTTCGCGTGATTGCGGAGGGCGACGATTAAACAAGCGTTGTTCTCCTTTGGCGTTAGGCATCTTCCCCATTTCCATTCCTCATGACGATTCTTCGCGGCATTTGCACAAGATTTACATGGCCCGACATCCATGATCGGATTCTCGATGGGATCTCCGTCAGCGCAAAGGGTCGCCATTGAATAATCATGGATGTACCAAGTCCACGGTCCCTCCGTCGCCATCTCTTCCAGCCGCGCAAGTTCGGTTAGGGTCATTTTATGGCCTCGATTTCCCATCTGTACATCCAAACGGATTGCCTGTCACCATCGTTCCAGTAAACGACGCGGTACTGCTTCCCATTGTTGTCGAGCGAAAGGGAGTCGATCGCGCCGATCATGCCGATAGGCTTTACCTTCACGAATTGCCCTACATCAAAGTCGAACTCTACATTCATCCTTCCTCCAGCCGCGCAAGGGCGGGAAACTGCTTCCACTCGCGTCCGTCGATCTTCATGTAGTTCGGGTCGGTCTTCTTCATCCGGGCTGTGCCAATGCCCTTAAAGAAAAAAGGGACGCCTGATTCATCGCAATCGTCCCGAACACTCCGCACCCAATCAGTATCCACCTGCCTAGCTCCCGTCCCCGTCTCACCCCCGAGGATGACCCAATCAAGGCCGAGTGTTACGTCGGACGTTCGCCCCGGAGCACAATTCGCCATCGGCAGGTATCTACCGAGGCGAACGTATCCGAAGCACGGTTCGATCGACACGAACCTTTTCGCCGCCGGGGTCTGCAACAGGATCGGGATGCGCAGGTCGGCCATCTTCTGGTTCTCGGCGGTGACGCCGAGACAAACATTCGGAAGCGGGCGATGATCGTCTCCGTGTCTGTGTCGCACGACAAACTCCGCGGTCCTCCAAGCCGACCAATTCCAGAGCGGCTGGATCATCTCTCGCATTCTCTCGGGTCGCTTCGTCAGGATCATAAACGTGTGCCGATGTGCGAGGCCCATCGTCCGGAATATCTGCCGCAACCATGTCTCTTCCACGTCAGGATGAAAAAGGTCCGCCATGCTCCCGACGAATATCCTGCGCGGCTTCTTCCAGCGAAGGGGTTGGTCGAGGCGTTCGGGATGAAACTGCACGCTGGAGAACGGTCCCTCGTGGCCCATGTGGGGCAGATTGCGACCGATCATCCGAGAGGCGTAGCAGTTCTTGCAACCGTCCGATGCAGGAGAGCAGCCCGTCACCGGGTTCCACGTGGCATCTGTCCACTCTATACGCGTCTTGTCACCCATCGTTCCTCCTGTCGGCCAAATTGTCACCGACTACCCCTTTACTACCTTTCAATACCGTAATATTCCGATATTTTCCAACGTAAGTATGTGATTCTGCGTTACGCTATTTCGCATGGACGTCATCACCACGCATATAAATGGCGCGATTTCATTGAGTTATTATGCTACCCCTCCCCTTTTACTACCCGTCGGATCGTCCCTTTAACGCCTTCATCTCGAATCCTTGCGCCGCGATCACGTTGTAGAGCGTCTTCCCCGGGGCGACCTGAATGTACGGCAGGAACACTTCCTCCGGTTTGACCATTTCGAGGTCTACGAGCGCCATCTGCGCTTTCACCCATGCGGCCAACTGTCGCCATACGATCTTCGAGGCGGCGTCGGCCATGTCCTCTTCGGTCATTTTCTGGCGCTGGCGCGGCCCGAGGTTGCGGTACAGGACCTTCTTCATCGGCTCCATGCGGGCGGGAAGGTCGATCGGAAGGACACGTCCGCCCGGGAGGGTGATGAGGAAGGCCAGCCCCACGAGGACGCCATCCTTGAACTCCTGCTGGATCTTTGTGGCGTCCCGGCAGGAAATCTCCCGGATGATCTCCTGCGCGCTCCGCTCGGCGGAGACGGTCGTGTGCTGTAGGTAAATTTTATTCATTCCTTCTCCCTCACATAGTGCCTCAGCGTCGTTCCCGCCGACTTGTGCGCCAACTCCCGCCGCAGTTCCTCCGCTACGCGCCGCTCAAGTTCCTCCCGGAGCTGAGACACCCGCGAGTGCCGGGAGGCGACGTACAGGCACGCCTTGACGTCCACGGTGTCCGCCGCCTTCCGCCACATCCACGATACTTGCGTGACGTGGAACGGTTTCCCCGCGCCGTTGGTGAACAGCCACGCCTCCGGCAACTTGTCCCGGCAGGATTCCGCGAGTCTTGCGTACAGTTCCGGGGAGATGATCTTGTTCGATATGGCGCCGGTCTTCGTGCTTTTTACCTTTCGGTCGCAATCAAGCGCACGTTCCACGCGGACCGCGCCATCCCGCAGGTCCCGCACCTTCAGCGCGACGGCCTCCCCGGGACGCGCTCCGAGAGCGAACATCGTCTCCAGCAGCAGGCGCATATCCTCCCGCATCAGGGCAATCACCTTCCGCTGATCCTCCGGCTCGATCCATCCGGTATGCTCGCGAGGTACGGGACGCAGGGGAGGAAATGCGGGCACGCGCTCGATCACATCCTGTTTTTTCAGCCACGACAGGCAGGACCGCATGGCGGTAAGGATGGCCCTCTCCGTGTTAGTGCCAATAGGGAGGGTCGCCAAGTGCTTCTGAAAATTGATAATGTCGATGCCGCGGAGCGCCCGGGTGTCCATCCGGCCCATCTCGGGGATGATGTACTTGAAGAAGAAATGCCGCTGTGCCTTCGCGTAGTCCTTCGAGCGGATCGCCTTGATATGGTCGAGCCACGCATCGCAGGCGTGTTCGACGTGATGCTCCCCGATCACCTTCGGGGAATGGCGGGATACCAGGAAGGTCCCGTCGTCCAGTTCCTTTCGGATCCCCTCAAGGTCCCGGAATGCCGCACCGAAATACTCGTATGGATGCTTCTCGTTGTCGGTGAACTTGTACCCGAGGACATTCCCGAGGCGGTCCTTGATGTGCCGACCGTCGATGAAGAACCGCGAGGGGCGGGTCCGGTGGACCGGACACATCAGGTCGATGGTGTCCTTGGTGAGTGGATGCTTGTAAGCGTGGAACGGGCCGGAGCACAGCGAGCACTTCTCGAGCGTTCGAACGGACCCCTTCATCGTGATTCCCTCCCCAGGGCTTGATTTGTGGGAGGGATTATACATTCTTGATCCCTACGTCAAGGTGTTTCCATTTCTTTCGGGTAATGACGCAATGTGCAGTACTTTGAGACACGCCGTATCTTTTCCCTAATTCCGCCTGTGTGATTCCCCCCTTTGAATATGTATCCCTGATTGCAATAACATCATCGGGGCTCAATCTTACATTCGAATTTCTTTCCCCGAATCTCGACCTGCCTTTTCGGGTCATGTCTTCGCAGTTTATTTTATTAGTGCCAAGAAACAGGTGGTCTGGCCTTACGCATCGCCTGTTATCGCAACGGTGAAGCACATGACTGCCGGCAGGAATGGCTCCGTGGAATAACATCCATGCAACCCTATTTCCTCTATAGCATTTCCCCGCAATTCCGAAGCCGGGATATCCTTTAGCCTTCTCTGATGTATCCAAGATGAAGCAACCTTCAGGATCTTCTGGAAGAATTACGTGTTTTGTGAACCGTTGGAATACTCCGCCCACGCCCCTCAAGGGAAGTCCCTGGGGAGGATGCCCCTCGAAGGGCGCGGGCGAAGAGGGGGCGGTCATCATTTCTCTATTTCCGGTTTCCCCGCGAGCCCGCAATACCCGCGCCTCGGCTGCTCATCGGAACCGTCGTCGTGCCAGCGCCAAGCCATGCACTTTGAGGCATCGCATAATTCGCGCGCAGCCCCTTCGACCGTACCCGCCATCGTGACGTGGCAGAACTTCGTCTGGGCTTCCTTCTCCGTGAGGATCATGCCTCCTCCTTCCTCGTTGTCTCCCCCGCGATCGGTGAGCGGATGGGGGGGCTTCACCCCGCGGCCACCTTTCCCTCGCGGATCTCGATCTCGCCGGCCTGCGGCGTGCCGACCCTCGTGACGAAGTAGTAGAACTCGTCTCCCTCCGCCTGCCGGATGAACTCGGCCCGGGTCTTCTCGTCCAGGCGCTCGGCGCCGTCGATGCAGATCACCTTCAGTTCCCCGGCCAGCGCCTTGGCGATCGCCACGGTGACGCCGACCTGCTCCGCCGTCGAGAGGTCGTTCAGGGGTTTCCCGTCGACCGTGATCTTCTCGCCAGACAGGGCCAGTCCCGGGATCGGGAGCTTCGCCTCGCGGACCGCTTGTGCGGGAAGATCGTTGCCGAACCGCTCGACCAGGGCAGAGAGGCGGGCGCTTTCGGTCTCGGCTTCCGTCGCCTCGTCGCGCAGGATGTCGTACTCGTTCCAGATCCGTTGCTTGGACCGCTCGGCCTCAATCTCGGCGGCTTCGGTCATCAGTTCGTCGAGAGTCTTCGCCTCGGCGTCGATCAGGGATTCGTCGAACTCCCCGGGGAGGGCGGCCAGCGTTTCCTGGTCCTGCCGGATGTCCCGTTCCATGTTCGAGACGTCGCCTATGAGGCGATCAATGTTCGCCGCGATCGTCCGTCCTGCCTGTAAGCGTTCCTCCGCAGTCCTGAGCGCGAGACGCGCCTCCTCGACCTTCCTCATTAGTAACGCTATGTCCGGGATCTTCTCCTCGGCCAATGTGGCCTTGGCCGATGCGAGGGTCCCCTGATTGTTCCGGATCCGCTCCTCGGTCTTCTTCCGCGTCTCCTTCGCGCGCTCCGCTGCCATCTTCTCCGCCTGAAGCCCGGAGATCGTCGCCTGCACCCCGGACATCAGCTGCCGGTTCGCCTTCGCCTTCTCTTCGATCCCCTCTACCGGCTTGTACCCCTCCGGGAGTTTCTTCAATACCTCCGCCGCGGCGACCCGCTTCTCCTTCAGGCGTCGGTTGACGTCGGTGCGCGCGGAGTAGAAATGCCGGTGCGCGTCGGCGTACATCTCCAGGGCGGGCCCGGAGGCGGGAAGAGGGAGCATTTCCTTGGCTTCGCCCGTGGAGGCGGCCGCCTCGACCTCCTCCTTCGTCACCGTCACATCCATCGCCTGCAGGAGGATCTGCCGCTGCTCCTTGTCGTTGGCCAGCAGGAACGCCATCGGGTTGAAGGCGAATCCACCGAAGAGGCCGTTTAAGAACTTCTGCGGGGCGGTCTGGATCCGGCCCATCTTGTCCTTCACGGTGACCGACTGGTTCAGAAGCGTCTGGACCCGGGTGACGACGAGGTCCCCGAGCTCGATGGCGATCTCCGCGCGCTCGGCGCCGTTGTGGATCATCGCCGGCTTCATCCCCTGGAAGCACGCCGGGATGGCTTTGAGGACCGAGGACTTCCCCTGCTTGTTGTCGCCGGCAAGGACGGTCACCTTCCCCTTCGGCGCGATCTTCGCCTCGGTAATTCCAAGAAAATTACGTATCGTCAGGCAAGCAACCTTCATCTCGGCCATGGCACTCTCCCCTGATATCGGTGGTTTAGTAGAGCTCCGCCTGCTTCTCTTCGATCACATGCTCGACCGCCTTCCGCATTCCGGGCTTGACCTGGTCCTTCAGGATCGGTTCGATGGCGACCTTGAAGGCGTCGAACTCATCCCGGGACTTGATGGCGTTGACGGCCTGGACGATGGATCCGGCGTCCTGCGGCAGTTTGTTCGTCCACGGGTACGTCGGGGGCGGCGGGGCACCCTCCGCTGCGGGCTTCTCCGCCTCCGGGAAGGGCACCTCGCCTTGCGCCGGCGGCTCCACGGGCCTGTTGCGGTCGTAGGGCGGGGTCTTCTCTGGTTCCGGGCCGGGGGCGTCCTTGACGGCCTCCTGCAGGACCTCCCCGGTCTCCCCGTCGATCACGTCCCCCTCGATGTCGTCGGGAGGCGTCAGGGGTTTCCCGTTGAGCATGGGTCCGACATCCGCGGCGCCGTCCGTCCGATCGTCCGGAGCGGGCGGCAGGGCGGGTACCTCCGGTTGTCCCGGCATCAGGGCGGAGATGGCGTCCCGCTGGCGTAGCATGGCGGCCTGACGGCCGTCTCCGTCGAACGTGAAGACCCACAGGGGTTTGGTGACAGCCTTCCCCTCGGGCCCGGGCGTCATGATCTGCTGCGGGATCAGGGAGAGCGTCAGGGGAACGTAGGAGATCCGACGCAGGAGCGACTGGTGGGTCGTCTCCGGGTGGGCGGGATCACCCGCGATCTCGTTCATGAAGGAGTTCGTCCGGATGATGTTGTGGATCGACCCGGTGTCGACCTGAAACACGCCGGACACCTTCACCTTGTAGAGCGCGATCATGAGCGAAGCTCTCGGCGCGCAGCCGTTCCCCAGGAACTCGCAGGGGCACTTCATGGAGAACATCCCGCCCGTCTTCTCGTCGATCCGGGTTGCGGTTACGTTGTCGCCTCGGCAGAACAGGCGCGGTCCCTTGTAATACTTGAGGGCCTGCGGGAAGACGAGTGCCCGGTTTTCCGTGGGGAAGTAGAACTGCAGGGACTTGGGCTTCTCCCCGTACTCCCGCACCAGCGCCTCGTGGATCCCCGGCGGGTAGTCCTGCGGGTCGTCGAACACGAAGTAATCCGTCTGGACCGGGTACGAGCAGTACATGCAGATCGGCTCGCTCGGGTGGTTCGCCTTCCGGCACTTCGCGTTCTTCTCGTCCTTGGTGGTTGGCTTGCGGATCCCGAGCCGGATCTTGCCGAGGCGGGTCAGTTGCACCGCGTCGGAAAGGCCGATGATCGACGTCGTGTGCGGACGTTGGTTCGTGAAATTGAAAACTCTCGCTGTGCGGGCCATCTACGCCACCTCCTCCGGAATCGTTTCCGCTCGTACCTGTCTTCCATGGGGGCACTTGTCCCACACCACGCAGTACCCGTTGCAGCGCCGGTCGTCCCACCGCTCGTAGGGGGAGCAGACTTCCGGCATGTGGTCGGGATTGGCCTTGTAGGCTTCCAACGCTGCGGCCAGCGCGTCCCGCTTCGCCCGGTAATACGTGACGACGGTCTCCCGGTCGAACAGCGCGATCTCGATCAGGTAAATCTTCCGGTCGAGCCCGTACTGCTTCGAGGTCTGTGCGGTCCAGTCCCGCACCGTCGCCTGTACGAACGCATGTTCCACAGGGAATCCGGCGTCGATCAGCATCCAGCCGTACCGGGACAACTGCATTCGTTCGTTGAAATTGTCGGGGTCGGCAAGGCGCCACACCTTCTGCGTCCTCGGCATCCCCTTACGCGGACCGCTCTTGAAGAACTCGCCCGGGATCTCGACGTCTTCCGATTTCTTCCCCAGGAGCTTGTTCACCTTGAACCCGCCGAACAGCTTGAAGTCGTAGAGCGTCTTCGTGTCGGCGTCGTAGAAGTCGAACATCCCCGTTCCTTCCTCGTCCTCCATCCATTCCTCGGCGAGGGAATTCGGGACCTCGATCTCCTGGTACTTCAGGTGGTGCTGCGTCCCGGCCAAGGCGAATGCCCGGTCGCACGGGGCCTCGGCGAAGGGATGGACGATCCGGAGGAATTCAAGGCGGGTACCGTTCAGGGCTTGCGTCGTGGAAATCTTCCCCTTCCACTCCCGGCGGCCCTTGGCGAACATGTGCAGCGTCGGCGGGGCGACGCATCGGCAGTCCATCCGGCAGGCGGAAAGGCAATCCTCGATCTTGATCGTCTCGTTATCTGGACAGCGGAAATGGGTCCACATGTCAACACTCCCTCCTTTGTTCTCTCTCGTCGATCTTCCTGTCGACGGATTCGCAATCCTCGCAGCAGTAGAGTTGATCCCGTTCCTCGGGAATGAACGGATCCCCGCAGAGGCGGCAGTCCCTTTCGGGCAAGGACGCCATCAGCGGGTGGTCCCGCATCCGGTCTCGCAACGGCAGGCGGTTGCTCATCGTCACCCTCCCATCAGGCACCGGAAGATCCACGACCAGAAGTACCCCGACGCGATGCAGGCCATGACGGTCAGGACTCCAAGGACGGCGACACCGGCATTCGTCAGGATGCGGTCAGAGGACATTGAGCATCTCCATCTTCTGTGTCGTGGTCCGAGCGGTCATGCGGTCCGCGATTCCCCGGCCGAATACGAACACGGTGATCCAGCAGGAGCAGAACAACGTACCTGCGGCCACAAGCAAGGCGCCGAACGTGATGATGAGCAGCAGGGCCGCGTCCAGCAGGCGGCGGGAGCGGGTGAGTAAATCGGCGAACTCCGTGCGAGGATTCAAGGCGCACCTCCCATCAGTATTTCCGGCATCGTCTTGGCGCGGTACTTCATCTCGCGGCCCTTGTGCTTCTCCTTCTCGATCAGTCCCGCATCGTGCAATTCGTCCAGCCGCTTGGAGGGTGTCGTGGTGAAGCAATCCCGGATGATCTCCGTGCTCGTCACGTAGCAGCCGCGCCGGATCAGGTAGGCGAGGATGCACTCACACTGAGGCTTCACACCGCCCACCATTTCCAACACCGCTTGCAGACCACCGCGCCGGAGGGGAGCTCGAAGGTCTGGTGGTCGAAGATATAGCAGATCAGACGGCGGATCATTCCCGGCCTCCCTTCTCGCGCAACACTTCCTTCTTCCATTCGCCGATCACCTTCACCTTCCGACATCGCACCTTCGTCACGTCGGTCGGGAACACAACGATGTCCTTCCGTGCCACTTCGCACACGAGCACCTTTCCGTCGTGGTAACGGAGCGCATCGTATGGAGTAGGCGACAAGTGCAATCCGCCGCCGCATTGACGATTCGGGTTCGGGTCCCAATCGGGGCACTCTACGGCCCCCTTATACTTAATCCGCCCGGTGTGGTGGTCGCATCCGTCTTCCTTCACGGATTTGTAGAGGGTCAACGGTTTGGTCCCGTCGCCGTATATCTCGCAAAACGATTTGACCGTGTGCCTGAAAGTTTTCGTGCGGACCACGGCGACGCCGGTTCCGTGCCGCTTGATCGTGGGCTTGCAGTCCTGGCAGATAATGGTGACGGAGTGAAACGCCTCGGACTTAATGGTGTCCGAAAGAAGGCGAAGTATCGCGTTCTCCCAAGCCCTGACGGTCGCGTTCTCCCAAGCCCTGACGGTCGCGTTCTCCGAAGCCTCGACGGTCGCGTTCTCCGAAGCCTCGACGGTCGCGTTCTCCGGTGTCCGCTTAATTACCAACGGAACCTTCGGATCCGAATAAACATGTATCGCCGTAAACTCATCGAACCCTTCCGGCAACGCGTCCCACTCGGCCTGATTGTGGACGGTGATCGTGTTCAATTTTCCTCCTTCTCTTCGACCGCTTCTTTCGGGATCTCGCGGAGCGCGTAGAGAAACAGGGGGTCGACGGCGACATGTCCTTCGGGGGCGCGTGACGCCCTCGGTTCCTCGCAGCAATCCCGGCACGGCTTGCCGGAGGTTGGGCGGGGGAGGGAGGTCAATGGTCCGTCCCCCGTCCCTCAGCAATAACCGCAGAGGTTTGCGCGTCCACAATTCTGATGGAGAGGGGGTCGACGGAATCGTGCCAGGGGCCGTGGTATTCGCACTCGCGCCATTCGGAGCCGCTGTAGTACCAAATCTTCTCCCATCGGCCCTCGTCTTCATCGAGGTCCTGCCACGGATTGAAGCAATCGAGCATGTCGATGGCCTCGATGAGTTCTTCCGCTGTCTTGATGTCCGGACCTGTCGAGGTTGTGACGATGAAGGAAACCTGCGGCCTCTCAACTTCCGAAACTCTGGCTGTCGCTTCCATCTCCCCCTCCTTTCGTGGTGGTGCCGGCGGGTCGGTCGGAGCGTACGGGGCCGTTTTCCGACCGGAGCCCGGGGTCGAGCGTCGCGTGTGTAGTAGATGGACCGTTGACTTCATCGACATATCCCCCGCCGAGTCGATATGGCCTACACCGGGAAATCGTGTTGCCCCGGCACGGTCCGCGGCGTTCTTGCGGGGGGCGGCGGAGTGTGTACAGCACTCGACCAAGTACTCGGCCTCGGACGCCGCCCCATACCAATCCATCGTTTCCTCCAGAATTTTGAAACTTGCGTGCCAGCGGGACCATTTCCGCACCCCTTGGGCAAACACCCGCAGGGCTGACCACTAACCCGGCGTTTCGGTGGTCATTGAACGGATGAGGGGCGCCGCTATGCCGGGACTGTGCCCGCTCCCCTCGCGGCCCTTACGGTGTGGTACCGGTCGCTTTCGCGCACCCGCCAGCACTTTCAAAGATCGGTGATTCTCTCCGGGCTTGCCCCGCCACCTGAGCCGTTTTCACGAACTCCGCAGCTTGCGAACGATCACCCGGTACCGCGTCGGCCCGCAGGCCAGTTCGATCAATCTGGAGGGGATAGTAAATCAGTCCTTTACTCTTGTCAAGGGGAAATGATAGGGGAGGGAAAAATAATTGTCGCAGGAATGCGAGGGGGGTTGCCTATGTGAAGAAATATCTACTCAGGTATGCGATAAATCTGCTGATCCCGACGCGTTCTCCACTTCACGATTACATCCAATTTCTCGTCGAAGTGACTGGCGATTGCCAGCAGGCTTTCCAGGCTTGGACATGACTCGCCCTTGTACCATGCCTTAACTGCTTGTTTTGTAAAGCCAAATATTTCCTGCCAAGTATCCTGCCTTATCCCTTCTCGCTTACATCTATCGCGGATATATGTGGCTACGTTTCTGGAATAACGAGCGTGGTTGATGCGGGTCATAAGTGCTCCCTTGGTTATGTTTCAGAAAAATGTGCAAAACCCGCTCCCGAGTAATTTCCCCTATTGACACGGGTAAATCTTTGATTTACTATTCCGCCCAATGGAGGGGCGACTTTGAAGAAAGTATTCCGGCTGCTCAAATCGAAAAAGAAATCGCAGGTTGAGTTGGCGAAGCATTGCGGCGTCACCAAGGGGGCCGTGACGAACTGGAAGCGGGGCGGGAACGTAGCCCCCGACCATGCGCGGGCCATCGTGCGATTCTTCGGCGGGGAAGTGACGATGGACGATATCTATCGGACCAGAAAACGGGCGGCGTGAAGTGTTCATCGCCCTATTTTTTTGCCCTGATTTTAGGTGTTAACGCGAGTTAATTAACTTTCCAGAGGTTAACGTGGCCCCTGAAATGCAACTGACCATCTCCTTCGACCGCCCGAAGTTCGACAACCTGAAAGAAGTGATCCGGCATGTTGTCTACTCTTGCGGGAAGCCCGCCAAGAACATAGCGGCAGACCTTGAAATGAGTCCGCCGGAGTTGACGCAGATCCTCGCCGGGTCGGATGGCCGAAGATTCCCTGCCGAGAAGATCCCCGACCTCATCCGGTCCACGGCCCCGCGAGGACACATGCTCATCTACTACCTCGTCGATCAGTTTCTCTCCAATGAGGTCGATCGCAAGGCGCGGGCGCTGTCGGCGGTGGAAACCCTTCTGCCTGAACTTCAGAAAGCCGTGAAGGTGCTAAACGGGTGAAGCGTTGCCGCTGCGGGACCTGGATTCACGAGGAATAGCGCGGCGGCAAATGCAGCAAGTGTCGGAGCGGGATGACCGACGAGGAG
>JAEHJW020008762.1_pt1 | contig 33803 bp, 63 predicted proteins | sample 9271431 | NCBI WGS metagenome assembly JAEHJW02 | reverse complement strand
CGACACACAGATTAATTAATTATAGGGGAAAAATACAGGGGAAAACAAAAATTATAGGAAAAAATAGTAAAAAAAATAATATAAATAAGAAAAATAAGGTGAAAGAAACAAAAATAATAGGAAAAACCTAAATTATACTAAGATATAAGATAGGTAAAAGGCTGATTTTCCTATTTTTCCTACGTCACTGCAAATATCGCAACCTTCTTTGAGACCCACTTTGCAGTTGGACCGGAGTATGCGCTTGGCATGATGCCGTTAGGCGGTAGCTGCCTTGAAAATAGGTATTGCAGGAACACGTTAGTCACAGTTGACTGTGAGTATGTAGTTATGTATGGCGGTGAGGTTATTGAAAGGTTGCTTGGGCCTGATACTGCACTTCCGTTTTCGTATTGCAAGGACACATCGCTTGAGTTCAGGCCTGACACTGTGATTTCTTCTATTGAGTTTGAGTCTGATGCAGTGAATGAGGATGCAGTTCCGTCTGTGTACTCGCCATTTAGGTATGTGTATACAACATATTCCGAGGCAAAACTTCCGCTGTTCGTGTTCTTGATTGATGCAGCTATATAGTTTGCTGATGTTGAGCTGCTTGCAAATCTGAAGTCTAACTCTCCGTTGAGACCTGTTCCGGCGTCTATGTATGCGTCAATTATGAACGGCACGTTCATGGTGGCATTTATCGTGAAGCCTCCTCTGTTGTTGTTGCCGTAGCTAAGGCCGTTGTTCACTGAGTAGTTTGGTGCACCATATACAGTCCACGATGCAGGCAGTACATTGCCAGTGAAGTTGGCGTAATAGTTGAATATAGCGCCTCCGTTATCGTATTGGGCGTATGTCTGGGAGAGGTTGGGCGCCATTCCGTTTATCACTCCGTCTATCGAGTTATAGGTCGTAGCATATATTGCAAGGTATATTATGCCGTATGAGTTTGCAGGTATGCTCGATTGCAAGGGTATCCAATATGTATATGTGCTGCCGTTGAACTGAAGCCAGTTTGACAGTGTGTGGCCTTTTCCGTCCTGAAAGTTGAAGTTGGTGTTCGATGCATTGAGGTATTGCGAGTACTGCGACAGGTTTAGCTGAACTTTCTGCTGGAATCCTGCAGGGACTTCTGATGATTGGCCGTTTGCTATTATGATAGGGACGTAATACAGAACTCCGGTCGGGAAGTTCACTGATGCAGTGTTTACTGGGTAGGCAGTGGACTTTGTTGAGGATTCTGCATTCACCTTCGAGCTTGCAATCAAGGTTGCAGAGGCAGACAGAGAGGCAAGTGCACTTGGCCTTTCGTTAGAGTGCACGGTTGCGGATGATGCTACCCCTGATGTTGCAGACAGCAGGGAACCTGTTGCAAACGAAGGCGATGAGTTGATGGTTGCACTTGCGCTTGCCTTTTCGCTTATGATTTCTGAAGCTGTCGAGGATATGAACGTTGCCAGTATAGGCGGCTCTTTGTAAGTCAGAGAGATAGTATATCCGTTTCCTCCAGTGCCTCCACCAGTTGAGAATGCGCCTGAGCCTCCTGCTCCAGTTCCTCCTGTGGTTGTTATAGTTCCAAGTGCGCTTATGTCTCCTGCTGCTATGAGCATTATGCCTCCGCCACCACCTCCGCCTCCGCCTCCATAGACTGAGGACCCTTGGCCATTCTGCCCTATCAGGGATATGCTCGAGTTATTGACGAAGGTTGCTGCCTGTATGTAAAGGCCGTATGCGCCACTGCCACCATTGCCTCCTTGGTATCCGTTGTAGCTTCCACCTCCGGCTCCACCTCCACCTGCTAGGTAGTTCTGCATTCCGTTGTTGAACCAGGTTTGTATCAGATTCGAAGTCAGGCTTGACCCAGGTCCAGTAGTGGAACTTCCATTGCCTCCGTTATTTGATTCGTAACCTCCTGCGCCTCCAGATACCTGGGTGTTGCCTCCTGCACCTCCGTCACCGCCTGAGTAGTAACCTCCACCAGCACCTGAACCTCCATAAGAACTTGTGTAGCTGCCTCCGCTTCCACCTGTACCATTGGTTCCGGTGCCTCCGTTGTTTGAATAGCCGGACTGCACAGTACCGTTGTTGGTGAAGGTGCCGGTGCATATTACGGAATAGCCGTTAGTTATAAGCGTAACTCCGGAGTTTACAGTAACGTTATGGGCGTATACGTTGCCAGTGAGGGTTGTGTTGACGCTATAGATTATGTCGTTACTCATAATATCACGATACGAAGGCCATGCCTATGAACCTGAACCCGCCTATGAAGCCTCCAGTGCCGGTGACTTTAGTGGGTATTATCACTTTTGAACGTATGCTTTCTGTCAGTGCGACCTCAGAGCTTGCAGTTTCATAGGCGGTCGACTCGATAGAGGAGGCTCCAGAGGCAAGTGCACTTGCAGTTTCAGCCGCTGATGAGTTGATGGTAGAGCGTGCACTTACTGATGAGCTTGCGGTTTCCTTTGACAGCGCAGATATTGAAGATGAACCCTTGAATAGGGAGCTCGCTACAAGTGTTGCACTTGAGGCTATGCGAGATTCTCCTTCAGCTTCGTAGAAGCGGGACTTGACTGTGGCGTTTCCGGATGCAGTTGAGCTTGCAATCAAGGTTGCGAGTGAAGATACAGATGTACTCGTGGACACCTTTTCTTTCAAAAATACTATTACAGGAGGCTTTGGCCAGTAAATAACTGCCTTCTTGCTTATTACATTTAAGCGGTTTACTATTGGTGCAGAAGGGCTGCTAGGCACAGTCTTTGCGCTTGAATGTACCGTTGCAGTTCCGCTTGTGGAATCAGCATTGCTTAAGGTTGCCTTTGAGTTTACAGTTGCTTCTCCTACTGCTTGTAAACTTGATATTACGGTTGCCTTTGAGTTTATGGTAGCTTCTCCTGCTGCTTTTGAACTTGCAATTTCAGTTGCCTTCGAGTTTACGGTTGCATCTCCAGTTGCTTTTTCGTTTGAAGTTTCAGTCGCACTTGAATGTATGGTAGCAACTCCAAATTCTTTAGCAGGAACATGTATGATAGAATACTTTCCTGACCAGACAGTTATGTATCTTTTCTTTAATGGGAGGTCAAAGGTTATTATAGGTATTGATTGGTTACTAGGTATGCTTTTGGCACTTGATGTTATAGTTGTCTTTCCAGTCGTCTCTGAACTTGCAACAAAAGTTGCTTTAGAGTTTACAGTTGACTCTCCTGCCGCCTGTAAACTTGAGGTTATGGTTGCCTTTGAGTTTATAGTGGCTTCTCCAGTTGCTTTTTCGCTCGAAGTTTCAGTTGCCTTTGAGTTTACAGTTGCTTCTCCTATTGCTTTCTCACTTGAAGTTTCAGTTGCATTCGAGTTTATGGTCGCTTCTCCAGTCTTCGCTGAGCTTGCAATTTCAGTTGCGCTTGAGTGTATGGTTGACTCTCCAGCTGTCTTAGAACTTGCAGTTTCAGTTGCCTTTGAGTTTACGGTTGTTTCTCCTGCTGCCTTCGAACTTGCAACTAAAGTTGCCTTTGAATTTATAGTTGCTTCTCCAGTTGCTTTTTCGCTTACAATAAAGGTTGCCTTTGAGTTTACGGTAGCTTCTCCTGCTGCCTTCGAACTTGCAACCAAGGTTGCCTTTGAGTTTATAGTGGAGTTGCCGTTTGCCTTTGAACTTGCGACTAAAGTTGCTTTTGAATTTATAGTTGCATCTCCAGTTGCCTTTTCACTTATAATAAAAGTTGCTTTTGAGTTTATGGTTGCACTTGCGCTTGCCTTTTCGCTAATGACAAAAGCAGCGCTTGACGATATGTTTGCACTGGCCGGGGCTGCTTTTTTCAAAATTGTTATTATAGGTGGCTTTGGCCAGTAAATAACTGCCTTCTTGCTTATTACATTTAAGCGGTTTACTATTGGTGCAGAAGGGCTGCTAGGCACAGTCTTTGCGCTTGAATGTACCGTTGCAGTTCCGCTTGTGGAATCAGCATTGCTTAAGGTTGCCTTTGAGTTTACGGTTGTTTCTCCTGCTGCTTTTGAACTTGCGACTAAAGTTGCTTTTGAGTTTACGGTTGCTTCTCCTGCTACTTTTGAACTTGCGACTAAAGTTGCCTTTGAGTTTACGGTTGTTTCTCCAGTTGCTTTTTCGTTTGAAGTTTCAGTCGCACTTGAATGTATAGTTGCTTCTCCGGTTGTCTTTGAGCTTGCAATTTCAGCTGCCTTTGAGTTTACAGTTGCGTCTCCTGTTACTTTTGAACTTGTGACTAAAGTTGCTTTTGAGTTTATGGTTGCTTCTCCAGTTGCTTTCCCACCTGAAGTTTCAGTTGCACTTGAATGTATGGTTGCAGTTCCTGAAGTTTTAGGCGAAACTTGAATCACTGATGATTGACCTGACCATACAACTATGTCTCCATGTTTACGTGGAATTTCAAATATAGGTATAATAGTAACAAAGTCTGTGACTATTTTAGCCTTTGAAGATATATTTGCTTCTCCAACTGTACTTGGAGAAACTATCGCATCTCCTATTGCCTGCCAGTCTTTAGACGCGGATAAAGTCTGCCCTACTGAAATATTAGATTGTGGTGATGAAACTACCTGGTACTCAGATGACGAGTATGAGTAATAAGTTGTTTTGCTGACTGTCTGTTTTCCTTCAGTACTAGAGATTTCAGTGAACCCGGAACCAGCAGTAAACGTTACTGTAGCGGTTGTGCCAACTGCAAATGCGCCTATTATAAAGTCATTAGCATTGTTTGTGCTTATAGTGGTACTTGGAGTAGTAGACGTTCCGGAAGATACTGCAGGCAAAGACGAGTTTGTGTCAAATGGAGACGTAGTATCTGCACCAGATACTCCAAATACGACTGCAGATGCTGAAGTGGACGTTGATAAGGTTATTGTTATTGTAGCAGATGAAAGAGCGCTTGGTGCTACTGCATACCACTCCTCAACATCTATAAGGTTTGTTGTGTTTACATTCTGTTTCCTTAAAGTCCATGTCAAGCCTGTAGTTGCTATTGAAGATACAGTTCCTCCGGTATGCGTATCTCCTACTGAAACTACGGCTATTATAACGTCGTTCGCATTTGCAGTTGTAAGAGAAACTGTAAACGATGAAGCAGCACTAGTTCCAGTGCTTCCTGTTGCACTTCCGTCAAGTGAAAGCGTCATAGTAACACTGAATCATTTAAACTCATAGGGAGATTGTCCTGCGTATTCTTCTGGGTGCCACGTACTGGGAGTAAGGTGCCATGATATCGGAGCTAACGAGGTTGCCTGCTGAGGTTGTGGGCATGGTTCCGTTTGGAGGGTACGTCCGTATTATAAGCCCATTCCAATAGGTTATATACGTTGAGCCCAAGGCATCCCCGACTAGGCCCATGTAATCGCCGTTATTGCTTACAGTAAAAGCTGAAGATGAAGTTGGTGTGCCGTATGTTGCGATGTCGTTTGATATGCTTCCTATGTATGCGTATGCAGAAGTGCCTGAAACGGATATATCATATTTATACCAGGTATCCGGTGAACTATCAATGCCATTTGGTGCAGTCCAGTTAGTCCAGGAGGAGGTTGTAGCCAGACCTGAATAATCTGCACCTCCTCTGCTATCCAGCCTTGCCATCTGCCCACTGCCTGTTGAACTTTCTAAGAAGAACAAGTTTCCTAAGCCTGTAGTATAAACATTAAAGCTTATTATCACGTTAGACGTAAGCGAGGAAACTGAGGTATAAAGGTAGTCACCATTTGAACTGTTTGCGTAAAATGCATTTGTAGTATTATAATGACTTCCTGAAGGCGCAGATGATACCTGCCCAGCGGTTCCTGCAATAGTCCATCCTGTTGTTGAGGTTGGGTTTACGTTATAATAAAGAAATACGTTTGCACCGTTGTCGTACTCTGCGTAGGTGCCAGAAAGCTGGGGTGCTTCGCCTGTAGTAGTGTTGTTAAGCTGGGAGGTGCTTGGTATCTGCAGGTATATCTTCAGAGTGCCATTTGCAGGCACGGTATTGGTTCCAAGGTTGACCCACCAGGTCATAGTTCCGGTTTGCGATGCAGCAGTCTCTCGCCATGAGTCAAGGACATTTGCACCTGCCGTATCTGAACTCCAATAGCAGTTCGAAAGGTCCGTCTTTGTGACTGAAGAGTAAGGTGACATATCTACATTTATCATTTGCTGGAAATTGGTTGGAGTCGCAGTTGACTCTGAGTTTGTAATCGTTACGGGAACATAAGGGTTGGACATTTTATCACATTAGGTGCATATAGCTTTTGCTTCTCGGCCTTGAATACTTGGAGTAGGGCGATGATGTAGGTGGCGGTGCAGCTACGATAGCGTCTGCTATAAATTCCCAACCTGTTGTAGATGGTGAAAAGTTAACTGAAACTGAAAAGTTAGATTGCGTAGCCGTAACTATCTGGTACTCAGAAAATATATAGTTATCAAGAGGGCTTGCTTCTGCAATTTCGGTAAAACCTGAACCTGCAGTAATTGTTATATTGCCGCTAGGTTGGGTTGCAACAGTACCAATTATAAAGTCATTTGCATTGCTTGTACTTATAGCTGCTTTAGCAACACTAGAACTAACGGTACTAGTTGCAGTGGCTGGTAAAGTTGAATTTGAATCAAAAGGAGCCGCAGTATTTGCACCGGATATTCCGTATGCTATCCCTACATTGCTGCCACCACCTCCTGAATAATTTACCTGTATAGAATCTGATGAAAGTGCATTTGGCGATATTGCATACCATTCTTCTAAATCAAAAGTATTACTTATAACTGCATGTGCCCTAAATTTCCAACTTAGATTTGCAGTATCGGATATAGAAGATACAGTCCCATTATATACGAATGCAGAAACTATTATAACATCGTTTGGTTTAGTAGTCGATAACGAAATAGTTATGTATGAAGTATTAGTAGAATACGCAGTTGCACTTCCGTCTAAAGCTAACGTCATATTATCACATTATAAAAATTCTCTTATTTACGCTTGGCCTCGAATATTTGAAGTACGGCGATACATAGGTTACAGTCAACACTGAACGTAAGCTACCAGCAGTTGCCGTGGGCATGGTCCCACCTGTCGGGTACTGCCTTGTCCTAATCCAGTATATCGGCCCAAGAGTCTGGCCACTGGACTGGGACGCAAAACCCAAAGTTGAAGTTCCTGACTGGTTTACAGTCTGTGCTACTCCGGTTATTGTCTCTTCACTGCCATAATTCTGGTATGCGTTCACTGTGGTGGAAGATGACATTGCTGCTGGGTATTCTATAGTATAAACTGCATTTGATGAATCCGGCACTCCAACCCCGGATGAATTTGCATGGTCGTTTGCGGTATTATCAGTTACTATAAGGCCAGTATGCGCTGCACCTGAATATCCAAAGCTCCCTATATACGCAGAAGAATCATTGAAAGCACTGCTCATGGATAAACCTGCGCCTACGTTGTTACTAGCCCCAGTTTTCCCGGCGGTATCAACAACACCGTAAAAGTCTATTTCTATAGGCCCGTTCACTGCAGTAGTAGACGAACCGTATACTTGCGGTGAAGAGTTGCCAGTCAGGCCTGAATACGCAGTTACGGTTATACCATTGTCGACTGAGTAACCTGTATTAGCTCCATATGCTGCGGTCCACTTTGAACTCAACGAAGTCCCTGCAAAGTTATCGTAGAACAGGAACACATTTGCTCCGTTGTCGTATTGACCGTAAGTCGAGGAATACTGAGGCGTTGCGCCTGTATGTGAAGTTGACAATGACGAGCTTAAATTTGAGACCAGCACCATGTATACTGTAGTTGTGGTTGCGTTTGGCAAGGTCAACCAGTACATGGCAGAAGTGCTGGTATTAGTTGCACTTACAGTTTCCTGCCAGCTATAAAGCAGGTTTCCGTTTCCATCCTGAAAGTTCACGTTGCTGAGGTTGGATGCAAGATAGCTCGTATAGCTGCTTGGGTTTACCGTAACCTGCTGTATGAAACCACTGCCATCGTTAGCAGACAGGGTGAGAGGCACGTAGTATAGCGGTTTGTTGCCATTATCATCGTTAGCGAAGGTTGGCATCAAATCACCTGAACCTGGCTCACGCTATGTGAGTAAATATTATAAGAGGGCCCTGATTCCTCCGAGTCCTCAAAATCTTCAGAATCCCCAGATTCGTGAGTCTCTCCTTGACCCCAGGAAAGAAAGCTGCTTATAGGATTAGGAATAACTGGATACCGCTTTCTTCCTGGGCATGACTTAGAAAAAGCATGCACTTTTGCATTGTTGCGTGTTGCACTTGCACTTGGGCCTGACGCCTTGACTGAAACTGAAGCGCTCACGCTAGTGCAATTGGCACTAGTGCTAGCGCAGTTCATTCAAATCACTCCACGAATTCAACTTCAGCATCCATCTGCCTCGAGGCTGCACTGTTGTTTATTATAAGTGCAACTATGCCGGCAGCGCCTGACCAGTAGTATTCGCTTTCGTCAGCTGCGACCCATTCGTAGAAACCCCTTTCGTTGAAAGCAGGCTCTGTGAACGTTGTCGAGATGGTGCCTACTGTGAATGCGGTAGTTCCGCTCTTCACTGATGCAGTCGTAGTGGCAGCGTTCGAGTATGTCGAAAGCTTCACAGGGGTTGCAGAAACTCCGCCTGAACCTGCTGCTGAAAGTATGACAAGCTTTGCGTTGACGTTGTTGTCGCCTACTGCAGTAGTTCCTCCTCTGTAAAAGATACGAAACCTTCTCACTCCAAACTGCACGCCTGTAGCTGCGGTCAGCTGTATGAACTCATCGTCTGTGCCTGCAGTTGCATTCGTAGTTGCAACGACCGGCACTATGTATGTACTCATTTATATCACTTGTATATAACTATATTGTTAGTGGCAACTAATGATACAGAAGTTCCTACTGAACTTGCAGGTGCCACTACTGATGATGCGACCAAGGTCGCACGGACTCCAGTTCCACCACTCATAACATCACGTAAATGTTATAGTGTATGTCACTGCCAGAGTTCCATTGTTGCTCACTGACAGTCCGGTGAACACATCGTGCGTTATCAGGAACGTGTATGTAGAGACAGTTACCTCTATTCCGACTTCACTATACGTTATGGTGCTGCCCGAGGTGTTTGTTATGGTGCCTGTTACTGTGAAGTTACCTGATGTTCCGCTTCCGCTATACGCATTGATTGTTGCAGCTATGCTTCCTGACGAACCTGAAGTAGGCGTCTGAAGTGCATAGTCTGTGACTGCAGCTGCAGTTGTACCTGTACCTGCAAGTATAGTGGGCGATGTTGACGCAGAGTTTACTGCTATCGATTCGCCAGTACCTGAAGTATTGGTTATGGTCTGTGCTGTGTCCAGTATGTTAGTCTGCACTAGCTGTGCAAACTGCTTGGTTCCAAGGTCGTACTCGTTCTTGTATACGCCGGTCAGGACTCCATAAGGGTCCCTGGCCTCGACTCTGGCGCAGATGTGCACTAGTCCGTGCCTTTTGCCGTCTTTTTGCCTTATCGGCTTTGCTCTCTGTATTCTAGTCATGATATATCACTTTAGAAAATTAATATTATGAAAACCCAAGTACGTCCAAAGTATTGCCTGACGCAGGCGATACTGCATAAATGTATGACGTGTTTGCAATCGAGACTACAAGGGTCTGCCCTATTATGAGCTTGAATCCATTGCTTGTGGTCACTGCTGAATTTCCTATGAAGATGTCGTTAGTGTTGCCGTCGTCGTTCTTCAGCAGAACGAGCTGGGAGTTGAATGAAGGCAGCTGCGTCGCAGTCGTGCCAACTGAAATCTGGTTATTGTATATGGTGTGGTAGGTTGCCTGGTCAGATGCAATGGTCGCAGGCAGCGAATCTGCCATGGTCGTCTGCCCGAGTGCAACTGTCTGGTCGTTTGCAACTGTTATAGGCAGGCTGCCTGGTGAATCTTTCTGGCCTAGCGATATTGCAGCGCCTCCAACCTCGATGAGGTTCTCCTGCCAAGGCGGAGAGCCTTGAGTCACACCGCCTATAACATTAGTTCCTGCAGGGAGCTCGCCTATTACCTGAGTACCGCCTACAATCTGGGTGACGTCTTCTACCAATGCGGCTCCTGGTTGCGGTGCTGTGAATAAAGTGTAAAGTATTGAAAGCTGGACTGGCTGGGCATAGTTGTTTGTTGCCCACATCTGGTTTATCGAATATGAACGGAAGACCTTGACGCTGTTCTCTGAGTAGAGATACATGTTCTCTGCAAGGCCAGTCTGCCAGTTTGATAGTATGATGCCTACGTAGTTGTAGCCTCCTGCTATGTCCTTTGCAGGCAGCCCAGCCGAGTTCTCTATGAAGACCGTCAGGTTTATGTAGTACAGTGAAGGCAGCGTCAGTATTACGACGTTCTTTGCACCGGCAGCGAGAGTGACTTCGCTTTGAAATGAGCCTACCAGTGCCAATCAATCACCTATACAGGTCGACGTTCTCATTGTTTGCAACCCTCAAAAGAACCTTCAGCTCCTTCCTAGGCTCGTTAAGGCTAACCTGCATCTTCAGGTGCTCTCCTACTAGCTCACGAACCATCTTGAAGCCTTCATCGGTGAGAGCCATCTTTACTTCGACGTAGCCGTTAGTCTTTTCCAGTATCTCAGCAAGTTTCTTCTTCTCCATCAAAAGACCATTTCTAGAGGTATCTGTCCTCTTATCAAGTAAACTATGAAAAGCAGAGTCCCAAAGCCAACGCCGAATGCAGCAATGACCCAGTCCTCGTGCATGAAGTACGCAATTATCAATGATGCAATTGAATCAAGAACAAATGCCCATTTCATATCAGTTATGACTTCCTGAACCTGATTCTTTTCCTGAACTATAGTTCTTGCAGTAAATGCACTTGAAAGCATGAAAGGGTATATCTGTGAACCCAAGACAAAAGTCAACGCAATGCCTATGCCTCTGCTTGCGTTCATAGCAGCATGTCCGTTTACAACTGCAGGGTCTGGCATATAAGCACTAAGAGTTTACGGTTATACTGGCTTGTGAGGCCACAGTATAGTTTGCCATGTTGACTACAAGTATCGTGTAGGTTCCTGTCTGGCCTCCTACGACGTCGACTATATTGTAACTTGCACTGCCGTCACCAGTTGAGTCGGTCGTTATGTCACCGACCATATCGCCTAGCTGGACTCCATTTGCAGTCGGGCCTCCGAATCCGCCTCCAGTCAGGCCTATCCTGTACTGAGTTGAGGCGCTCATATTCGAAAGCTCGACTGTGAAGTTAGGCGACTTGCTTATGCTCAAAATAGTCGGCGATATGCTTACTGAAGGCTGCTGGGCAGCCACTGAAACCTGTATTATTCCGCTTGTTGCGTTTGAAGTTGAAGTGTAATAGTAAACTACGCTGCCTGCAGGTGCACTTGGAGTTGCAGTGAAGACGTAAGTTCCTGTGCTTAGCGTAGTCGAAGTTGATACCTGCGAAGGCGTTGCGTTCAAAGACGCCAATGAATAAAGCGTCACTGTCTGGCCAGAAGTTGCAGGCACAGTTGCGCCCGTTATAGTGGTCGTGCTGCCTAGAGTCACAGTCTGAGGCGTTGCGCTTATGGTCAACGAATATGAAGATGAGCTACTGGATGAACTGCTTGAACTTGTGCTAGTTGTCGAGGAAGTTGCAAGCTGGATTGATGAGGTTGGCGCAGTGAGGGTTGGGGCAACGTTCTCCACGTTGACGTTTATAGTTGCAGTGTTTGATGATATGCCGGTCGTGTTGTCTTTTGCAGTCAGCGTTATAGTGCTGCTGTTGCCAAGGCCGTTTATGGACGAGATTGGTATTGAATAGTTTATGTCTCCCGAGGAATCTGCAGTAGTCAGGAAAGTTGAAGTTATTGAGCCTGATGTTACGGTAAGTGTAACGCTGCCTGAAGGGTAGAAACCGCTTCCTGTTACGCCCATGCTCGTGGTTATGTCAATGTATCCCATCATACCGACCCTGCAAGGCTCACACTGTTGAGCGAAACCTGAATCTTCGGGTCTGAACTACTCTGGCTGCCTGCACCGTTCAGGTATAGGTAAGCCAATGCGCCTAGCACTATCAGCCCTATAATAATGTAAACATAACTTTCCATTTCAAGTCACTGGTTGGTTTTGAACAACAGGTATGTATCCGCTTTTCTGCATCCAGTATATCACAAAATAACCGACTATAGCACCCAAAGCTGCAGATATGAAAAAACCTACGTTCAGGTATTCATCGAGTTTTATACCTGCCATAACAATCAACCCAAGTCAAATCCAGTTTCTTCGTCGCCTTCGTCAGCTTCAATCGCCCGTTTAACTTCAGGGTGCTTGTCAAGGTCTTTCTCTTTGACTACTTTAAGTAATTTTCCGGACACTATATCATAGACCAAGTAACGCTTGCCTCGGTTGGTTTCCTGGTATGAGACTTTTACACCTTCGTATTCTTTTATTTCCATAGGACCATCATATTATTATGTCAGTGTATTCGTGCCCATACAGGTCATTATACTGCTCCTCAAGATACTCGAGTTCTTCCTTGGCTTTATCGTAGCGTTCTGCCAATTCAGATTCTCTAGCAGAAACTTTCTCTGCCCAGAAATCATCGTATGGAATAGTCTCCTGGTTCTTGTCAATCATGCGTTCTATATCTTCGACTTTGGCCCTTGCACGTTGCAAGCGTTCCTCTGCCCTAATCCTAGCCTTGTCTATATGTTCGGCTTTCTTGTCATGGTCCATTGCAACCACCTATTCAAGAGCTTACTCCTGTCTGCTGGCTTATAAGGTTCGAATAGCTTCCGGTGACCTGCAGTGCAAACTGCTGTGCCTGCGCTGGAGATGAAAGGTTCGCCTCTACGCTTCCGTAATCAGGGAAGTAGTAGTATCCCGGGCCTACCCATCCTGCCCACATTGGGTTAGGGTTGCTTGCAGAACCCTGAGCGCCACTTATAACTCCGTTGAAGGTTGTGGTCAAAATCGAACCTGAACCAGTGCTACCTGCACCAGAACCTGCACCGGCACCTGCACCTGTGCCAAAGCCTCCCGTGTAATAGGTATACGCTACGTATCCTACTAGTGCTACGATGACTAATATAATGACTATTTCCATAGTGTCCATAAAATCACTTAAAACTTAAAAGAATCACGCTTTATCTTATGCCTCTTCCCGGCAATGACTACATATTTCTCATTGGGGTTTGTCTTTATATGGTGAATGTGAATGTAAGCTTTGAACTTCCTGTATGCTTCTTTGCTCTTGAAATGCCTTACCATTTTAAAACCTCAGATTATCATCACTCCTGCTTAAAGTGCAATGCGGACAGTATGTCAGGTCAAGGAACTTGACAAGCTTCCTGTGGCAAACTTTGCACCTTCCTTCCGCACCCAAATCCTTGATTTTTATCTGTTCTTTCATGCAATCAGAAGTAAAGCGTTGCACTTGCAATGTCTCCAGTTGCAAAGTCCTTGACGTTTATATACATGCTGTTGCCGGATGACTTTGAAAGCAGGTACGCCAGTGTGCTGGTGTAAGTGCTGGTGTTTTCGTATTGTGCGCTGAACGTGAATGAGCCCTGTGAGTTTGCAGTAAGCTGCCCTGACAGGTTGTTAGTCACTGTGTTAGAGGCGCTCATGCCTACCTGAACCACTCCGCCTGGTGTGAACCCTGTGCCAGAGACAACTAGCAGTGAACCGTTAGTCATTGAGAAATTGCTTGGTGTCAGGGTAACCTGGGGCGAGATTGAGCTCGGGGGGACTGAATTTGCGACTGGTATTGCACTCATGACTGTTCCTGCTATTGCTCCTGAGGTTATGTTGATTGTAGTTCCTTGTATTATATAGCCTATTGCACTTGCCTGAACGTTGTATGTGCCTCCTGGTATGTTGCCTATTGCAACGAACCCTGCAGAATTGGTTACTCCAGTGTACTGGTTGCCGACTATCACGCTAGCACCCGGCACAGGGTTGCCAAGGGTATTGAGCACTGTAACCTGAAGGTAACCGTATGAGTTGCCAGTGCCTGGTGATACTGTCTCCTTTGAAAGATAAACTGTTTCCATATCAACTCCATTAGACTTGTTAAGGTTAGCGTCAGGTATAGTAAACTGCTGCGTTGCAACTGTGTAACCTGAAGCGCTTACTGTTGCAGTGTAGGTTCCAGCCGGAACATTGCTGAATGACACGCTTCCGGAAGAAGTTGTTACCTGAGTGCCTATGCTTGGTATCGAGACTGTTGCGTTTGGTATGGTTGAAGATGTAGACTGGTCGAGGACTGATACTGACAAACCGTAGGCGGTTGGCGCCTGAGGCGGTTTCACTACCGCAGTGCTGCTGCCTGCGAGCAGGTATAGAACTATCAAAACTGCAGCTGCACTTGCGCCAATAATAATCATTTCTTCTTCCATCTTATCATCCAGAGTTTCAGATATAGTCTCTGACCAAAACGTAAGCGCCTATGAACACTACCAGAAATATTACAATGTCCACGTAGACATTACTAAACAGTGAAAACCATGCAGGTTGCACAAACGCCATATAACCAACAGTTTTAGCTTTTAAGGTTCAAGGTATCAAAGGCAGGAGCAGAAGATGATTTATTATCACTTTTAGACCTGGCTTTCTTAGCTATACTTACGCCTTTGTCAATTCTGCTCGTTATCCCAAGTCCTCTGCCTGCAGTAGACCTCTGTATTATTATCAGAGCTATCACCAGCAGTACTCCGATTATGACAACCCAGACTGCAGCTGGAAGTGCAGGAGTAGCATTGCCTGTTGGGTTCGTTGCATTAGTGCCTCCTGGTGGGTTGCTTCCTGAAAGTATATTCGAACCTATAATCCATGACCCTGGCCATTGCCCTGTAGGGTCAACTATAGCGTAACATTGATAATCGTATTCGTTGGTGTAAGACCACTTGAGAGGTATCTCTGCATCGGTAACGCCACTGACTTCCTGCGACCATGGAATAAGCAGGAGCCCGTTCGATGATATAGCAGCGGCCTGCTTTGATTCAAGGCTATCGTTCACGCATTGGTTATAGACTGATTGCAAGGTGTATGACTGAGACGCATTTGCAATTGCAGATGAGTTTAAATTATACCACTGAATATAAGCATTAGGAGTTGCGTAGAATGTCATGCCAGTAACTGCTTCTATGTCAGATACAAATGTAAGAGGAAATGTGCCGAATATGAAAGGAAAGCTGCCCGTTATGGCTACCGAGTACAAGCCATCAGTAGTAACCTGGGCGTTAGTTATGCTGTCCGGGTTTATCTGAGGTATATAATAATAGATTGGGTAAAGAATGGTTTCTGACACGTTTATCGCCTGCGCCTTCGATGCTTAAGCTGAATTGCCTTGTAGACTACAACGCCTGCGAGATACCTTGCCTTTTTAGGGGACATGTGCTTCTTTGTCCTGTAATAGTTGTAAGCATTCCTTTTTATAGCAATGCCATGTCGTACCTTCCTTTTTGCAGCTCTCCTTGCCATGTTATCATCTAAAACTTCATATAAACTTGAATCCGAATATTGAAAGCAGGTATTTGCCGAAGACTGTCAGGTAGGGCAGTGACGTAGGGATTGTGCTTATCAGCGTCAGGAACGTCAGCATCAGAATTACATTAGTCTTCTGGTTAAGCCTCTTCTGCTCATGCGCAATGTGCACACAGTTGTCTTCTACGGTAGTCAACCTGTTTTCATTGGTCAGCTTCCTGTCAATCTCGAACTGGGTTGCAATCTCGCTTCCAGCACTGTCGTCAATTGGTGTATCACTGATTCCAAAAGTATCTTTTAGGGACAAACAATCACTTTCCTGTGAACAGGTAATATCCGCCTATAAGCGCAACCAGGTAGAGCAGCACTCCTTGCAAGTCCAGCTTCTTTGTAGCTGAGCTTGCGTATGAGTCGACTGCAAAGCCCAATAGCGCAAGCACTACTAGTAATCCTCCTATAATCTTATGTTCTGCCATTCACTCACAATTTATTCTTTGAACCGCAGTTTGCGCAGTCGTAAATCCTGCACTCGCCATCGTTGCAGTCTGCAAGATAACCGCAGAATATGCACCTTGATTTCATGCCAATCAGCCTGCGTTGATTTCAGTCTTTTCCGAAATAGTATAGCCTATAAAGTAGCAGTAAAGAGCCTGGCCGCTTGTCAAAGTCGAATCTGTCGATATTTTATTCAATTTCACTCCACGCAGCTGCACGTATGTTATGCTGGTGTTAAGCAGGAATGTTGCAGGTTGCTGAGGCTGTTCAGTCACAAGCTGGACGTAGACTTTGGTGTCTGTCGTGGTGCCTGAGGTCAGGACTATCACAACGTCGTAGTAGTAGTCTGCATTGAAGCCTGCTACGCTTGAACTTGAACTGAGCTTCTGTGTTCCTGAAACCTGAACCTTGCCTTTGAGCTCCTTTCTTTCAACAAGCTCGTTGACCTTTAGCAGCAGCTGGTCTACAGTCGACTGCAATGACGTTGCGCTATCAGTAGCTCCACTCATAATCTCACGATACTCCTATTGCTCTTATAATCAGCTGAACGATTGCACCAACCATGAAACCCCACATTGCAATCAGAGGCATGTTGGTCGTTGCGCTCAAAGGGTCGTATCCGCTTGCAGCAGACTGAAACCCGTAGTTCAAGGCTACAAGTGCAACTGCACCTATAGCTCCAGCAACAAGCGTGCTTTCAATTAATCCTAGTACCATAAAAAAACCTTTTAAATGTTCAGCCTAAGTCAAATGTACCAAATTCTTCGTCGAGTTCTTCTTTATTTTCTCCCAATAGCTCTTTGTACTGCCTAAGAGCTGCGTAATAATCATTTGATGCATCAGAAACTTTATCTTCAATTTTACTTAAGTTTGTATCTACGCCGTTTTCTTCAGCAGCAACCAATTCATAAATAAGTTCAGACATTGCTTCCTGATAACGAAGTCTGGCTTCCACAACCATTTTCTTTGCTTCTTTTATCTGTTGTGCAGTTGCCATAAACAAACCTTTCAAATGTTAAATGAATCATCAACTTCCTTTCCAAGCTCATCCTTGTTCGTGACTATCCTCTGAAGCTCAATCCTGACAATCCTGTCGTTCTCGATTGCGTTCTGAAGCTGGAGCTGAATTTCACGCACCTTGACAAACAGCGAATCGAACTTTTCGTGAAGGAGAGGCTGCTGACTCCACTGCGAATATTCCTCTGCAGCTGAGTCAAGCTCATCCTGGGCCTTCTCAAGTGCTCTTTCAGTCTTGTCGCTGAATGCAAACTTTGTCATCCAATCACAGCTGGACTGTAGTCATGGTAGGCGCAGCAGTATAGGTGACAGTCACTGTATCATTTGGGCGCAACACTAATATGTTATCAGTGAGTCCGCTTAGTGAGATGCCTGACGTTCCATTGGGGTTGAATGATATCGCAGACACAGTGCCTCCCTGTATGAAGAGCTGCTGGTTGCTTGTTGAGCTGTTAGTGTAAGTGTAAGGCGATGCACCGACTGAGATGGTAGTAGACGCACCTGCAGTTGTCTTAAAACCTTTGCCTGCAACTACGCCTGCTGCGGTCATATTGCCGCTTCCGTCGTCCAAGGTGTTATTATATGACGACAGGGCCGTAGCGCCAGCTTGACTATCTAACCCATTGCCAATCGTCAAAACGTTAATTGTGTTAAAATCTGTTTGAAGGAATACTTGTCTACTGGCGAATGTGCTATTGGCCCCTGTTATATTCACATCCCACTGGTCTGTTCCAAAATTTATACCTTGCCCATGAGCCAGTGTTATTGCAGTATTAAAAGTCTGCGTTGCAGTCCACGTATTTGCGTGTGCAAGGTTAACGGACGCAACCACATTGCCTGATGTGGGCGTTATGGTAAGCGTACCGTCAGAATTAGAAACTGAGGAAACGAGGATGTCTGTCTTTTGGTCGCCTGCGTAGTCAGGATTAGGGGGAAATACAGTTGTGACTACATTAGGCTGGGTGTATGCGCCGTTCTGGACGTTTAAATTAGGAGAAGAATATTTTTCGGTCTGCGTCATCAGAAAACCTTTATAACGTAATGTCAGTATAGGACGAGCCATCGTACTGGCGCACTGCAGTTATCGAAACTATGCCGGTGTCGCTATACAGCGGCACAAGCGAGTACTCAGAGCCGCCCATGCCAATGATGGTGTTGCCGTTCATGCCGTACTTGAACTCGAGGGTTGAGTATTCGCTGTTCGATATCTGCTTTGTAGGCTGAGTCCGTATGTAATTGTTAATCCTATTGCCGGCAGCAATTGCAGTTGCAAGTGCAGCACTGGCAACGCTCACGCCTGTGCCAGGAACGTATCCTGCAGGCCCGCCGACGCCAGTGATAGTCTCGGTGGTAGTCGTGATAGAGGTCACGTTAGGTATGTTAGGGACTGAGTCCACTGTGCTGAGGTTCAAGTTGTCGCTTGACACTGAGGAACCTGTGCCTTGTGTGCCTGTACCTTGCGTTACAGAGCTATGGCTAGTTAAGTAGAGATAAGCGAAAGAGATAATAAGGACGCCTATTACCACTTGCGCTACCTCTACCAACTAATCACCCTGTAGTGTAATCTTTGAGAGATTACGCAGGTATCTGCAGGAAGTGCAGGTATAGTGTGTCAGTTGCAGCAGCAGTTGAAGAGTTCGCAGCCGCAGTTACAATCTGTACTGTAAGTACGTCGCTTGGCTTCAGCACTAGAGGCTGGCTTAGCCTTGCCCTTGCAGAGTTTGACGAAACCATAGTGGATAGAACAAGGTTTTCACCCTGAGTCACTCCATTAAGCTGGAATATCAGCTGTCCGTCAACTGCAGGAGTCGAAGGCACATACATATCCGAAAGCTGGTAGTTAGAACCTGCAGGCACCTGGAAGTTAGTCGAGGTGGCAGGGTTCTGAAGACCGAACGGATAAAGTGTAGCCGTAACTATAGTACCAGAGGCAGCAGAGCCTGCAATACTGAATGTAGCAGGGACAATCTTGTCCTGCAATGCAACAATCGCTGTTTGTGCAGAATTTACCATTTGAATCACGTTTAATAATGTAAAGCATAAAAAAGCCTAGCATAAGCTAGGCCAAGTAAAAACTTAGTTTGGGGGGGTCAGATGACGCTTGTCACTTCAGAAGGCATACCAGATACGCTTCCGAATACTCCAGCAGTGCTTCCGTATCCCAGCAGGGACCTAAGTACCAAAGTCAGTCCAGCAACTCCAAGAGCAAGCCTTGTAGGGCCTTCCCATGAACCATTGCCCCTGAGGAAAGCTACAGGTATTATAAATACTATCGCTCCGCCGATAAGTTCAGTCCAGGGATTTAGGGAGGTTATGTCAGCCAGATAATTGGCACCTATAACTCCTACTATCGCACCTAGAGAGTGACCAAAAACATTCCAAAAAGGATGCATGTCTACCATTTAAATCACTTAAAATTATTAACAAAAAAAAGGTTTTTCCTTTTGAGAGGAGGCATTAAGCCTCACTCAAAAATTACTTTGCCGCATCCGCTGCAGTTTCGGCATCTGACTTTTTGCCCATTCTTCCTGTGAAGAACCTCTCTATTATCCCTGCGCCTATGAATATGAATCCAGCTGCGTATAGGACATAAGAAAGTGGCTGAAGAACTGTAGCCGGTACAGCAGGCAGAACCTGCGAAACAGCTGCGCCTTCAAGAGTCAGGAAACCTCCGCCAAGGAAGGCACCTACGCCTGCAGTTATGTCTGAGTAATAACCCATATATATCACTTAATATCATTTAGAAATAGTACAGTGCGGAGGCTGAGCCTCCTGACTGTAACAGATATATATAGGTACCTTCAGATATTTATAGTAGTAGGCTAGAAGTCAGGATATATAGATATCCTGATATCCTGCATTTTTCTTGAGGATTAGGTCATTCTTCGACGTATTTTTTTAGGAGAAGCTCTATGGTGCCTGAAACTGAACCTTTCTTGTAGCTGATTTTCTTCCTGAACGTCTCCCAGGTCTCCTTGTCAAGGACAATGCTGACCTTGACTTGGAGCCTTTTGTACTTGGGAGGTATCCTGTTCGGCACTGCGCCCTTGGACGCAGGGTTCTGGGAGGTTATATTTTGCATAGGTGCCACCTTCTATACACTTGACAGGGTAGGCGCAAGGAACGGAGCAAGCTTCTTATGCAGCCTCTCCAAAACTAGGACGTCGCCTTTGTTGTGCTCAAGTATGTAGTTCAGGGCAGTATGGTCTCCTGAAAGCGCATGCATCCAATACTTCTGGTTTATCGGAGTCTTGCCTTTTATGCCAAGGGCCTGTGCAGCATACGCAAGCCTGTTCGAATTGAGCTTCAGCTTGCTCCTTACGTCAAAGTACAGGTCCCTGTGCATAACCTGCCTATACATTGGGAAGTCAATCCCATGAATCAGAGCCCTTGTCCTTATGAAAGGGATGTCGAACCTTGAGCCGTAATAGGTGTAGATTATAGAATACCCCTTCAGGGCGTCTACCAGGCTCTGCACCAGGGCCTTGTCGTATGTCTTGCGTTCAACGTCCACTTTGTCCAAGACATCGAAAAGAATCTCGTTCCTGCCCTTGGTCTTTATGCACCAGCTCAAGATGCATCCGAACGCACTTTCAAGCTGGTTGGTCTCTATGTCTAGATAGCCTACCCGCTCAGGCTCTGTTGCCTCAAGATACTTGAACCAGCAGCTTGGGTGCGAATATTTGCTGTGGGAATGGGTGCATTTCCACTCCTGCCATGACTTGCTCCTTGGATTGTTTGATACCATTTAATAACCTCTAATCTTGTCGTTTTCCTCATTGGTCAGGTATATCGAATTGCCTGAGCCATCCTTCCAGTGTATAAGACTGGTATGCCATGCAAGTTCCTTGTGCCTGTGCCATGCCTTGTATAGCTCGTATTTGAAGAGGAACTCGTGTATGACCTCGAGCATGACCCAGTAGTCCCTGTAATTATAGGTGTATTTCCAATCCGGAGGGTACGTCTCTTGAAAGCGTTTTGAGAACTTGATTATGCCAAGGTGCGAAAGGTCTGCGAAATCGTCTGAGTCCTCGCACGGAACGAACTCCATGCCCATAAGAGGCTCGTGCACGTATACGTTCTTGCAGTTGCACCTTTCCTCGCCATGCATTGCAATGTTAAGATGGTTGGGAACCTGCGAAAGCTCCTTTTTCCCTTGAATCATGCGTGTGTTCATATACGCCTGCGAGCACATGAGCTCCTTGCAGGCTTCAAGTTCCTGTATCTGCTTTATGGTAGGTGCTTTGGTGGACTCAATCATCATCAGGTCATCCTTACCCCAAAGCCTTTCGAAGGTCTTGAGCCTCTCCATATCGTACTTGCCCTGCTGAGGGAGCATGAGAACCTGCCATAGCTTCTTCTCACGTATCTCATTAATCAGTTCAAGGCTCTTCGACTGGGCAGCTTCTATGCCCTGGCCTTTCCAAACCATATACGGATATAATATTATCATTGCACTACCATCTTATGTCCACAGGAACGATATATGCGCAAAATGTGGACATACAGCTATCTAATCTTGTAGTTCCGGTGCAGATTCAGGAACTCAGCGAAGTCCATGTTCTTCAGGTGCGTGCCTATGGTATTTATCATAGTCGAGAAGACTACAACGAGCACCATGCCGAATATCACGTATGAGTGTGTCAGCAGCAGTATTGCGAAGGTGGTCGCAGTAGCAGTGAACGAATACCCCAACCACATGCGCCTTGCGTTCTTCTTGAACTTTGCAAATGCCAGGTGCGCCTCAGGAGTTACATTTGCAACTGCCAGGAAATCATTGCTTGTTGATAAATCATTGCTTGCTTCCATATCTACCACTATTCATAGTTTGCATCGTAAAGCTTCAGGTCCTCTATCGAACTTCCAAGCATTGCAAGGTAACCTCTGAGGACAAGGAACTTGGGGTCAACGGCTATCTCAGGCTCGTTGAACTTTATATGCTCTTCCAAGAGATTCTCGGCAGTGCCCAAGTTGGCAATAAGCTGCTTCAACAGCTGCCTTTTCCTGATAGTTTCAGTTTCGTCCATGTCATTCGCCTCTTCTTTTATGCCATCTTACAACATAAAGCGCAATGTTCCTGGGAGAGACTGCACCGCCTACTGTCATCAAAGGCATGTTCTGCTGCAGTGCAAGCAGGCAGTATCCGCAAACGCCCTCCTCATCTATGCTTTTGCCGCTTGCTTCTGTGTCTCTTAACTGCAGGCAAGTCGGGCATTGTTTATCTGGCATCTAATCTACCTTAACAAAAATACCATTTAAAACCAAGTTTTTCCAACCAACCCAAAGTATCCCACATTTCTACGATTAGTTCATCGTTCATTTGCATGTCAATCTACCTTTACGAATGCAAATATTCCTGCTGCTATAAACCCAATAAATATATTTAACCACGTTCCTGATGGCTGAATAAGGTTTATTGCAACAAACGCAGTTGATATAAAGAGGCCTGTCAACCTTATATCCACTTCATGCTTTTTTATAAATTTTTTAAGCTTCATTTTGGTCTACCTTAGTTTCCTCGAGTCTGTTTGCATAGTCATCTGCCTTTTTCTTGACTATCGGCAGTATGCGAACGTAGAAATACAAAGCAATAAGCGCCATCAGAAATATCACTGTTGCTTTGCTAAAATATTCATTTGCAGCTGCTGGATTTGCAACAGACAACAGAGGAAGTTCAATAAAATAAAAGAACACTGCAAGTATGAGCAGGAGTGCTCCCATGAACTTTATCAGGCTATCAAAGCGTTGCCCTATCTTATTTTGCGTTGCCATACCAATCCACCTTAAACGTTTTAGTCAACTCTCTTCTGTATCTGTTGAACATCTTATATCGTATATCTTTTACTGAAATGTGGATTATTCCTTCCAATTTCCCATACAGCCCAAGCTTTGCGAATATCTGCTTGACAGTGTCTTTCTGCCCTTCCTTGTAACCTTCGACTCTGGCCATGTCAAGCATTTGGTCAATGTCCTCTTTCAACCATTTTAAATCTGCATCACATTCAAAATGGCCATAATTAATTCCTATTTCCTTCTGTATCTCATCGTTAGTCTTTGCCATGTCAATCCGCCTTGCGCTTAGTATTCAGTATTACCAGTATGGCCCCAAACATCAGGAACCATGCAAGATAAAGCAGGCTCAGGGCATAATACGAATTAACTAATATGACGTTGAATAGGGTTAGTGTCAGCAGAAGAGATGCCGGCAAAAGCAAGAGACTCAGCACCAGCAGCATAAACTCAAACTTCGGCATGTCAATCATCGTCGTATTCACCGTCATCGCTGTACTTGTTATTTACAGTATACAGTATATCCCTGAGCTTGCTTCTTTCGTGCTGAAGTTCATATTTCAACTGCTCATTCTCAGCCTTAAGGGAAGCAACTATGGCTGAAAAACGTTTATATACATCTTTAGCCTTCTTTATTTCAGGGTTCTTGTCCAAGTAGTCTTTGAACTCTTCGTATTCCTGGTAATATGCCATGGTGCTCGCAGCTTCCTCCTTTTCGTGGTATATACAGTTCAGAACCTCGTCCAAGTTGCCTGAAGTCCGGAGCACGTGCTTGGTTGCATTGACCCAATTCTCCCTTGCAATATTAGCTTTAGATTTCTTTGCCATGCTCTCGCCTAAAACTTCAGCTCAGACTCGATTATCTTCCTGACCTTCTCTTTCAGTGCACCTGAAACTTCCTGGTCCGCAACCATGCCGTCTATGACCGAAGAGGCCTCGTTCTTGAGTTTTTCCTTGAGGGCCCTCCTTACAAGGGAAGCTACATCGTCCCTAGGCACTATCCCGGTTGCGTCTTCGTAGAGCTTGGAAAGGTTCATTATGGGCATCTTCCCAGTCTCTATGCCGTAGTTGAACTGGTGCCAGTAAAGGTAGTCTCCGTGCCTGACGTAGCCTGCCTTTTTCTCCTGCCTTCGCCTCCACCAGTCACCGAGGAAGGCAACGTGCATGGTAAGGTATACCCACAGGCTAAGGTCTATGAAGCCTATGGCTATAAGCACGTAAAGTATAGGGTCAGTAACTACGACAACCATTCCAGCACCTAAAATTCAGCTACACTACGAATCAGGCAATGAACTCAGGAAGCTTCCTGCCGTTGACTGTAAGCTTCACTCTGACTCCTGCCCTCCTGCCTGTTCTCCTCACGAAAACCCTGCATCCATATCTTTTGCTAGTCATATTCATCACGCATCATTGCTAATCTCACTGTCAACTATATTGACGTTCTTCGCATCTGGGAAGTCCGAATGCGTAAGTTCACCTTCAAGGATGACGTCTATCGCTTCCTTCCTTCCGCTGTAAAAAGAATCTATGACTGCCATGAGCCTCTTTATCTCATCGTCATTGGGCGAATACACCCTTATCCTAAGCAGCCTGGTCCCGTTCCTGAACACTGTCGCATAGTTCTTTTGCGTATGTTTCACGAAGAATGCCATAATCTACACCTAACAATCGGAAGACAGAAGGAAAACCATAATCACAATGGCTGCAAAGCCTATGAACGAATAAATGCCCCAGACCTTGAGCTCCAGCATCAGAAGGTCGAAGAGCAGCATGAATCCTGCAAGGATATATTTCATACGCAAAGAAATGCGCATAGGCATCACAGTATAGTGCTGAAGTCGTCTGCCTCGATGTAAACGCAACTCATCCTGTTCACCAGGCCTACACGCCTTTTCTCGTGCTTGTTCTTAAGTTGCTTAAGCAGGTTGTCCAAGGTCTCATCATCCTTGCGCAACAGTGAAATCTGGGCAGCGTGGCCTATATCCCTTTTCAGGATAGGGTCAAGGTATTTCATTATCCTTCCGACCTTGCGCTTCTTCCTGTAAATTTCAAGCTTCGAAGGCGCATGCCACTCCATTATGTCAGGAAGCACAAGCTGGCCCTGGTCATCTGTCTTGAGCCTGACTGCACGCAGGTTGCCTTCAGCGTCAGTGCCTATGAGCAAAGGCTTGACATGCTTGGGGTCTTTCATAAGTTCAGTGAGAGCGCGTATAGCTTCCTGCTGCGTGTTCTCACTGTCAAGCTCAGCCTTTACACCAGGAAGTTCTGAGTCGGCAACCAAAGCGTTAACCCCTGGAGGAAAGCTGCTATTAGGCCCTGTTGCGTTGGGTTCCCTGTATTCCAAAGTTTTATTCTTCTTTTTGCGTCCAGACATAATCTCACCATTGAACATGATGCCTGCCCTTTATAGTGAACAGCTGGAGAGGAAACGTCAACTGTTGCATGCAACATGTTGTAGTATGGCTGCCATGTGCCTAGGCATCATGACCCAAATCTCCAACTGCACTTTCCTAAGGGCAGGCGCAAGCATAAACCCGGGCCCAAAAAGGGCCCGGTGGGGGGGGTTCTTATGCTCCAGCGACAATGACTATAGCGTCAACCAGCTGTCCTGTCTTCGGGTTGTTGCGCTTAGTGCTTGTCAGGCCGATAGACTTGCCTATCCAAGAACGTGTGTTCCTGCCATAGTTCTGCGCAAGCAGAGACGTATTGGTCTTGTTCAGAGAGAAGATTTTCTCATCCGTGCCAATGCGCACTGTCAGCTGCCTGACAGTCCTTCCATCTTGGAAGGTGTTCTGCCCTACGCCAACTATCGTAGCCTTCTGGAGTTTGCCCTGAAGCTCAGAGCCTTTCAGGTACTTGCTTGTATTTAGCGAGGGAAGCTCCTCGTCAGCGATTTCGTCGGTTTGCATTTGATTCACCTATTCTCCATTACGCATACTAGGTGTATTTGCGTAAGCGTTATATGCAGTAAAGCATGAACATTATGACAGTGAGCGCAGTGCACTGGAGCAAGAGCCAAAGGTTGCCTATGAACCTTCGCATTCAATCTCCTGCTTATCCTGCGTTTCAGCTTCCTCGAAGAGCTTTTCGTACTCCTCGTCTGCTTTCAGGTATTCAAGATTTGCGTCGAGTATCTTCCTGTCGAACTCAGCCATTGCGCTATCACGTTCTGCATATATCCTGACGCATTTGGATATGGCATTTGCAAGAGCTTCCTTGGCCTTTTCAAGTTCACTTGGCATTCAAGACGCCTCTATAAGGGTATAGCGCAACATGTGCCCTACGTTCTCGCACATCATTACATGGTAGAACGATGACGACATTGTGTTCCTGAAGGCTTTCAGTTCGCCCCATTCCTTCCGGCTTGCAGCCTGGTTCTTGCACTGTATCAGCACAACTCTGTCTGAGTAGAACGCAAGCACGTCTATGCAGCCGTGCGAGCCTGCACTTCTGAAGACGTATAGTGCGCCTTTCGAGAGCTGGTCCTTGATGACCCTGTACTCAAAATGCCTGCCTCTTATATAGTTCAAGTTTGGCATAACAACATCCCTTCCTCGCATTTCCTGCAACCAGGCGTATAGCAGTGCAACACATTGCAATACGGGTCATTCAAGTCATGATTGGGGCATATCATATTCACACCTTAAGCTTTATGTATTCCATGTTCTTAGTCACACCGTCATACATCCCAAATACGTGCTCTCCAAGGTTTGCGAGGGTGTATGACTTTTCCAGACCTATTATAGTTGCAATGTACTGCCTGTCATACATTGAAACCTGCCTTGAAACGAATATGTACTTGCTCTGTCTGTAGAGGACCTTTGGTATGTCCTGCAGGTTCCTTGAGGTAAGTATTATGCCTATGTTCAGGTGCCTTGCATTGGTGACTATGCTCTTCAGCACCCAAGATTTCTTTATCTCGTAGTTGTCTATATCGTCAAGCACAAGAGTGCAGTCTATATGGTTGGCCGTGAAGTCAAGCAGGAACTTTTCGAAATACTGCTGTGTATAAATTATAGGCTTGGTTATGTTCTTCGGGGCAACGTATTTGTTCCATGAGTCCTCGAGGCTTGAGTTAAGGACGTAGACCTTATCACGTGGGACTTTTGACAGTATGAGCTTTTCCACAAGAGTGGTCTTTCCGCTGCCGTTATCCCCTATGACGCATATGAAATCCCTATTTGATATGATTTTGAAGTTACTCATCCAAAACGGCCCCATCAGGTTTGTCGCTGAAGGTCAGCACAATGTATCCGCAGTCGTCGTTCACTCCGTAGTACTTGACGTAGCTCAGGAAGAGAAGGTTCTTGATTTCGTCCATAGTCTCCTTCTGAACCTTGAACCTTATTACCTTTTCCATGCAATCACTTGTCAAGGGAGCTTTCGACTGCCTTGACGTCCTGGTTGCCTATAGGGACATAATCGACTGCTACGGGCAGCTTCTTCCAAGAACCTATCTCGTCAATCATCCTGTTATAGTCAGCTTCACTTTCCATAGAAATCGTGACCGTGTAGCCGCTGTGCGTACCGTGCAGCTTTGGGAATGCATAAAGCTCTTCCAGCTGCTTCATCTCCGAAGCTTCAATCACCTTCCTTACGTTGCAGCGGAAGCAACGCAGTATTATGAGAACTCTCTGTTTCTGGGCCTGTTGCGGATTGCCAACCATTTTATAACCTCTAATTATCAGTGCGTAGCTTTTGCCAATATGCCTAGCTTCATTCTCTCCCAGTCGACTGACATGATGTCCTTCAGGCCGTTGTTCTCTATGCCTTTCATGACATCAGGCAGGTTCACGTCATCGACTACCATTATGCCGTTGGCGTTGAGCCTGCCCCACACGTTGCGTATGTCCTTATACGGATGCGGGTGCACGTGGGAGCCGTCTATAAAGGCGAACTTCAGCTTTGGACTATGGCTGCTGAAGTACTCGTCGCTAGTCATCTTATACAACTCAACGTTCTCCTTGTAAGTGGAAGCATTGACGTTCCTCGTGAAATCATTGAATGTGCCCTCGACGAAAGGGTCTATAGTGATGACTTTTGAGTATTTTGCAAGTGCAAGGGTGCTCTGGCCTTTCCAAGCCCCAATCTCAAGCACCTCGCCTGAACTGTCCTCGGCGTTGATTGCCTTGTTAAGCTGACGCTGCAGAACTTCAAGTTCATGGTAGCTCATTAGGCCTTGTTCTAAGGGGAGGTATTCCACGTTGACCAACTCAGTTCCTCAAACGAAACGTGGTAGTGGCCGCAGAGGGTGCAGAGCCACCTTTCTATCAGATAGCTGCAGTTCACGAAGAAGCCAAACGGGCACTGGCATTGGCATTCAGATGGAGAGATGCAGTAATTGCACATTACAACTCACTTATAAGGTAAACCTTCATGAGTGCAGTTATCTCCTTCAGCTGCTCGGCTGTGAGTTCGGTATTGTACCAGACTCCGAGGATGTGGGCTGCAGTCTGCTTCACAGCATCAGCAACCCTTTGGTCGCACTCATCGGTTTCCTGCTCTTTCCTGCTGCTCATGAAATCCCTCCGAAGTTATCTCCGTTGTTTCTGACCACCTTCCTCCTGAACGCATCAACATCCAAGCCTCTCATGTCTGAGGACCTGTAGTCAGGGCTAACTGCGTATCCCATGTCCAATAGGCTCTTCAGCCACTGCTGGACCTGGGCACTGTGCACGCTCATGTCAAGCTCGACCTTTCCGGCTTCAACGTCTTCCTGCTTTGGCTCAACCTCTTTTAGCAGAACTGGAGCTGCAGGTTCAGGCTTTGGCTTCTCCTTGCTTTCCGGAGGCCCGAAGTCGAAAGGCTTCTTTGCACTTCTATTCTTGACGTAGTCCATAAGGTCCTGCGCTTTCTTCTGAAGTATGTCTATCCTTGCCACTGAAGGCAGCACGAATGATACTACCAGGTAGTTTATCCAAGGCGCATACTCGCTTTCAAGGTTCTTTGAATACTCAGCTTCAAGGTCCTGTGAGACTTCCTCAATCTCGCTTTTCTCGTATTCTGAAAGCTTCCTCTCCGAGAACAGCAGGTTATCATCGACTGTCACTGCAAGCAGCTTGAGCATCTTGCCAAGCGCAATGTTGAACTTTGGGCCTGTGCCAGTTCCGGAGGGCCCGCCTGAAGTTTCAGTCTCCTGCCCTGATTCATCGCCTCCTGTGTTCTCATCAGTAGCTTCCGAAGGGATGCCTGGGAGAGGGTTCTGTTCCTCGAACATCTTACCCATATCCCTGTATTTGGTCTGCAACTCAGGAGCCTCGCTCTTTGCAACTTCCTGAGTAACGCTTACCTGCTCCGGAGTTATCTCCGTGACCTCAACCGTTGGAGCCTGCTCACTTTCATGAGCAGGCGCCTCGGGCCGCAGTGCAGGCGCCTGTGCCTGCACAGGTGCTTGTGCCTTTGGCACGTAACCATGCCTGAACTTGTAGTAGACAGTTTCTGCATACTTTTTGCTTATGTTGAATGGAGGTTTGGTCACAGCGTCAAAGAAACGCTTTCTTATGTCAGGCGCACCCTGGTTGCTTTTATATACTGAGTATATACCATTCAGGTCGTATTTCCTATCTGGCAATCAAAACACCTTAAAAGAATATATCATCCTTTGGCTTAGCGCTCAGGACTGCACTTGGAGCAGCCTTAGGCTGTGCAGCAGGTGCAGGCTTCTTTTCAGGCTCAGGAGAAACTGCCTGCAAAGGCGCTTCTGCCTGTGCTGCTTCAGAACCGCCTGTCTTGTTTATCTCAAGCTGGCACGCAGGGCATATCGCCTTGCCTTTCACGAAAACTAAGGTTCCAGTGAAACCTGGTGGCATTTGCTTTCCGCACATTTTGCATCGTATCATTGAATCACATTTATACGTATATATTATGAACTAACTAATATATAAAGGTATGTGTTAATTGATGTATACTAAAGTAAAAGAATGACATAAGCAAGCTCATCAACAGAAAGCGCAACCGCTTCCACGAGCTGTTTATACCTATTGCTCTTCCTGTGCGTCAGGCAGTATTTCAATATCTTAACGTATTTATCATCGTGCAAGCTGGGCCAAACGACACTATGCATGCACCTTATACAGCGCAGGCCTGTGAAGTTGTCCTTCAGGAGGAACTCGCAATCGCATGCGCATTTCAGGGTTCTGTATCTGTTGTTTACACAATTTTTACACATAGGCTACACCAAAACATTATTAGAATGTTGCAGGAAAGTTGCAACATCGGGACACACTTTTCAAGGACGATTTCTGTTTTAAAATGGTGAACTTTCAATTTACATTTTCGTGCTGCAGGAGTTATGCAAAAAGGTCATAAATATGATATTTTCAAAATCCGATGATTCCGTATACCGCTATTGCGAGCTACCATTTAAGCTATATGAAAAGATAATTTCTTTATCGTATATCTATATGGACAGAAAAATCTTTCGTTTAAATGCAAATGGTGAGGTGCTTAAAAAACTCGTTTCATAACTATGAAAAAGGTAATCATAAACGCCCCAAATTTTTGTGTGGCGACAATGGTTACCTTTTGCTAATAATATGTTAGAACGCATATTTTCCCCAATTCAAAAATCATTTTAAAGTACTCTGCAGGTATGCTTGAAAGTTGCGCACTCGAGGTTTTGGCCTAAAAAAATCAAGCAAAAACATCGAAAAACGCCTCCAAACTCGTGATTTTTCATCGATTTTCAGCGAAAATCGAGGGTTTTTAGACATGCGTTTTTTAAAAAAATTGAAAGTTACCACTTTTGGATTAGCTCTTCTGACAACCTCGAAAATTGAACATGTCGCATTTTTTTGTTGCATTTCTGAGTACTATCACTTGCTTTTTTCCATCAGTTCCTTCAGCTGTTCCTGGAATTTTTTCATGCCTTCAGGACCCATAATTTCTTCTATGGATTTAAAATCTTTGAACAAACGCTTGACCCTATAATAACAGGTCTTCGCATATTTGGGCGACATACCTATATCAGTACATATTTTAGTGAACTCAGAGAGGCTAACCCTATTAGTAACTATCTCATGAACTAGGTAGTCCCTGTCGTACTTCCACTTCCGCGTCATTTTTTTCACCAGTATTCAATTCAACGCATTTCTTTAGCGCATCCCCAAAGCTTATGAAATTACTTTTTATATCAACACCATAAATATTAGTTACTCTATTAAACAGCACCATGGAACTTTTGCATTGTTCTATAAATTCGGTAACGTCTACACCAAGTGCTAGCAATCCCCTGACAAATGAATTTGTGTATTGATTCTGCCTTTGGTTGAAATCCGGAAATTTTAACTCAATGTAATTTTTATACTTATTGTGGTCATACTTTCTTGTCATCTCAGTTTCCAGTTTGAATTTATCAGGTGTGTAATCATCCTTTTCTCTAGTAACATTTATGAATATGAACCTGCTCATAAAATCGAAATCTCCAAGTGATACCAAATGTCCTACGTGGTTCTCTGTGCCTCCGATTATGAAGTTTATATGTGTTTTCTTATTTAATCCAGCCCACCCTCCACGCATAGCCTGAAACGTTGCACTATTAGCTAAACCTTCGGTAGACAGGCTGGATATTGCGCCTAGCGTAGAATCACGCACCTTCCTCCTTGATATTACAGACTGCATATCACTAAGCACAAATGTTTTTATTTCCCCTGAAGCCATCTTAGGGAAAAGCTCCTGCAGGCCCCCGTAGTCCATTCCCCCAGTGTAGAATGCATGCCTGAAACTTTTAGAGCAGCTTTTAAGCATCTCAGACTTGCCTATGCTATTTGCACCGAATATGAACAACGGAGGACCGTTGAAGAGCAGACTCACGTTAATCGCAATCTCAGCGTTCTTAAAATCCATTGAAACTACCATGCAGAAAGAGCAATACTATATTATGAAGATACTAATATATAAAGGTATGTATTTAGTCGTGTTTACTAAAGTAAAAGACGGGCAAAAGCTGCACCGAAATCATGCCGGAGATTGTGCCAAGTTGCCCCAGTACCCTTCCTTGCGCTTGGTTCTGCTTCCATGTTTCTTAATCAAAATACTTGACCAATATTCCTTGACCATATAAGGTTCACCGAAAAGATTGGATATGAAAGGAAAATCGACCTCGCTTTCGTTCATCAGCCACCTGCCTTTTATCGTGCTTAAAATATCCCTGAGGTCAATGAACATCTGCTCTGATGACGGAAATGCATAAGAACTGCCTCCTTTGTAATACGGCGGGTCAAGGTAGAACAGCGTCGTTTCAGTGTCATATTTCTTTATGACGTCTTTGAAATCCAAATTATCAACGCACAAATCCTTCCTCAGCCTCCTCCACATACGCTCGAAGTTTTCGGTGTAAGAATATACGCTGCCTGACTTGTATGCGGATATCTTCCTCGAGAAAATCCTTCCTGCGCTGTTGTATGAAAGAACCAGGTTGACTACGAAATTATACGCAATCTCAACCTCATCTTTGGACTTCCAGTCACCATGAAAGAAACGCTTGGTATCTATGAAAAGCTCGTAACTGTCAAGCGTATAGTCAAGCATGTCCTTGAGGCGTTTCCTTTTGTCAGGGTCAGTCAGAACCTTCAGCAGCGTGTAGAACCTTGAGTCTAAGTCGTTGTATACGCACTTGACCCTCCACTCCTGGGGGACGTTCAGTATTATGTTTCCGGCTCCCCCGAAAACATCTACTATTGTCGTTATGCCAAAACGCCTGCACGCAGAAGAAATTTCCCCTAATATGTCATCTACCATAAACGTCTTTCCACCAAAATACATAACTAGTTTCACTTTGCCATTAGACAACCAAACCACCACTATTGCTTTAACTTAAGACAGAAAGCGCAAAATTCACTTACTAGAATAAAGCTCTAGCAAAAGATTGTTGCAATAAGGACAGTGATACCTATACAGTGACTGTAATGTACTATTTTGAAGCAACATTTCAACGGTTACCCAACCGCAGTTAGAGCACCATACGTTATACTCACTACCGGCATTCGCCACTATCAAAGGATGACCGACGTCCACTATATCGTTATCAGCAATAATGATATACTTGCCACCTTCCAATGTTACTATCCTGCCACTAGAAAATAACTCAACGATAGCAGGTAGCGCATTACTATCATTTTGATACAAATATATCGTAAGTGTATACTTCATTTGCAACACCTATCTTGCAACTGCAATCAATACGGAGTAGAGTCATAAAGCTCTAACAAAAGATTATCGCACAGACTACAGTGATACTCACGCAGCGCACTGCTTATTGTAACTTGAGATAATTTTTTAACGCTTACCCAACCGCAACTAGGGCACCATATATCATACTCATTTTTAGTAGATACCAATACTAATTGGTGGTCAAAATCCAAATAGTCCCTATTAGCAATAATAAGAAACCTTCCTTCTGTTAATTCCACTATCCTGACAACAACAGAAAATAAATCAAGGCTTGCATTTGGTGCATCCTTATCACCATACCACAGGTATATTTTAAGATTATACCCCATTTGCAACACCTATTTCGCAACTAGAAGCAGCATATGGCGACACTTTCGGCACGTGTACCCATATGCTAAACTAACATCATTTCCATACGGCCGTGTAACTCTCTCTTTCAAATTGGACAGTAATACCCACCCGCAGCAACAGCACCAAACTTCAGTTTGGTCCCAGCTAAAACCCCTTATAATATCAAACATTGTTAAATCAGTGACTGTCCAATACACCACTCCAGTGTCGTTATCTTTGCACGTATCAAATACTACATCTTTTGACTTTAACAAATCAAGTTCATTAGGAGGGTACTTATTCCCCCAATAGTATAACATTCTCATTTAAGCTACACTCCTACGCAAAGTATACACGAGTCGCAGAACTTGCAATAATACCAGTATAACCCGGAAACATCAGACTCCTTCTCTTCCACTAGACTATCTACACCGAACCTACCTCCACATTTACGGCAAAAATATAAATACTCTTTTTTCTTTATTGAATAACGAACTACAGGGGTATGAATATCCCCATATTTATATACTGCAAGGTCTCCTACGCCGAATGAAGTAATATAATAGTCCTTTAGATCG
>JAEHJW020006577.1_pt1 | contig 33804 bp, 52 predicted proteins | sample 9271431 | NCBI WGS metagenome assembly JAEHJW02 | reverse complement strand
ATGATACTTAGTTAATTGTATGGTTGGCATTGGACTGGCAGGAGTGATATACTTACCAGTAATTTTGCCAAGTGTAGCTGATTTCGTAGCATCATATACTTGTAATGGCTGAGCTGACATAACGGCTACTGACAATATTAATAATAACATTAAACGTTTCATTTCATACTCCTGCAAATAATTGTTTTTGTTTATCCAATATCATATCGATAGTAATTGTTTTACCTTGTGCCCATACTGCAAATTCCATCCATGCACGACTTTCAAATAATAATCGTTCTGCCATTCTTCGTATCAATAGCCCTTTCAGGAAATTCCCCTTAGCATCTTTACAATACAATAACATTTTATTTTTATATAATTCTTTATCACGATTAAGATGTCCCATTAATTTTGGAAAACTTTTGAGATTGAATGCCTGGCTGATTACCGCACTCATTTCATCATCATTAAGTTGTACTTTCAAATACTGATTAACACGAGTTATTGAATCCTGAATATCAACATCCCAACGACGTAATACTTCGTTATGGCTGATAATCATTCCTTCGGTAACATTTTTGGTTGATCCAATACCAATAGTCCATATACCGCCACTATCAGCATATGCTTTGTATTTGCATCCTTCGAAAAATTTAGTAAGATCCATTGCTTTTGGATAAGTCATTATACCCTCAGAATATTATACTTGCTAATCCTATAAGCAAAACTACTGCTAACAGAATTAATATTACGGTTGTTGATGTTTTCGGTTCCATACCCAAACTCTCCAATGCTTTTTGTGTAAGAAAACCTTTGCCAATATTCCAGTAATCACTTGCATTCAACTTGATTTTTGGAGAATCGGGAACTGGCACTTCTGTCAGTTCCTTTGGCAATTCCCGTTTTGGCTCGGGTATTAATTCCGGTCCACGTGGTTCAATGTTCATTTACTTTCTGGTTTTGCTACTTCATTATTGGAATTAGTAAATAAGTTTTTGCTTAGATAAGCTAGTGCTGCTGATAATGCAGTTATGCCAATAGCCTTCCAATCAAATGTTAAACTACCTGCCTGGATAGTAGAGTATATCACTGAAAATACTGCTGAACCTACTGCTACTAATAATCCTTTGCCAAAATCTGCTAAATTAAGTTTTCCGAATGGACTCATCACTTTCTCCTTTTTGTTTTTGTACCATTTTACAAAATAGTGCTTGTTGCCTTATTTCAAGCAACATATCACTCATACTTTTTACTATTACATCTAATTTCTCATGTGTAGTATTAAACTTATCATTATAATTAGTCACTACATCATCAGTTTTCTTTTCGGACTTATCAATTCTTTTGTCGAATGAATTTAGTATAATCCCAAAGAAGAATAAAGCCAGTATTGCGATTCCGCCAGCAATCCATTCGGCTGTTATCATAACTCCCTCTGCGTTAATAATATTAAAGATTGTATAAATCATTAGAAAATGATTCCTTGATCATGGATTAATTTTGGCAATCGTGTATTAGTTTGTTTACGGAAATGAAAATCATAAGTATCAATATTTTCATAACCATTCATAAAGAATTTAACGTGCATAACAAGGATCCATTCATTGTTAATTTTTTTGACATTACCATTAAATTGTACTGCTCCTCCAGGATATGAAGTTGATTCAGCATATATAGCAATATCATAATATACATCAGAGTAAGTTGCATTATTTTGTTGATTCAATAACCCCTTAGTGATATTATATTTTGTAGTAGAATATAATCCATTGCTAATAAGTTTGTCAATTTCGATCATACCATCAACTTTGCCATGAGTATCTTCTTGTAATTCCAATCGTACTGGCATGAATGTAAATGTTTTATCAAATATAAATGATTGCCATGTGGCATTAAGATTGAATACTTCCTTAGGATTAGTTGATTGTGAATTACACCCGGCTATTAGTATAACGAATAAAATCAATAATCGTTTCATTTTCCCTTCGCTGCTGGTTGTACCGATTGTAATCTTTTGCTTTCTTCGATTGCTTCACTGTAAGTTAATTCAATAGCTCCTTGTAACTTTAATGATACTGAATCAGTTTTAGCTTTTTGTAACTGCAAACGTTGTAACTTAGTGATGAGATTCTTGAAATTCGTTGAATCCGGTTTTGACTGCGCCAGTGCCATTGTGGCTACTGAAAATAAAATCGACAATGCGACGATGATACGTTTCATTTGTTGCTCCGTTTATTGGTTGTTATTTTATACATTATTGTAAAGATATTTTTTTAGTTGTCTATTCTTTTTACGTGCATTATGGCGTATTGGAATGCCACTGTATTACTTGCATCGCTTGGTGAAATTACTTTCATTTTCAATACATCATTAGCAGCCAGACTTAATACCGTTGGCGCAACCGCACCCACTCCTAAATCATTTGTTCCTGACATTAATCTTTTAGCACCCGTTTTTTCTTGTTTAACATCGTTAACGAAGATGTAAAAATTAAACGTCCCATTGGTTATGCCCGTAATGGTTTGGAAACTCCAAGAATAACTTACTTCATATTTGCCAGCTACGCCGACTGTCATGCTTGAGTCCTGAACTGTTACATTTTTCAGAACTCCGCCCGATGTCCACGCTTTGCCCCTTGCGCCTTGTTTTGCCCCTACTGTGTAATACTTTGCTGAACTTGTAACATCTATTGAATCTGGATAAGTGTCGTCAATGTAAACAGAACCATAGGCGAATTTATCGGAAGTGATTGTTCCTCTTACTGCAACATTACCGGCACTATCAGAACTTACTTGATTAACAAAGTTAGCATTGGTTTTATATTGCAATGCCCAAGCACCCGAAGTAGTTGCTGTTTGTCGCCATGAACCGGCTGTCGTTGCGTCTCCGGCTTGGTATAAATATTTCGTTGATGCGAGGGATACATTGTCTGTAAACGTCCCTGTTCCATTTATATACTCATTCCCATTAACGGCGAACTTATTGCCTGATGTTGGGTCTGAGGTGTAGCCACCAACGAAAATAGAACCGCTTTTTAAATATAGGGTATTAGCAACCGCACCATTACCCACACTTGTAAATGGTGCTACGTTGTTTTGGTTTAGTATTATATTCCCCGCCCCTATTTGGTTCAAATATATGTTATAACCGCTTTGATCGTTTTCAAGCCAAAGGTTATTCCCCACTAAATACATTACTGCGCCAACATTTGCGGTGTTCCCTGTGGTTGAATTTCGTAGTATAAGTCTTGGATAATCAGCAGAATAGATAACTTGTCCACTACCATTAGGCATCGGCATACTTGTAGTCCCCAGTCCAACATTGCCAGATATTATTGCAGTCCCCGTAACCGCCAGCGCATTAGTGCCTATTGTTGCACCACCAAGAGCTAATGAAGAAGCTGTTACAGCACCAGAAGTAGCATTCATACTGATTAAATTTGATGCACCAACTTGGACATTGCCACCAACTGCAATATTACCAGCGTTCGCCCAATTCAAATATAATGTTGTCGCACTTGTATTATTGTACGCCTTTAATTCATTAGTCTCTAAAATGGAATGGTAAATATTAGATAACCCTAATTGTATAGTCCCCGTAAATGTCGGCGAAGTAAACATCGTTGCTTTCGATTCATTGGTAACATTTCCAAGACCGACTTGCGTTGCCGTTACGCTATGCGGATTGTTAGTTAGTAAAGTATGCGAATAAGCAGTATTCCAATTCGTTGTATCTTGAACTATTAAATCAGTTCTGGTCTTTGCCAACGACCAGCCGGTTCTTAATGCGGTTGTGGCAAGAGTTGTGTCGAGCTTTGCACCCAAGTAAGTGTCAATAGCCCCCGTTGAATACACTCCGAGATTAACTCTTGCAATTACCTGATTAACATTAGATAAATTGGTATTAGCATACTCAATTAATGTTCCAGAATGACTGACGGCACTCCATGCGCTACCAGTCCATAATTGTAATGTTCCGGAATTAATACGAAGATATGGAATAGAATTCCAACCAATAGTATTACTTGATCCCAATAGTAAATTATAACTACCAGTAGGGGATAGATTACTGCCAGATAAAGCCCACAATGGCTTGCTTACTGGTTGGGCTATTAGCAATGAACTTGATAATATCAGTAATAATAACAAAATCTTTTTCATACTAACTCCTAATTATCCTGATAGATGCGTATTCCTAATGTTCCATATCCTACTGCTGGTGTTATAGTAACAGTGTTGATATCAACCCATTCATAACTTGTAACTCCAGGTTGATTGGTATCAATAAACGTACTTGAAGAAAATTCTCCGCTTGATGTTACTGTTAATACTCCAGCATTAAATACATATGATAATGTACCGTAACCAACTTTTTTATTAACAGTAACCGTTCCAGCAGTAAGTGTAAGTGAAACGAATTTGCTATGCAATTGATATTCAACTACCTGTATTGCATCAGTTGAGGATGATGGTACTTGTTCTTCTTCAAGAGCAATAACATTCTTTAAATATTCGATCTTATCAAGTATTCGTTGTGGTATTAATTTACCTTGCAATTCAGCAGCGATGGCTACTGATAATGTCATAAATAATTCAACATCACTTTGCACTATATCCAAGTTACTGTCAATAGCCGTAATCGGACGTGGATATCGGTATGCCATTAACAAAAATTGAGTATCATCCTTATAAGGTAAAAATGTTTCGTTAAAATATATGTAGATTACTCCAGACATAATTGAATATGCAATATCCGGTGATGTTGCTATCATCGGATACTGCATTAATGCTGTAATATCGGTAGAACCTTGGCATACATTCGTGCGGAATAAAAGATTCTTTGCCTGTATTGATAATACTTGCCGAATACTTGGAGCAGTATCAAGTCGTATGATATATCCATACGTTCCAACAAAATATTGTGGATATGCAGTTACCAGATCTCCAAAATTCATAATAACTCCTATATACTTACTGAAGCTGTTGATGAATTAGCATCAAGAACTGCACTTAATAAATATTTAACACGTAATACTTGTCCTGGGGCTACATTAATTGGACCATTGGCAATAAATGATAAACCATCTCTTGCGATTAAATAGTAAGTATAGGGATCAATACCTTGACGAATAATTAATCCAGTATTCCATATGCCTGATAATGTCTCGGTATATTTATTTTCGAAATCACGATATAATCCGAATACTGTTGTATTGTCACCTTGTGTCATGGTGATTGGCACTACTACACCATGATCGAGTGTCATTGCAGTTGATCCATGACCAATTGGGCTGATAACACCATATAAATTTTGTGTAAGAGCATTTGCAGTTGCCGGTATATTAGCAGTTGCAATACCAACACGAATACCATAAAGAGCATTACCGGAAGCTGCAAGTATATCTTTTTGAGTTCTTGCACTTGAGAAATTAATTGTCTGGGCTGTATTGCCAGTATCAATTACTTGTGAGTAAGCATTGGCAGCAAGAAATTCCGATGATATCCATTTCAAATAATTCTTCATTATACCATCAACTCCAGTAATAGTAAATGAATAGATTACTTCAACAGTACCACCAGCTACAAGTAAGAAATATGGTGTTGTTACTCCATAATTAAGCGGAGTAATAATATCACGAGCTATTAAGAAATAATCACTTCCACTTTTAGCAACTAATCCAATTTCATTAATCTTAATATCGGAAGCATTGTTATTAACAAACCGGCGTGATACCGATAATGTATTATCAGAATTACTCATCACAACATTAGTAACTCCATAAACTACATTGGTATCAGGGCTACCACCATCAGCAAGTATTAACCCACGTAAATGATAATCATTATATGCGAGTACTCCGGTAACTCCGGATTCAATTGTTAATCCTAATCTTGATAAGTTATCACCATCACCAATCCATATACCATAATTAGTTTGTGTTGGGCTGGATAATGCAGCTTCATTAACTGCCATTGTATGTATAGCGGCAATCGGGTAAGTTGTTCCGCCAGTTGTTGTTTTAATTATTTTATTAATAGCCGCCCCTGCGGTACTATTATCGATATTTAATAATCCATTTTGAATTACACGTGAAAAATTAGATACATAACTTCTAAATGGAAACTTTAATATTTGTTCACGTTGTCCAGGATTATTAATCTTTACTGTTATTTCTGCTTTGGGTTCACTTCTATGATTACTCTGCCATATAAGATCACCACCTTTTTTGTTATACAATTCGTAAATTACTTCAGTACTTAATGGATGCGATTTCATAATGGTTCCTCTTATATTGTATGAATTGATGCTGAAATTGGTAATAAATATGTATGTTCATTTAAAATATTATATGTTGGAATACTTGTTAATGTAGCTGACATCGGCAATGCAAGAGTTTTCTCCGAAGTAAGAGAAGCAGAAATTGCCGTTAAAGTTGCCTGTATTGGTAAATATAAATTCTTAATTGAAAGATGGAAACTATTCAACTGTAATTGTATTGGTAATGCTAATGTTTTAATTTTTTCAATAGCCGGTAAGAATAATCCAATCATGGCTGATATTGGTAGATTAAGAGTTTTATTACTGAGTAATCCAGCTATAATACGTGATTGTATTGGCAACGATAAAGTTCTTTCCGAAAGATAATTCACATAATTTCTCATTGAGCATAGAATTGGTAACTGTAAAATTTTTTCTTTGATATTATATACAAATTCCTGTATGCTCGATAATATCGGAAATGAAAGTGTTGATAAATTTGATATGGTTTCCCGATTATTGGAAATTAAATAATGATAAGAATCCTGTAAATTCCTTAGTGATCCGATTCTTGATACTGTCATATCATATATCAATAGCCGTTCTTCCAATGTTAAATCATACATGTCATCAATTAGAACACTATCCATAGTATCAACTGCTGATAATCGTCTATGAAGATTAATAAAGAAATTGGTTTCTGATTCCTGATTGGAATAAAAATAATGACGTAATTCAGCTACTTGTTTAAGAGCTTCATTATATACAGCAATACGATCGGCTACTGATAGATTTTTCAGATATGAATTTTTCTTCAACAATTTATCGATTGTGGTTATCATATTACTTTAAATACCTGTATTGTTGGGAATGTTTCCTTTTCTCCGGATTCAGTACCATCTCTTTTGCCGGAGTTCAATTTATAAATTGATAAATATTTTTCTTTCTTGGCTCCCTGGAAGCGTCCAATCCCTGCCTCAGCTACATATAGTAAACTGTATTTAATAACTTCTTCATCGTAACGTGATGATATTATCGGCGTTACTGATTCATCATCAAAATCATCGATAGTTATATCAGCAGTATAAAACAAATCAATTTGATCTTCTTCACTTCGTGGATAATAATTGAATAAATAATTTTGTGTTCCGAAGTATAATTGGTATTCCTTATCATTAATTTCTTCGGAAAATGTATTAGTGCCAAATTCCAGATTATTAAGTTGAAGATCACGATCTTTCTCAAACCGAAGATTATTACCACGTCGATATTCTTTACCGTTAATAAGTACCATTGTTTCAGCTTGAAACGAATGTAATTTTAAATCAAGTGGTTTTGTTAGATCGGAACCTTTAGCATTAAAAGTATAATGACGGTTAAGAAGTGAATATTGTCTTGCTACTTTTCTTTGAGCAAATAACATTGCTTCAGAATAGAATGATTCCGGAAAATCATTGAATCCGGAATCATTGCATCGATATGTAATTATACCCATTAACCGGTTCATCGTATTGGGTCCGTAGTTTCTTTACTATCTTTAACTTTCTGACCAACTCCAAGTAATTGTATTTCATTACTAATCTCACCACGATATAATGCAACACGATCCTGCTTACCAGTATCAGTTACAGCTTCAAGAGCGGCTAATGATAAGAATAAATCTTCAAATTCAGTAGGTATTACTAAATCCGATCCGGAATCACTTGCGAAATGTGGTAATGGATTACGTAATAAAAAATGTAAACTTGTTATTTTTTTACTGGGTCCAACGATATTAATCTTACCATTGGCAATATAAAAGAAAAATGAATCAGTTAATTTCGTTTTATCATAATGTTCAGTTGATAATCCATGTAATGCTTCGAATGCATTAGAAATTTTAGTAGGACGACCACGATATATTGCGGGTGCATTATTACCAGCCGTGCCTTTAGCAATAATTTTATACGGTTGGAATACTGGTATTGCGGTTATTAATTCATTTAATGATATCTGCAAACCATCGAGAGTTTGTTCTACTAATGGTGATGTTGTCCCATCATCTGTCAATAGCCATTGTGTGCTACCTTCAGTTGGCTGGAAATAACGATCGAGGATATTATAAAATTGCGGGTAAATATATTCAACGTCATATCCGATTGATTCAAGATTGCGAATTAATTTACCGAATCCACGTGTTAGATATCCAAATCGATATTCGGCATGGAATACTTCTCCATCAGATCCACCACTATCAACCGGATCACGTAACTTAATCGCAAGTTGCTTGCTGTAATTCAGCAAATTAGTATTTTCCATTGCTTCTCCTTAGATACAATGCCGGCATTTTTACCGGCACTTAATTAATTAATAATTATTGACCTAAGATAGCATATGTAAAATGTGCAACTTTAGCTGAACTAGCTGCCGTATGAGTAACTTTAATGAATGTTACAGTGTCAATAGCTAGCCATTTACCTGCTGCTAAATCGGTTGCGAAATCAGTACCAAGTACTCCACCAGTTGTTGAAGTATTAGCTTCGATACATACGTATGCACCCTCTACTCCACCAGTTGGTGTTGCTTTTACTACATTACCTACAACATAATTTACTGCCTGAGCAAATGCATCGAGATCGGTTACTGCACTTAATGTATCAAGCGAATCGATTTGGAATCCTGCTGTTGTTGTAAATAACGCTACACCATTGTCAGAAGTACTACCAAGTTTTAATGGAGTAATTATGACATTCTTTGGTGTTGGAATATCACAAGGTATAAATGTATATGCAGCAGCAATTTTGGAAGCTACTAATCCTTCCTGAATTAATTCAGGTGCATATATTACCGACATACCTTTTTCAGTGCCGGTTCTTTTTACTGGGTTATATGGTTGCACGATTAACCTCCGGCATTTGGTTTAAGTACAAATACGTAGTTTGCATTAGGATTGGTTCTCTTTGCAGTGACTACACCAAAAACTTCGCCTTCTTTTTCGTGGATATTAGTTGTTGGCAATGGATCGACAACATTAATATCCATGTTCTGTAAGTGTCCATACTGGAATGTTTCAGGATCGTAAAGAGCAGCGATATCATTATTACCATTAAGTGATAATGTATCACTTGGCACAACAAATAATCTGCCACCATTTGAGCATTGGAAAGCATAACCTCTAACATCCCAACGATCAACAATAACAGGAATATTTTGTGTCATTCTATTGATCATGATACTGAAAGCTGTATGCCATCTTTCACCGCATACTAAAATCTTTTCTTGTGATCCATAATAGAACTTATCAGTTAAAATTTTGTTAAGACGAGAAATAGTAAAATCACCCATCTTAGTTACGTCAGTATAATCGGGTTCTTCCATTTCAACATAGTTGTTGACTGGAACGAATTCGAAGAATCCACCCATCCTACCCTTCCAACGACCTTGAGCATCGTAATCTTCGTAACGTGCACCATAGAGATAATTGAATTCCATTTCCTCAAAGAAATCTTCTAATGTATCAAGACGATTCTTTTGCATGGTATTATCAAATCCAGGGAATGCTTTGTAGATATTTTGTTCGATATCCTGACTTGACCATTTACGCATTACATACTGAGATGTATTGTAATCCCATGTAGGTGTGCGACTGTAAGTCGTTTGATCGTCAGTTCCGGCTGCGAGTGTATTACCAGTTCTAATGAAGAAAGCATCAGAAGCATTAACGGTTGCAGTTCCCGGATCAGTTGTTGCATCAGTTCTTACTGTAACTGCTATACCGGTTCTTGCAGCTGTACGTCCATCATTACCAATGTTACGGGCTACTGTAACTGTTCCTGCCAAGTAATCAACTTCAGTTACCAAACATGATTCTTGCACTGGTACAGTTGGTTCGCGTTTAGCAACATATTTGGTACTTAATGGTGGGCTTTCCACATAGTCAAGAGCCGCTGAATTAGCATCTCTTGATGCAGGCACAAACGCAAAGTTCAGCGTGATAATATCATTTATTTGTAATCGCTTAGCATCACGAGCATTAGCTAATACAAATGTTGATTTTGCATACTGAGAATTGGCAGTTCCGCCTTGATTGGTTTTTACTTTAAGATAAAATCTTGGGCTTGGTTTGTAATCCAACTTGAATGTTGGTTTTACATCATTTACTTGCCATGCACCCATTGCGCGAGCATATGAGAACATAGTACGAAGCATATTAACTCTACCTTCACGTATTTTCGTAACCAGCATATCGCGCATATTAAAATCACGCATAAATGCAGGTATGTTACCAACTTGTGGCACGCCTTGATAATACGGAATCCCTGAAGCCTGCTGTATGAAACCAGCAGATCCAGCTGCGGGGTATATAAAACCACCGGTAGCGAGAATATTAGCATTTGAGGGTGTTTCCATGAATTACTCCTATTGATTATCGTGTTCTTGATGGTCCGAATAAATTTTCTACCATACTTAATTTTTCATTAGGAGAATAGTTGTTACCTGACTGTACAGATGATAATGATGATTGATGACCAGTATTGCGTATTGCTCGATAATGTAAAAAATGATCACGTAATTTTGCTGACTTAGCCCATTGTTTAAAAGTAAGAAGTTCTTCTTCGGGTAAATTAAATTCTCTTTGAAGATCTTCAATTTCTTTTCTTTCAGCTTCACGTTGAGCTAATTTTTTTGCAGTGACTTCTTTCTTTAATTCCGAATAGGTTTTATTGGTTTGACCCTTTGACTTTTCTTCAAATTCCTTTAGGAATCTTTCAGTGTCACGAATATATTTTGCATCAGCACTCCAATAATCTTCATTGGCTACTGTTCTATCCGGTTTGAAATCACGACCATATTTTTTATCGAGAGCAGCTTTTACCTGTTCATCAATATCAGCAGGTTTAACTAACTCCGGTGCAATTTCTCTGATGAATGCCATTTTTGCTTCTTCATTTTCCGTTATATCCGCAATTGCTTCCAAGTATGTTTCGTATTTCTCTAACTTACCTTTGTACTCATTTACTTGTTGGTACAACGGTGTAACCATACTTTGAACAGTTCGAGCTATTGCTTCTCCCTGTGGTAAATTTGCGAATCGTGGATCAATTTGGAATGCTGGAGCTTGTAGTGCATTCTGTGGGTCATTAGCCGGTGTTGGTGGTGTTGCGTTATCGGAACCCGGTTGGTTTCCTATACCGTTTTGTACGCCTTCGGGCAATGGCATATTTTCTTTCTCCTTTAAGTTACATTATGTTTTTTTATTTGTCAAGAACTTTTTTCAGGTGATTCAGCTTCCTTTAATTGTTTCTTGAGTGTTTCGATTTGAATTCCTAATACTGCGTTTGCTTCCTCCTTAGCAATTTTCTCCAGTGCTGTTATCATACGTGCATATAATTTCTCGCGATATTCAGCATTAAGAGCTTTGTTTTCTGTTTGCTTCATTAGTTCGGATTGACGTTTTAATTGTTCCTGTAATTGTGCTGCAAATTGTTTAACATTATTAACTTCGTTAATTTCATCAAGTAACTGATCAACTTCACCAATATCCTGTAACTTGAGTGCATGATGAATAAATATTTTCCTTTCGGATGGATCATTGGTTGTCTGAGCAATCTTAAGCAATTCAGTTGATATTGCAATACGTTGTGTTGGCATTGCTTCATATGGAATAGCATAAACTTTATAACGCGCCATTTTAGCTTCTTTGATTGCTTCGACAGTAAATTGTGCTTCATTCACATTACCTTGAGTATCAAGAAATACATATGCAGTTTCCGGTTTGAGTTCACTGGTAATACGATCAATTAGTACATTTCCTTCCTGCTGTTGAGCTATTGAAATATGATCATACTGCATCATAATTCTTTGCATTGCAGCAGTTTCATATTTTGTAAGTGAAGCAAATGTCTCTACTTGTCCTCCCTGAGTATTCCCAAGTAATATTGGGTCCATACCTTGAACTTCATATAATCCTTGCGTGAACATCTGGAGTAGCATTGGATAGAAATTACCAAGTTGCCCTGGTTGATCTCTTTCCGGGATGAATACTTTATCTCCTATCTGAACAGGATCATATAATTTTAGTTTTAGTGGATTCAATAGCCCTTCTTCCCAATCAGTAACACGCGAAGATTTTATTGAATTCGATGGTGCTTTATATCCAGCATTAGCAGTTACATATCCATGAAGTAACAATAACTGTAATGTCGAATCATATGCTTGTTGCATTGGAATACCAAAATGAATGAATCCTTTGCTCTTATATGGTTTACCACCCCATTCGAAAAATTTTACATTAAGAGAATATTCAGTAGTAGTTTGAATTGTTACATCGATTATATAATCACCAAGTATTGTGGTTTTACGTTCATAAACACCTTTATCAACACGTATTGGATTATTAAGTAAACTATGTTGCATTGGGAATAAATTTTCTTTGAATAGTTTCCGGATTCCAAAATCGGGATCTTCAACAAGGTAACATTCAGTATATACTTTATCATTGAATTCTCGCATCCATACTGTTTGAGCATATACAAGATTCTCCGGAGATCGACGATTAATATTTGCTGTCCCTGAACTACCTGACTTGGCAAATGATTCCCAAGTAACTTGAGGTTCTCCTTCTTTAACAAATAACAAATTAATTTGATCAAGTTTTTCCTGATACATACGTTTGGCTTCTTCAAGTGGGATTTCTTTATCAATCCACCATCCTTGCATTTTACGTAATGTTCGATCGGTACAATTAACATCAAGAATTACTTGTGAGGAATGAATGTGTTCGACTACTGCGGGGAATATTGATTCATAATCATTGATTGGTTCTCTTATAACTTTGCATCCCATTCCGCTAATCAACATATCCTTAATTGATTCTTCTTCGGCTACTGTCGATTGTGAATCAATCATGATACCTTGCTTAATTTTGTCAATCACAATAGCATGTGGTTTATACTTTTCATTAATTGCTACCATTCGGGATGATTGACGTTTACGTGCAAGATATGCTATTGCTTGTGAGGTTGTTGAATAAATACGATTGATACTTGATTCAACTCCAGTAGTTTTTCTTATTCGTTTGAGTTGTTCTTTGTCGAATGGAGTATCAGTTTCATCAACATCACTGAGAAAGTAATTTTCATATCGAGCAGTTTTTTTATGGAAGGATTTTGCGATGCCTGACCAATTATCATAAATTCGGTGCAATTCTTCGGGTACTAAAGTGTACTTTACCATAGGATAATTCCTTATTCTTTACAAACATAATTGAAATACATAATGCTGTCAACAAAAAAAAATACCGGTCGCAATGACCGGTAACAATTACATAAGAGCAAATTCGAAATTACTTTTAATCGAAAGTCGAAAGAATCTTCCCTTTGATTCTGAGTTAATGAAGTTATCATATACAGTCTTGGGAACATTGAAATACTGGAAAGTTTTTTCATTCGTAAATTCAACTTCCAATGTTTGTGTTGTTTCATCATATCCGATACTTATGATATGTGATGATGTTACTGGTTGTCGTTCCATTCTCCTCTCACTGATTATAATACTTTTGGGCAAAGCATGCTATCAATAGCCCATCAGCATCTTTATGTTTATTAATTACATCCTCAAATTGTGGAAACATTTGTATTCCCTTAATCTTGGATGCTTCTTTTAGTGCTTTACTACCTTTAATTCCATTTCCTAACATTTCTTTCTGCCATGCTTTACTATCAACTACTTCGTAACCAATCTTCATTGATTCCATGAGTATGATAATAGCTTCGAATGATCGATGTGCATTAAGTGATGATTTAAGGAATATCATATTAACCGATGGTACCTTCTTGCCATTCTGATCGATAATTGATTCAACCGGAGCCATGAATGGACGTTCAATTAAACAACGAATAGAGTACTCATCACCAACAGGGATACGACCAAGTATTTCTTTTTTCAATTCAGTCAAATGAATCCGTCCGATCATCTGAACTTCTTTAGTATAATTCGGAACTGTTTTGATTGGAACCGGAAAGAATGCTACCTGCTGGGATGGGCTACTGATAATACCAACTGAACCGGTGCTTCCATTATCGATGCCTATATATATGTTTGTCATAATTATCCTAATTCATCAATTTTAATACAATCTTCAGTAGTACATTCAAGTAAGAATTTATCCAATTCTTTCACATACTCGAATAGCATATTCTTTTCACATTTTGGGCATTTAATATTGCCTTTGAGTTTTTTGGTATTACGTGCTGCTTCTTTGGCGTAATTAATTAATTTCATTTCGGCGGTTTTTGCGTGAATATTAATTCCCTGCTTATTATCGTTTTTCGTCGGATCAGCAAAATCATTTAATGTAAAGAATCTTCCTGACATATTACCTCCTATTCAAAAAGTTTTTCAAAATCCAAATTATTGTTGGTGCTAGGAAGATGACTATCTAATCCAAATTCAGCTATACCAGGGTCAACTTCTCGTAACAATCCATTAATTACCCAAGCAACTGCTTTTTCATCAGTTAGTTTTGTTTTCTCAGTATTAAAATCTTTCATTAATCTTGCTATAACAGCAGCTAATGAATCAAGTGGTATTCGATATCCACGTTGATAATATTTTAATACACGTAATAATGAACCACCAGCATCTTCATTTCTTTCAGGACTTGTATATATTAATCGTTTTGATGATAAATCAATATAGAATCGATCTCCACAAAATGATTTCCATACTTCACTGTAATAAAGGACTGCCGAACATATTGTAAAATCGAAACTCTTTGCAGTGTCAGTAGCCGTATCAAACTGCCATCGATGAATAATCTGAATAGCCGGGAATGTTTTTATCGTATAAGCATTCTCAGTTTCGATTGTTTCATTATCACCTTTTAATTCATCAAATAATTCCTTTGCTAAACTTTTTGAACAAGTGAAAACATCAATATCATTAATTTTTTCACCTGTTATAATACAACGTAAATAACCTCCTGCTACAAATATTCGATTTTGCCATTTAGCACTTGTCATTGAATCTTTTAATTTCTGCGGCAATCGTGCAATTGCAAATCGAATATCTTGATAATCTAATTCCATTTACTACCTCCTTTAATTTATGCAAAACAGGATCGTCGGTTCACTTGTTCCCTTGACGTCAACAACAGCCGTGCCGCACTTCATGATCCTGTCTCAAATTCCAATGTATTTATAAGTAAAAGTATTCCAATCATATTTGAATGGTAACTGGAACTTTGCTTCATCTCTTGCTTTGCCTGCTGATATTGTGCGATTATCATTATTGCTATTGCCTTCAATCATGATAACATGATCACTCATATTCTCAAGATCACCCGAACCCTTGCCGGAATGTTGTGTTAATTTCTTTGATGATCCGGAAACGGTTTTTGGTATATGATTAATTGCTATCACTATCATTTTGTATTTAGTTGCAAGAGTTTTGAACAGGTTACTAAGTGTTACACTTTTTGCGTAATCATTTCTATCACCTGTCCGGATTTTCATTAATGTATCAAGTATTACTAATCCTGGCTCATATGATTCAATGATTTGATACAATCCTTTGATATCAATACTATCATCTACAATTTTAAGATGTTCTAATCCTTTGCTCAATGAATTATCATTGAACTGATAGTGTTCTATTACTTCAGCTTTTGACATTTCATTTTTAATTTGAACGAATCTTCGATAAAGTAGATCAGTAGGAAATTCAAAGTTACCATATAGTACACGAAGATTATTAGCTCTTAATGCTATGTTTTGAGCAAATGCAGTTTTACCTAAACCACCATCACCAAAACATAAAACATTTTCACCTGGTATAATATTATGACTGCGGTTAGGAACTTTAAGTAATTTCATCAGATCAATTGATTTTGTTTTGAAATCACTTCTAATGAAATTAACAAAGTTCTTTTCCATATCAATATGAGTTTTTGTTACCGGCACTAAATCCTTGTTTTTGAAATATACACATCGTTCATCACAAAACTTTCTCATAATTTCATCAGTGCATCCAAAATTGTAACCATCATTATTATTTGCTTCAAAGGTATTACGGACTATTTTTTCAATTTCATATTCATCCATGTCAGGAGCCCATGCCTTCAATGATGCTATTATTGCTGGCTCCGGCATTCCACCACGTCGCCATGATGAACTAATACGTAACATTGATTGATGCCGATTTCCTTTCTTCGGACCTTGAAGGAATAATTTCTGAATACAAGTAATTTTATTGGTTAGAAAATTACCTTTATTATTTGTAGTTGCTACTTGGTTACTTGGATATACTATTCGATCATTATAGTTTGGTATTTCATCAGGATCACAAGGTTCACTTGCGGGTAATACTCGATTGGATTGTGATATTTTAATAATTTCTGCTGCTGATAAATGATATAATTCATGTAATGTTAATTGCACCTTGAATCGTTGAACTTTCGGATTGATAGTATTTCTCATACGGATAATACTTAATGGATCATATATACTTAAATCAAGATCAGGAAAATGTTTTGCGATGGTTGCTTTTACTACTTCAGGTAATTTTGGCGATGGAGTGAACTTAAAGAATTCCGGTAGTATTATATGATATCCGGTTCCCGAATACCATGCTTCAATACATTCCTTTGGCATTCTCCAATCATCCATAAATTGCTGTAAATAATTCCTTACGTGTAATAGTAATGCTTCATCAGTCATTGTTCCCCTGTCAAAATCAAATATGATTCTATCAAGTCCACAAGCTCCAATATATCCACGCACACTTTTACGATTCATAAAATGTTCGATAATTTTATCATCATAATAATATACACTACGGTACAGTTCTTTCCGTTCTTTCTTTGCTTGTGCAAAATATGTTCGTAATTGGCTACTATTAACAATAATGTTTCTATCTTTTACCGATCCAAAAGCAATTTCATAGAATTTCATTTACTTCTCCCAAATGATTATCAATAGCCCTTTCGGTTCTCTCAACGCCATGCCGATTAATTTCTTCGCAGTCCATGTCGGACTCCAGCGTAGAAGGGCTACTGTTAAATGATGTCGTCATCAGGTGCTGATGCGGTATTCTTTTCAAATTGTTCGGGATTAAAACCTTCATTAGCGGATTGATGCCGTTGTGATACTATTTCTGGTGCATAATCATTAATCCATTGAAGATTATTATTCCATTCTTCGATAATTTCTTCCTTAGTATCATTAACACCGAATACTTTGCCCCATATCTGAAAACTGAATTTCTCACCATCATCAGTTTGATAGGTTTTATTCGATTGATAATTGACATACTGGAATTGTTTACCAATTAACTTAGCGATAACATCACCGGGTATTTGCAGATTCTCGTCAATTTCAGCTTGATCAAGTAATATCTTATAAAGGAATCGCTGGATATTATTATTCCATGAATCCCATGATATAATTTGACCTTTTGCATTTCTTTTGAATTTACCAAATAGAAATAGTTTACGATCAAATTCATCAACTTTAAAATCAACAACCAAACATAATTCTGTTTGCTTGCCGCTTTTATGAAACTTAGCTTCTTGACCAGGATAACTACTCTTATCCTCGACTGATACAATCGTTCCGATTTTAATATACGCTCCGGTTCCGACTTTATCGCCACTTGCTTGCTCTCCGGAATTATCCGTGAGTTTTACTCGGTTACTCATTAAACCTCCTTATAGTATTCTTGAATTGATTGTTTAACTAATTGCAAATCATTTTCCATAAATAATGGGAACATTTCTTCAGGGGATTTTGCCGGTATCGTTATACCATCGATATTAGTTTTATTGGTTATGAATTGATATTTCGTTCCATCCTGCGAACTTGTTACATGAGTGAATAAACAAATAGTAACCTGTTCCATTGGATCGAAATGATCTTCAACCAATTTACCTACTAATTTTGCTTTGTATGAAACGATATTCGTTCCATTGGTAATATCATCAGTATGCAGCATCATGAATATATCAAGCTGGTTGGTTCCAACTGTTCGGGATAATTCAAGTATTTGAGCCATATGCTGACCAAGTTGAGTAAATTTAGTATATCCTACTTCAGTTGCTCGGCTAATGAATTCATTTTCCATTATATAACGAGCATCGTCAATAATGATTGAATTAATTTCCGGTTTGTTAGTACCAATGGTATTGATAATTTTGAGTACTTCTGACCATTCACTTACTTGCTTGATATTCTTTGCTTCACGATTGTAATCAACTCTTCCTTTTCTGAATGGTAGATCTTTGCCAAGAACATTAATGATATATGTTTTGGTTGGATCAAGATTCTTAATTGAACGTGATTTACCTGATGAAGTCTTACCTAATACTAATACGAGATTTGCCATTACAGTACTTCCTCCTTATTTTTTGTTTTAGAGGAATGTGGAACAGACTTAAGTGAGGTTTCTTTAATTAAACCATTCTCAATTACTATGTAAGGCAATCCTTCAACTGGATTAATCTTTTCAACAATTAACTGATAACCTTCGGTATCACCCATTGCAAATAGTTCACGTATGCGATCATCATCAAAATCATTTCCATGTTTGGTAAACATTACTTTGAGTTGCGGATTGAGTGCCATGCCAATCTTCATTGAGGTAAGTAGCTTTCGGGATTCGGATAACTGTTCGTATGGTATTCCATCAAGCAATACTCCTTCTTCTCCAAATGTTAATCCTTTTACCGGCAAATTGGCTTCACTGAATATTTTCAATTTCTGCTGTCGCAGTTCTTCAATAGCCATCGTTAATTCATCGGATTTTACTTTAGCATCACCAGCTGCATTCTCAGCTTTAGCATATTCATTACGATATCGAATATCCTTATTGATTTCTTCGGCATTCTCAATTTGCTCAGTTAATGCTTTGATTTGTGGATCATATACTGGTAACTTTTCAAATGATTCTTTGTATTGTTTAATATACTGTAATTTGCCATCCATTTCTTTTTGTAATCTTTCCATTTCACTTTTAATCTGATTTACTTCTTTACTCAAAGTTTCAATATCTTTTTTTAATTCTGCTTTTGTATTTCTTTGAGTATTAAGTTCAGTTAGTTGTTTCGATAATTCGGCTACTGATATTTCTTTATTTGGAAGATTAGTTTTTGGTTGTTTCATTGATTTGAACGCAAGATCATTTTTCTTGAATTCTTTATTTACATCAGTTCGTAATGAGAACTTGAGTGCAATCTTTTGATCAATACCATTAATATCACAATCTTTTGGTAAAAACTTTTTGAGTATTTCTACCTGTTCTGCCGGTTTGAGTTTGCCAAATTCAAGAGGATCGAATGTTAAATCACCAAACAACTTATCGCAAATATCCTGTGGACTGCCATATGAAGCTGACTGATCTTCAAGTGGGCGTACACGTAATTCGGTTTTGTCATTAGTGATTACTTTCTCGATACGAAAATCTTCCGTTAAATCGAGATAGATTTCTGTTTTTGTCTGTCCTTCTGTTGTTACTTTTGATGGGATTACTTTCTTCCCGCCAAGTGCATAGAGGAATGAATCAATGAATGATGACTTGCCATTTTCATTCTTTCCTGCTACTGTTATTGACTTACCATCAAGTGAGATTTCAGCAAGGGATAATCGCTTCACATTGGAAGCATACAACGTTGCTATTTTCATGGAGCCGTCCTTTTGTATAATGAATTTACTGTTAATTATGTTATCTGTCAACTTAAAAAAATGATGCAAAATCATACCTAATATTAACAGTTATTGGGGGCACTAACCTTAATATTGAAGTAATCATTTGCATCAATTTGTCTATTCGCGGTTCACTGGTTCTCGGTTCCAGCGTTCCTTGAATTTATCATGTAATTCTTGAATATTTTTCTTTTCAGTAGTCACTTCCGTTTTATAAATTGTAGCAAGAATTTTTTCATCGGTAATTAATTTCATGAATCCATTTAATATTCCAAGATCATCATCATCATCACTACGGAAATCATGTTTATAATCATAGAAAGAATTGATAATTAATTTTACAAGATCTTCATACTTTGTAACTTTCTTAATCAATTTTTCATGATCAATTTCATGACCAGCTTTTAATCCCATAAATTCTGCCATTCGTTCTTTATAACGATAATCAGCTTTATCAAGTATTATAGCAAATAGATACAAAATGGTTTTCAGTGATTGATCGAACTCCTTCATAGTTAATACTTGATTATTCCACTTACGCATTATTGCCGCATTACGTTCCATTCCATATTTATGAATGGTCTGATAATATCGCATATCCGGAGTTTTACCATCAAGTTCTTTGATTTGTTTTTCATCACCACTCTTAAGAATTTTCTCACGTTCCTTCTTTTCGATTTTCTTGAGTTCTTTCTTCAATACAATTTTAACTTGTTTACCAAATAATGATCCATCAATTACTAATCCACAAACCATTGGTAATTTCTTTTCTTCTTTACCAGCTGTAATATATTCATCACGACTAAGAACTTCTTTACCATTGTAGGATTCCGTTCTTTCCGTTGCAATTAAATAATATTCAACCTTGAGAGTATCAAGTTCCTTTATGGTTTTATCGATTGTTACTTTTCGTTTTGCATTATAACAGGTAAGATTAGTGCAGCGAATTCCTTTATCATCAAATAAACTTTCCGAATTCTTAGTGCTGAATGAACATGCTGAGCATTTGCCAAGTTTTGATAATGTTTCATCTTCAGTATTAAATCCCGGACTTTTGAGATCACCAGAATATTCTCGAATAATTGTTTCTTCAATATATTTGGGTTCACGACTGAGTAACCATCGATTATTCTCTAATGCTAATCCTTGTGTTTCCTTACTGAACTTTCCGAATGTTAATGCTACATCCAATTCGATCTTACCAGCTTTCAATTCAGCTTCAATTTTGGGATGAAGATTCTGAATGCCCAATATTGTTTTTATCCGTTTAACCGGAAGATTCATTTTAATGGATATTTCTTTTGCTGTCAAGCAATCTTCAGTAGCCATTCTTACGAATGCATTGGCGGTCTGTAATGGTGATAAATCTTCACGATCAACATTTTCAACTGTTTGAAGAATGGCTATTGACTTATCATCAAATTCCATTTCGATTGCTGATATTGTCGGCATCTTTGCCATGCGTGCTGCGAGTAATCTTCTTTGACCAGTTAATAATTCGTAAGTATTGTTTTTTCTTTTGCGAACGGTTATTGGTTGTATTAAACCATTTTCCTTGATTGATTTCGATAAATCAACTAATCCCGATTTATCTACTTCGGTTCGGACATTTTTCAATATCTTAACCTTTCCGGGTGCTACCTGAATTAACTTTTGCATGTAAACCTCTTATTTTTGTTCGACTTTGTTTTCAATAAATGTGGAACCAACTAATGAAACGACAACTGCTTAACAACGGAAAATATCTTTTATCCTTTCAACGTGAGGAATTGCGTTCAGTTCAAGGACAGGAATTGATTAAAAAACTTCAAGCATTACCACAGGAATTCTGCAAACAATCTGGTAATCAGTATAATTATATGATCAGTCCGGATGTTATCAGTTTAACCGATGATTTTGAATATGGTCCATTTACCAAACAGGAATATCTTGAAGGTGAAATAGCATTAATTCAATTCCTTGCTCAATTCGATGATCCCAATGATATACTCTGATCATCAATTAATTTCTGTAATTCTACCAAACTGAATAGTATTGCATCCTTAGCATGAACTGGTAATTTCTTATTATCGATGGATTGATCCATTAATAAATCATAACAATCTTTGTAAAATGTTTGATTGGTTGACTGAATAATATTCAGTATTCGTTTAAATATTGTATCGGCTGATGATGCTGATTGTAATCTTTCGTTTTCCAGCATTAACATATTTCTCAATAATGTTTTCATTTCAGCACGTGCTATATCATCCATGTTATCGTCAAGATCGACATCAACTAATTGTTGAAGATAGTCAGTAGCCAATTTCACCGAATCAAGTGCATATCTCATACTATTAGCTACAAGCGCCATTGCTAAAACGAACTTTGCATTATATTCATCAATATTCATATTAACTCCCAAAATTATTGGTGGAACTCCATACTTTTCTTAGGGTGCATTTGAGGTCTATCCCTTTTTCATCCTCATGCTACTATGCAGAATTGTATGAATTTCCACCTTTAGTTATTTTTTTACCTTATCGAATTTATCAATTCGTTCAACTAACTGGAATACTTTACTTTCAACTTCATACTGCTGGTCAGCATCAGCATTCTGAATACCATAAGTTATTGCCTGAGCAATTCCGAATGGACTGATATCACCATCATGTATGAAATGATTGAGTATTGCTTCGACCTTATCATCAACCAATCCAAGTTCATTGCATATATTCTTTGTGCAGTCAATTGGATGTGATAATTCCTTTTGCTGAATATCGAGTAACCATCCGGTAAGATTCTGTAAGTAATCAGTAGTTAACCACTGATTAATGGCATCATGGGCTTGTGCCTGAATGAGTTCGAGATTCTTTTGGATAGTTCGATTTGACCATTGTATCTGTCCTTGATCCATTTTACCACCAAGATGAACTTTACGCATTTTCTCCTCAACCCGCGTCATTCCATTCTGACATGCCAGTATTACCGCCCTGGGAGCTACTGAGAATGCTCCTTCACCAACTTCCGAATTACTGATAATGAATCCTGCTATAATTCCATCATTAACACCACCTTTATACTTTTTCAGTAAATCCGGTGCATTATGCTGGATTGTCGGATCAATGAACCGCATATACATTTTACGATCGGTAATATCAGCTGCTTCTAATTGTAATGTTGGGAATTTCCTTATTACATCAAGAACCGTTATTGCCACATCCCAATTATCAATTGGCTTATATGAATTGCTGAGAAATGCTCTTGCTATTCCACCACGTCCTTCCGGATCAACGAATGTCCGCAGTAGATAGTTATTACGTTCCTTATCAAACCAGTAATTAATATTATTTGCCAATAGCCCTGCATGGCCGGATAACATACGGTCATAATAAGTCTTATTGATTTTTAGTTTTTCACTGAAATGTTCATGACATAACTGGTTGGGAGTAGTAGTATAATCATGGCTACCGCTTGTTGATATGTTCAGTGATGCCAGCATTGATTGCATATCACCATTGAGATCCGGCAAATGCAAATGTAATTCTCCGATATCATTCATCCGGAGAGCTGTTGATGGAACTACGAAATCACGTTTCAAAAGGGATTGCTGTCTTAATGCTTCGATGATTCCTTTGACATCCATATTACGTTGATTAATCAATTGTTACCTCCTGTTAAAGTTTTACGAGTGATCCCCTGCTCACACCCCTGCGAGCAATCACCGTTAATAATATATTTATGAGTGCTTAGTTTATAAATATAGGGATCACTCAAAATTTTCTTCCCTTGCCTATTCGTGTAATGGATCGAATCGTGGTGTTATTGGTTCGAATGGAATGCCATAATACTGTTTGGCAATATGCTTTTCGGTTTTATCAATGAACTCACCACCATTCTTTTCTTTCTCATCATCCTCATCATAAATCAATATTTTGGGATGCGGATCAACTTTATCGGAATATACACCTTGAACTACTCCGCCTTTAACGTGAATAATTATTTTCATGGTTGCGCCTTATGTTTTGCTTGATAACGAATTACTGCTATATCCTGAGCCTGACGAGCATGATTCTCGCGGGTTTTGGTATCTTCCATCAGAACATTCTTTGTGATAATATTTTGTGGATTATACCCAAAATGTTCAACACGTTCATTGAATTTCATTTGACTAACTGCATTGTGTTTTTGCATTAATGCCTCCAATTAATGATTAATAATAAAAGATAGTTCACTGTTTATCGGGCTTATTCATCATACATGACTATAAATCAGTCGATGATGGTTTTACATTGCATTCAATTAATGCTTTTGCCGGACTGGTATGTGTTTACACCATTCTACCACTTCTGAATGGACTATCTTTTAACAACAAAGTGGAACTGAATCAATCAATTCGAGCAAGTAATTCTTTGATTTCAGTAGCTTTACCTTCAAGTTCGGAATATTCATCTCCATATCGTTGCAAACTATCAACTAAATTTTCCAATAATTCATACATCTCTGGAGCTATTGAAATGAGTTTAGCGTTAGCGATACATTGTTCTATTGGTAATGATGATCTTATTCCATGACCCGGGTAATCACCACATACAGCTATTCTTCTTGAATCACTATCAGCATAAACTATATCATTAATAGTATCACCAACCCTCCACGGTCCAGGTGTGAATTTATTCATCATCTACCTCGATTGTTATTGTTATTTTTTGATCATGTTCATCATCTTCTTTCCAGAAGAAGAATCCTTCATGTAAATATTTATGTAAATCCTTAAAGCTGAATTTCCCATCTATCGGAAAGTGAGAATTCATCCAACATTCAATTGTTATTATCATTAATGCTCCATCACATATTCTTCGACATAATCAAGATTAGCTCTTGTGATTCGGTTCATCCGAACAATTTCCTGTTTGATACGTGTTAATTGCAGGAGATTATATTCATCCCCCTGCTTGGTTGCTTTGTCAATAGCTTCATCGATGGGTACATCGACTTCATTCAATCCATCATACGACATTAATGTTTTCATATTAATCTCCTTTCTTGCATTGAACAATATAATTTATTACCAAATACGATGTGATCAAATATTTGTATATCCAGTATTTTACCACATTCAATGAGTTTTTTGGTTATTTGAATATCTTCATTACTCGGTTCGCAATCACCTGATGGATGATTATGAGTAAGTATTATATTAGCACAATTAGCTGCAATAGCTGACCGGAATATCTCTCTTGGAGTTACTATCGTTGAGTTCAAACTTCCGGATGATACAATATCGAACCCTTGTATTCGATTAGTAGTTCCAAGTAATATCACTACAAAATTTTCTACTGCTAATTCATGAAAATATGGATAAAATAAATTCCATATATCCTGGGCTTCACTAATCTGTTTGCTTGGTTTATTAATACTATCATATTGAAAATTCGTTTCTTTGAACTTCCATTCCAACTTTTTGAATCGAATATTTTGCATTAGCACTCCAATTGAATTACTATGAAAGTGGAACAACAATATTAGGATTGGGAATAATTTCACGAAACCAATTAGTTTTAACTATCCCAAGATAGACATACCAATTTTCTGGATCGCCATAGCTATTCATAATCGTTGCTGATTCTTGTAGGTGTGGCACTTGACACATCCAATCCCATTTAACTAATCGACGATCATCAGTGGGTATTTTAATAGTAATTCGATAATCATTACGATGATATTCCAATGATGATTGTTCTTGCCATGATTGATTAAAAGATGGATTGATTGTTAACCATTGGCAATTATTCAAGAACGATACTTTATTACCATTGATTACTGGTATCATTCCTTTTGTTAATCCTTCCTTCTTAATTCCTTCAAGGAATTGTCCAGCACAAAAATGATATAATTTCATTATTCCTCCTTAATACTGAATGATGTTTTATGCTGCTCGAAATATTCCCTCGTAATTACTATCAATGTTCCCGGTTCAATACATGCTGAACATATTATCGGAACATTATCAATATGCATTATATATTCATAACCTTTCGGCATGAATATCGCTGCCGGCACTTGTTTCATTTCGATCATCTTCTTTATGGCTTTCCGAGCCATGATGAATATTTTTATTTCTTCTTCAGTAGCCTGCCGGATCATTTGCTCTCCTTCTTGGATTGATTGATTCGGAATTCAACCGCGAATTCACAAGTAGCAAAATGGCTAATATGAGTACCATATTGGAACATTACATCCCTGCCATTATCCATTGCTATACGATCAACTACCGATATACTATCCCGATTAACTGGGATTAGTTTATCATTCTTCGTTTTGAGAAAATATATCTCCTTACCACATTTCTTACAATTAGCCATAATATGTTTTCCCGTGTTTTTTGACATAATATTGTGAATTTACTCAATATTCGCATAGTGCCAATAGCCATTATTGCTGTTAGTGAGTGCTAATCATTAGTTATCCGGCTACTGACACTATCCAATATTGCGGTTTTACTCTATATTCATAATCCTCCCGAGTATTTCCCCGTGATTTTACTTATTCATACCTTATAAAATACTCAATATTCGAATGCACCAACACCAAATGATACGGCGTTCGGTAATAATGATATGGATTATGTAAATGTAACGCCAATTCTTCATATAACCCTGGTAGGAATTTCTTAACGAGGCTATTGATAATACGATGATTGCCCCTTACCGCACCCTGCATTAAATTATTCCATTCTGATTGGCTGGTTGCTACGCAAGTAGTTTCCAATTCTAATGACTTGATACTCTTATAATTCATTATTATTCCATATTATTAACAATTAATGCCAAAGTCGAACTATTTACCGAAAATTTTATAAAATTATTATTTTCGATTAACCATATTTTTTTATCGAAAATGTATATGAGTAGTATCTTTCCCAAGATTACAAGATTGAATTTGGGTTACCCCCCGGTAGAGTTTCCATTGGTTCAACAGTGATGGAAAACAATAGGAGGTTGTGATGACAAGTATCAGTGTGAGACATCCAAAGTATGCCAAATTGATACAGTTAGCTAAGATTAGATGTATCGAAGTGAAACATGTATGGATTGGCCGATACCAGTATGCTAAGCTCTCTACATCCACTCATCAGGATAGATTGATTAGCCAATGGTTACGCTAAGTTACTATTTTATATAAGTGTTAGAGAAGGGATAGAAGCTCTCTAACACTTATATATTTACTAAAGTTTATATAAATATCACAGGTGTTCGATATCGGACAGTGTTCGGAATCGGACAGTTGTGGTTCAACATTAATAATAAACATTAACAATGGAGTGTGTTATGAAAGCTATTATCGTTCTTCTTGTATTAATGGTCAGTTATTCATTTGCTGGTGATATCTATACTTCGAATAATCTTCATGGTAAGAAGGTTATTATTTATCATACTAACAGTAAGTGTGGCCATTTGTTGCGGTGTCAGTCAGTATTGGTATTTGATTCGTCAGTAGCCACCAGTAATGGTTGGAAGTTATGTAAATCATGTGCTCATCAGCAATTGCCGTCGAATCTTCCAGCTCCCAAGAATATTATTAAGAAATAATCATTATTGCCATGCTCATATGAGTGTGGCATTCTTTTTATTACTGTTCAACACTGATAATAACTTGATTGGAGGTATTCATTATGTATGATGTTGAATCACAACTGCGTTCTATTATCCATCGTATGCAGGATGATACGGTTGAATTGCCGCGGTCATGTACTTATTGGTTCTTGGGAATTGTTGTTGTTTTATTCATTATTACTGTCATTAGCCTCTGTTCGGATGGATTTACCGATTGGAGGATGTTCTGATATGGGTGGATTTCAATAGGAATGCCACCAATTTCGGGCGATCATGGTGTTATCCGGTAATTATACTGGATTATTAACGATCGCCTCGTATAAGTCATTTATGGAGGTTTTATGAAATATGTTAAATGCTATATTCCGGATGCGAAGTTCATGCACTGGATTCATCATCAGCTCCATCCGGATATTCGGTATTCATTCCATAAGTCTGGTGGACGAATGAAATATGTTACATTAACCATTCCGGATGTATTGGTTGATTCATATCTTCAGCAGTTGCGCACTCTCTACGGTGTCGGTTCGCTGACTTCATTTCTTATTTCAATAAAATGATTGTTCCACATTTAATTAAAACATGGCTATTGCAGGTGTCAGTAGCCACTAACTTATAATCAATCTCGGAGGTTGTAATGGAAACGAAAGTATTAAATAACAAAGTTATTGCTCGTTTGGCAGAATTGGGAAGTCAAATCGTTGGTTTGATCAATACCGGAACACCAGTAAGAATATGGAATGGTGAGAAGGATGTTGTTAATCCAACAACTGGCGAAGTTAAAGGTAAACGTGCAACTACGAACCTTGATATTGCTGTCCCGGAAAGTTTGTATTCGGCAGTTGAAAAGGGAATTGAAGCTGCTAAGAATTCTGGTCATTATATTGAAGCTATTATAGCTGGTCAGAAATTGGTAGCTATTAAAGCTCGTTATGATGAAATGCAAGATCGTCATATCGTTCAATTCAGCAAACCGAATACTGGTAGTTGGACACAATCCAATTCATCGGAATTCAATGCTAAGTTAGCCAAAGCATTTGGTGAAGCTGAAGCATCAATGAAAGTTAGCAATACATCGGCAGCTCCAGCAGCTACTGATGATGAATGTCCATTCTAATATTCCTATCACATATGCAGGGTTATTATCAACCTTGCATTCTTTTTGGAGGTAACATGGCAGAACATGTAGCATTAGTAAAACGTGCATGTCGTATATGCGGTAAAGCAGTTAATGCCGATATATTATTGGCAACAAAATATCATTCTAATGGCAAACCATTAAAAAGTTTATCAGAATATGATGGTCAGGTAATTGGTTTATTAAAAGGAGCATGTAGTGATTGTAAAACAAAATTCTCGATGGATATATTCTATGTTATAATTGAAGTTAATATGAAACTAACTGAGGATCAGAATAATCCATATTTAACAGGTAAAGTTATCCAAGTAAAAAAAGAATCAGAATTTGGTAAGCATTTAGCTAATCAGAATATGTTCAAAAATGGCATTGCTTATGCACCAATTGAAGTAATTAATCATATTGAGAAATTATCATTGGAGGCAGTATGACTGAACCCGTAATTGATATTCATGATATTGAAGTTATCATACCACTGATTTGTGTTGAATGTAAACAATACCATGAAATCAAAGTGAAGTATAGCGATCTTCTCAAATTATACAAAGGTGTTAAGGTGCAGAATTGCTTTCCATACTTATCAGCTGATGATCGTGAGATGTTCCAATCCGGTTTTTGCAAGAAATGTTGGGATTGGCTATTTTCCAATAAAGATATAACCAAAAAGGAGAATCATCATGCAGCGAAGAAGAATTGATGTATGGGATGTCCTGGAAATCATTGTAACAATCATAATCGTACTAATAGTACTGGAGGTAATATGAAATCCATGGTTAATCGTGTTACACGCATGGGTTATGGTAATGAAGGTATTGCCCGTAAACTTGGCGTCAGTAGCTCACTAATTCATAAGCACCGGAAATCATTCAATCCAATGGTTGATAGGGCTATTAACACTCATTTCTTTACAAAATCAATTCCTGATCTTGCCAAATCCTATCGTGCTGCAAGTAAATCAACTGTTGCTGTTAAAGATTCATTCTGGAGTAAATTCAAACGATTCATGCGTTTCGTTTTTGCACCAGTTTATCGCCTGCAGGCAATGGTTCGTTATCGTTAAAAAAGAAAACCATGTTGATCAATTTCAACATGGTAATCTTTTTGCCTAACTGTTTTTTCAACCCGACCACTTCGCTACAATAATTATTTACTTGTTTACTTTTGGTGGCGGGTTAAAAAATTGTTAAACCGATTGCTTGCTATCAATCTCTAAAACTTTTTTGCCTATTTCCTTCCACAACTCTGGATAATTATCTTGTAAGTAATACATCATTTTCTCTTCGGCTTTATAATGATAGTGTGTATCATTATATGCTGGATTACGGTTATATTCCGCGCATCCTAATCTATAATTTGATAACACTATGTCAATAAAGATGTTCTTAAATTCTTCGTCCGCAAGCAACGGTTTAACTAGCGTCTCAGCCCGATTTGCTTCGGTTTCCCAATTAGCAATCAGTTTTTTTAATTGGTCATCAGTTTTAGTATAACCACCAGTATGTCTAAGTGTATTCCTATACTCTTCCAAAAAATCAATTGTTAGACTAATTATTGTTTGTCCCATTTTTGAATCTCCTTATTAAAATTTTATTCCACATTCACTTCTATCAAAATCTTTCCCAACAATGCTATAATTAAAACATCGTGGGTTTGTATCTTCCCAGAAAACAGTTACAATAAGTCTATACGCTTCGTCTCCGCATTCAAATACTCTTTCTCTTTGTCCTCCTACACCACCATCTCTAAACTCGTCATATAGTTCTTCTGCTATCTCTTTGGCTCGTTCCATGCCCAAACGCATAACTTGGGCTTCAATAAGTCGGCTATTATTATTTAGCATAACAAATAATCTATCATACATTATCCTTGCACCAGTAGAAACATCATATCTACATGGTAGTGTTGTGAATCTACTATCAGTTATCCCGTCTATTGCTTCTTCCCATGTTGGTATTTTCATTTGTAACCTCTCTAATTTAGTTTTTCAAACACCGCAAACGGGCTAAACGCCACGCCGTTATTTTGGATTTTTGGCTCGCCATTCTTCTAATGTTTCAAATGCTTTATTAACATTCGCTGGGACAATATAATGCTTAAATCCATATTGCATTTCATAATGTATAGAAGCCATCACAGCCATCTCCCTTATTTCCGAAGGTGTGAATTGTGCTTTGTGAATTAAAGATGTCATTAAATCTACTGCTTGTTTGTAAGCGGCATCGGTTTCATATCTTTCTTTTGGTGTTTGCATTTTGTTCTCCGCCAAAAATCAAAATAACTCGTGCTTCAAAATCGAATTACTTTTTTCGTTGGCTAATTTTTGTTTGTAAATATTTTTAGTTAATCTTTTCAAAATTCTTTTTCTGTTTCTACCGTAATCGTTTTAAGCACAAAATTGTTAGCGCACCGATGCAATTCTTTCTATCTCCTGAAAATCACTTAATGGTAAATCAAGAGAAGTTTCTTTATCTGCTTCAATAATTATTTTAGCAAGTTTTATTGCTATAGTTTTCCATTCGTCCGGTCGGTGCGCTTCACAACTCACGCTTCCAGCCGATTCGCTTTCTTTGATTACCGAAAATATTACTTGACCGCTTTGAAGAGTTCTAACAAGATTTATTATGTTAAGGTCTTGTCTGTGTCCACCTTCATAAGTGATTATTGCTTGCCTCATATTTTCTCCTTTATTTAAGTTTTCCAAATTTCCGCTCACGGCTGAAGCGCGGGGCGCGTTATATCGTTGTCTAACCAAATGCTATAATAATCATCTGGTAATCGCCTTCTAATTCTTCCAGATTTGATTTCATGTCTCGATGGGAGTTCAATATAAACTTCCGCATTATTTGGTATCATCCTTCTTTCTCCCATGCTGAACAATAAAAATTCACGTTGTCTTTGTGTATGTATAAATCTATGTTGTCCTCGATTCGAGACACCATTGGCGAGCAATGATATTCTTTTGTGGGCAATAAATTCCTTTGAGAACCATACAGACAGTTCTGACATTTCTGTTCTGTGAGTTTCTTAATTTCTTGTAATAAAAAAGATGCTTTCAAACTGATTGCGGTTTGCTTTTCTGATGCAGGCAATTCTTCAATAGCCCAACATAGTGCCCTTGCTCGTTCAATTAGATTCATAATATTTCTCCGCAGTTATTACATCTTAATTAACATCTAAATCTAATTGCCAATAATTACCTTTATTGACAATCCCCTCAAAACTTTCAGTGATTATTAAGTTTTTCACTTCACACCTCGCTTTAGAAATTCTATGAAGCCTGTGAATGTTGGTTCGGGATGTGAATAAGTTTTTGTCTCTTTCATAATCAAACCCCATTTTTTATCTGATGGGTGCCTTTCGTAATACTTAACTGTTGCCAGAGAATCATATTCCATCGAAACGCTTGATACACTTGAATCAGCCCAGCACTCTTTGGCGTATGCTTCGTATTGTTGTAATAATGTGGCAATAACCATCGTCTGATAAACACCGATTTTATTTTTGTATAATACTCCGCTAACATTTACGGGATTAGTAGTATCAGAAGAAAAGCTATAAGTCATTGCTCTGACGGTTTCAACAAATTTAATTGTGTTGCTTTTAGTGTTTATTGAATGATTTCCCGATTTGCCTATTTTTATAGTATCTGTCTGCCCCCACGCCATAGACGCGAGGAATGAAAATAATATCAGGGTTTTCATTTTGTTACCTCATTGTTTGTTGTTGTCTTTAATTAAGTAATTTTTGCGGCTTATCATTTGAAAATACTCCAGTTTTCATTCCAGCCGTTATCACTTCTTGTCTTCCAGAAATCATGCGGTGAGCATGTGTGGCCATCTTCGAAACGATATTTATTGCCGGTTATAATTTCTACATATTCGTTTGCAGCGAAATATTGATGCCTAACTTTTTTACCCTCTTTCATTGCCTGGATTGCTTCGGTTTTTGTTAAATAAGTTTTTGGAGTAAAATCATCTGCAAGTTTTTTAATATCTGGTAAGGGTTGGACCAATAAGTTATAGCATGTTTGAGAAGCTATTTTATATCTGTCCTTTCTAAATTTTGCTTTCTCTCCGCAGCCGCAATCGCACAGGTCGTTATCTTTAGTCACGCTCTCGGCAGGTTTAAATGAGGGAGCGCTTTTCGTAAAGCTATTTTTGTTTTTGTCAATATCAGCAAGTCTCGCTTTCTTAATCCATTGCTCTGCTTTTAACTGCCAGTCTCTTGTAGTTTTCATTTTGCGATCCGGACCATTACCGCTCGTCACACACCATGCTTTTTGTTCGTACTCATTCCAAAATATTCCGGCTTCTTCAACAGGTCTTTTTTCATTAACAAAAAACTCTTCAACTGTTTTATAATCTGGTCCGCCATGGTTGGACTTTCTTTCTGCGAGAGGAGCTAAGGGTTTAGTATCTATTTCTTTATTCTTTATATTTTCTTTTTCATCTTCTATTTCTTTTTCTTTTTCTAACAGACCATACGACGGTAGGTTTTCTGGTAAATGTTTGGTAGAATCTTGGTAACGCTTATTTATGTTAATTGTATTGGTTTCCCTCTTTTTAATCTGTTTTACGCGTTCCTCTAGTAATCGTCGATTATAAAGCCTTCCCTTGTATTCAAAGAAGAATTCAAGCACTTCATCTTTTATCGCTCCAAACTCATTACCAATTCTTTCTGCATTCATTGAGTCAAAAACTTCATTTGTTGGTATAGGTTTCCAGCACATTGATGCTTCCCCTATTGCTACAAATACTTTTTCTTTTAATTCTTTCACTTTACACCTCTCTTTAGAAATTCTATGAATCCTGTGAAGGTTGGTTCGGGATGATTCCAGACTATTCGTGCAACAGCATATCGATGACCGAATTTAAATTCTGGCGATGAATATTTTATCTTAATAATTTTTATATCTCTGTCCATACCAGCATAAGATTCGACTTTATCTTTGTAGTCTTGCGCTTCGCAAAACGTTTTATGAGTTGAATAGTAGGTTGTGTCCTTACTTGAATCCGCATAACACTCTTTTGTGTATGCTTCGTATTGCTGTAATAACGTGGCGACAACCATCGTCTGATAAACACCGATTTTATTTTTGTATAACTTACCGCTAACATTTACGGGATTAGTAGTATCGGAAGAAAAGTAATAAACC
>JAEHJW020006538.1_pt1 | contig 33835 bp, 54 predicted proteins | sample 9271431 | NCBI WGS metagenome assembly JAEHJW02 | reverse complement strand
TTGAATCAATACGACGCTGAACACGCACTGGACTTGCTAAGCTCTCAAACTGAGCAACTTATGGCTCAAGAGTACGCTAAGTCAAGAACAGCCATAAAAAACAAGATGGCGGAGCTATATGAAAAGTATGGCGACGAGGGCACTCTAACGTTTTCAGAAATGAGTAAAGCAAATAGGATGCAGCAGCTAACAGACTTTATTGATTCAGAAATGGAAAGATTAACTGGAGTCGTAAACGCTCAAATAGAATTTTTTACAAAAGAAGCGTATTCACAGTCTTATTACAATTACACAAGCGTAATAAATGAGCAAGCTGGAATGTCTTTGAGTTGGGGTGTTCTTAATCCTGATATGATTGCCTCTATTGTAAATGAGCCGTCAGTTAGCGGAATGAGCCTTGGAGACATACTTGATAAGAATAGATACCTATCACTTTTAGAAGAAAGGCAAGTAATAACTCAAGGCTTAATACAAGGTGACTCATTTCAGGAAATGGCGCGGAGAATATCGCAGAGTTTTGACAAAATATTTAGCGATGCTTTACGAATAGCGAGGACTGAAGGAACGCGCGCAGCAGGCGAAGGTCAGGCGTTAGCTTATGATAGAGCCGAAGAGATGGGAATTGAACTTAAACGGATATGGTCAGCAAGTGCAACAGGCGACGCGCGGCACTATAACTGGGGCTGGAATAAAGCAGTAGCAGATAAAGACGGATATTTTACATTTACCCACTCAGCAGGAAAAGGTGGAGTTGTTACAAGGAGCGCAAAAAGTCCAGGTAAGTTTGGAATTGCCTCATGGGATATAAATTGTTTTCCGGAATCAGTTTATATCGATTATAATAGTAAAATTGATAAACTTTATAAAAGATATTTTGAAGGTGATTTATATACTATTACCACAGCCGGAGGAAATAAGATTACCGGAACTCCCAATCACCCAATATTGACCGATAAGGGATTTATCCCTTTTAATCAAGTTAATAATTCTACAAACCTCGTTTGTACAAGAAGGAATATCAAAGGTTTTAGTCTTGCTCCAGATGTAAATAACAGCCCAATTGTTATTGCAGAGATATTTGATTTTATTAACGTCTGGTTTCCGAGTCAAAGGGAAACATCCATAAATCAAAATTTCCACGGCGACAGGTTTGATTCCGATGTCGATATTATAAATATTAACAGCTTGCTGCGCGATAGGATTAAACCCTTTTTGTTTAAAAGATTCAACAAATTTATTCTCAAATTTTCTAACTTTGCAAAGCGATTTTTGAACACCGATAGCGCGTTTAATTTTTCCAGACTCTGGTTGTTTACTGCCTCGCAAAGTATCGTTAGCTTTTTGAGTCAATCTTCTTCTTTCCTCCGGGGATGTTTGTTTCATTCTTACATACATGGATTCGCTTTGATTACGAGGCTTGTATCCAACTTTTTGGAGTGCCTTATAAATAGAATCCCTGCTATATCCAAGTATTTCGGATATTTCTTTTATCGATTTACCGGATTCGTGTTTTTCGATAAGCCAGTTAGTGTCAAAGTTAATTCTTTTCATGGTTATGTTTACAACCTCCAGACGAGAAATAATAAATATTTTGTTACTGACAACATACAAAACGGCAACGGCAATGTCAACTATTTCATTGTGCATAATTGCCGTTGTAGAATAAGAAGCGAAGTAATTTTACCAGAAGAATAAAAAAAGACTTGACAAATTTAAGGATATAATTTATGCTTGATATTAAGATATTACTCGATGAACGGAGTAATTTTACTGGCTGCATAACTCTATTCCTTAATCAAGGTGGAGTTAGAAGCGCAAAATCCGATCGAGTATTAACAGTTAAAAAGTTGGAAACGTTCGAGCCGATTAGATCGATTCTTGAACGCCCTCAAAGCACTTAAAAGGATTCTTTACAAGCCTATTTTATAGACCCTTGGAAAGCCCTTGAGAAAACCTCTCAGGGGTTTTCTATTTATACGGCTGGAAAGGCATTGACTTTCTGGTTAAAAAGAAGGGGACTATGGACTTAAACGAAATCAAAAATTTCTTTGCTGAAAATGCTGAAAAGGACGAGGTTAAATCGTACTTATCGGAATTATCGCAAGTTTCTAAAGAAAAAGAATCTGAAATAATAGAAGTCTTTAAAAAAAGCAAAGACTATGTTTCAGAAATTGACAGAGCCGTATCAAAGGCTGTTGTGGCGCATGATGAAAAAATCAAACCAAAACTTGAAAAGGAACTTAGGGACAAGATACAACTTGAACTTAACCCGCCTAAAGATCCGGCAGTATTAGATTTACAGAAACGACTCGAGGAACTGCAACAAGCGCAAGCTGAAAAAGACGCAGCACTTGCACAGGAAAAAAGACTTAATTTGCTTCATCAAACTATTGCACCGGAATACAAAAGTTTTGTTAAGCTTTTTGACGGATCAATAGAAACAGATGAAGAAAAAGCAAAATTTATAAATCAGGCATTATTTGAACTACAAACTAAAGGAACTCCAAGACCGCCTGAATCTGGGGGTTCGCATGGAATTACAAGAGAAAGCCTAAAAAACATGAGTCAAGAAGAAATTGCAAAATCTTTTAAAGAAGGCAAACTTGACGCTGTTATGGCTGGAAAATAAAAGAGGTAAAAAATGTCAGTAAACAATTTTATACCAGAAATTTGGAGTGCAGCAGTATTTGATATATTCCAAAAGAATCTGGTTTATGGTGGTTTGGCTAATACAGACTATCAAGGTGAAATTCGCCAATACGGCGACACTGTAAGAATTAACGAGATAGGCGATATTACAATTAACGCCTATACTAAAAATAGTACAACTGCAATTACGATTCAAGAACTTGCAGACTCTCAGCAAGTGTTGACTATTGATAGAGCAAGATACTGGGGCTTTAAGCTTGATGACCTTGACCAAGCACAGACTAATCCTAAGCTTATGTCTAAAGCTATGGAAAGAGCAGCTTATAACCTTAAAGACGAGACAGATTCATATCTTGCAACTCTTATGTCAACTGGAAACTTTTTTCAGGGTACCAACTCAACAGAACTCGGTTCTACTGTTACAGCTTTATCTGCTGCTTCAACTGCGGTTGTTGTAGCCTTTAGCTGGTATGATAGAATCATGAATCAAAACAACGTCCCTACTAATGGTAGATGGATTGTTGTGCCGCCTGCTATCGCACAGCAGCTTGTAAATGCTCGCATCATTGCGGAAACTGCAAATTCACAGGTAATGAATGAAGGTACTAAGTCAATTGGAAACTTTTACGGATTTGATGTATTTGTGTCTAATAACTGCTATGGTGTCCCTTCTTCTCAGTGGCACGTTATAGCTGGTCACTCTGCTGGACTTACTTTTGCAGGGCAGCTTACAAAAGTTGAAGCATACAGAGATCAAGACAGTTTTTCGGATGTAGTTCGTGGACTTTATGTTTACGGCGCAAAAATAACAAGACCGAACGCAATTATAAAAGGCGTTCTTACTTCATCCTAAAGGAGGGATAATATGGGTTCAACAGCACAATCAACTAACATGACTCCCTCCACTCATGTGGGCGGGATTACACAGGGCGCGGCTCTTGCAATGCAAGCAGTTACAAGCTCTGGAGCGTATTTTCAAGTAGGTGATCTTTCAAAAGTAATAGTATTTGTAGCAAACGCTTCAAGCTCTGATACAGGCGCAATTTTTATTGAGCCTGGAGCAAGATGGGCAGGGTCTAAGTACCTCACCCCGTCTACAACTTCAACTCTTTACAGCACAGCCACTGCCCCGGTAGCGGTTTCAGTACCACTTCATGGTATTACTGGAAGTTCAGCTATTGGAAGCACAACTGGCTCTTATTACGCACTTTCTCTTGACGCTTCGGCTGTCAAGTCAAGTGATGGGAAGGTCTTTTTAGTAGCATCAACAGGAAGTACAAAAATGTTCGCTGCGGTATATGCAATGCCGGGCGGATCAACTAACTAAAATTAAGGAGAGTTTATGTCATCAGGAACAGCAACAATTGAACAAATTGCACAATTAAAACAAAATGGCAAACTTGTAGTAGAAGGCAATGTAAAACCAAAAAGAAAAAAAGTGGCAATATTGGGGACTGTTCCTCATAAGCTCAAAGCACCTTTCGCGGATCAAGAATTCGAAATATGGGCAATCGCTCATGCTTGTTTAGGCGATCCGCTTCCGAGGTGCGAAAGAATTTTTGAAGTTCACAAATGGGACGAGGTAGTAAAATGGGGCAGCCCGCAGGCATGGGCAATGTTCCCAGATGTCCCTGTATATCTACAGGAAAGGCGGGCGGATGTCCCTAATTCTATAGCGTTCCCATTTGATGAACTCGCTTCAAGATTTAATATATTTCCCGATAGAAAAGAAGCAAACATGAGCAATTCAATATCTTGGATGATAGCTCTTGCAATAACAGAGGGATTTGAAGAAATACACGTTTACGGCGTAAATATGAGTCATCATACAGAATATGGTACTCAAAAGCCAAGCTGTGAATATTATTTAGGACTCGCTAAAGGCATGGGTAAAAAGATTTACGTTCCTGCTGAAAGCGATTTAATGAAATCATATTTTTTATATGGAAAAGACGAAGAGAAACAAAGTGAAATTTTAAAACGAGTACAAGATCACATGGACTTTATGACTACTCAGTTTAACGCGCAAAAGCAGCAAAGCGAGCAATTAAGAGACTCGCTTAATCAGCATATTGGCGGGATTGAGACTTGTAAATTCTTTTTAGGTATATTAAAACATTAGAGGCTTATTATGCAAAATATATTTGCCAAAATAACAGATGAATACAATCATTTAAAAACTATAGATAGAGTTCATTATGAAATACATGAAGGATGCTTTTTTTCTCATACTGTAAGTACTACGGTTATAGCGACATCAACTTATTTTGTAGTGCTTGAAAATTCTGCAACTAATTATGCACACGCTCAATTTATGGTAACAGCTTCAGCGTCGCTTGATGCCGCTTTATATGAATCCCCCACAGCAGCAAGCACATGGTCAGCAGAAACTGTTTATAATCATTTTAGAGCCAGTACAAATGCAGCAACATTAACAATTAGAAAAAATGTTCCAAGTTCTGATATCACTTCAACTGGTACTTTACTTGAATCTATTACGGTTGGAAGTGGTTCTAATCCGGCTAATATGATTGGCGGAAGTGCAAACTCAAGGTCTGAATGGATATTAAATAAAGGCACTAAATATTTAGTTAAATTAAATAGTGCATCAACTAATACAATAACTTTTGCTACACATTGGTACGAGGATTAAATGATAATAACTCTTGCAGATGTTAAATTGTATACTGGTATGTCAACAAGCATTACCACGTATGATACACAAATAGAAGCTTTAATTGAGCCAACTTTATATGATACGTTTGATTATACTAAAAATTATTTTCATAATAATTCTGTAAAAATAAAAAGCATAAACATGACTTTTTCAACTGGTTCAAGTACAACCGGCGGGACCATAGTTATTACCGGAACTAATTTTTCAACTTGGTCTTTTGCTTCAGGAGACGAGATACACATAGAAAATTCAGCAAGAAATGACGGAATTTATACGGCAGTAAGTGTATCAAGTGCAACTATTACAATAAGTACAACACAGACATTGAAAGTTGAAGATAATGAAAATACGGTTAAAATAACAAAAATGGAAGTTCCTAAATCTTTACTGCCGACTATTGCTGCAATGATTAAGTTTAAAATTGATAATCCAACTGGAACGCCTCTAAGCGAAAGTTTAGGAGATTACTCTGTAACTTACGGAGGGGGCGCATTCCCTGAAGGTATTACAAAGTCACTTAATAAGTACAGACTTGTAGGATTTGTATGATACACAGATTTTATACTGATACAGTGACAATTTACACAATTACCGAAGGGATATCAAGCGTAACAGGCGAAAATGTAAAAACAGCGTCAACAATTACAACAAGTTTAAAATGTAAAGTGAGGCCTATAACAAATGCAGAAAATTATTATCAAAATAAAAACAATCTTGAAGTTACTCATTATATGTATTGCGATGTTAGCACTGCGTTTAATCAGCTGGATAGAGTTGTTTTTGGAGCAAGCACTTTTGAAATTAAAGGCATAATTAACCCGATGAGCATGGATAGATATCAGAAAGTTGAATTAAAGGCTGTAACATGAGTACAGAGTTTAAATGGTATGGCGACAGAATACAAAAGTTGGTTGATAAGGCTGGACTTTCAGGACTTACAGCGTCTGCTATTAGTGTTGAAAATGCTGTTGTAAAAGAGATTGAACGACAGGAAATAGTTAAGACTGGAAGATATAAAGGATCAATAACTTTTAAAACCAGAAATGTTAAGTCAGAAGTTAGAAGTCCGGCAAAGTCTGAAGACGGAGTTGCTTCAAATCCTAAAAAATTTGAAGCTTTAATAGGTACTAATTTAGTTTACGCGCGTAAGCTTGAATACGTTGGAAAAAAAGGCGGTGCTCCGAGAGCAGCTATAAGACGCGGATGGGATTCAATAAAATCAAGATTAGAAATGATATACGCCTTACAGTTTAAAAAGGTTTTTGGATGATAGAAACTGAAATAAAAAATTTAGTTATTCCAACAAGTTCTTATATCCCTGCGATAGGTCCTCGCCTTTATATTGCAAATTTACCGGACAATGTAACTTTTCCGTGTGCGGTTATGTTTTCAATATCAAGGTTAGAAATGCATGAAGCCGAGGTTTATGTTGATAGGCTGCAATTTTCTTGCTTTGCTGATCACTTGAGTTCAGCTTCAGATATAGCAGATTCAATTAAAGACAGGATAAAAAGATTTAGAGGAACGCCTTCTACTTCAAGCACATATACGATAATATCGGCAGCAGCGGATCAAACGTCTTATATTTATGATTCGTCGCTTTTAAAACATATTAAAATTTTAGATATGTTAATACAATATAGGAGATAATCATGTTTCAGACAACAGCAAATTCAAACGCTTTTGTTCTTGGCTCATGTAGAATATCAGTTCCTTCCAGTTCTGGGGGATATGTTAATCTTGGAGCAGCCAGAGGCGTAAAACTTACAGAAACATTTGACTCTGTAGAAATAGAAATAGACAACACACCTAAAGTAGTAGTTGGAGCTAAAAATCAGCAGGTTATGGTTGAGGGTTCACTTCTTGAAATTGACTGGCATAGACTTGCAGCACTTAGAGGAAGTATGCAATCAACAAGTGAGTTTGACCAATGGTCTTACGATTCAACTACTTTAGCTCAAACTTTTACTTCTGGCGGTAACGTAACATTTAACCCGCAAGAACTTTATTTAGTACATACCGGGGCTTCAAGTTCGCAGACTGTTACTATTACACTTTACGCAGCAACACCCGAAGAAGGAATGACTTTAGCGTTTCCAAGTGATAACGCAACTGAGGTCATGGAATATCCTTTTAAGATGAAATGCGTGGCGCAGTCGACAAGAACAGCAGGAAGTCAGTTAATGAACATTGTTGATTTAAGAACCTCTGTTTATTCAACAAGTTATTTTTTAACAAGTATAGCATAAGGGGGATAAAATGGGTTTTCAAACAACAGCAAATAGCGCAGCCTTTGTAATGGGTAGCGCGACAGTATATATATCGGGCTCAACTGATAAAAGTACAACTACAGGAAGCTTTATAGATTTAGGTGCGGCTCGCGGAGTCAAACTGACAGAGACATGGGATATGGTAGAAATAGAAATAGACAACACGCCTAAAGTAGTTGTTGGAGCTAAAAATCAACAAATAACTGTTGAGGGTACTTTGCTCGAACTTGACTTTTACAGAATGCAAATGTTAAGAGGTGGTCTTGATACATTTTCAACAACAACTTTTACTTTTGACACTGGCGGCAACGTAACTATTACACCGCAAGCAGTTTATTTAAAACACGAGGCAGCCTCAAGCTCTGAAACAATAATAGCAACTATCTATTATGCTTCAGTTAATGAAGGTATGTCCTTACCGTTTCCAAGTGATAACGCAACGGATGTAATGGAAGTACCTTTTAAACTTGTAGGTAAATGTCAGAGTACAAGAAGTGCCGGAAATCAACTTTATTCAATAGTTGATTCAAGGCAAGGAATATACGAAGCAGATTATTCACAAACTACACCATAAGGAGATTATATGCAGATTTTAGATTTTGATGAATTTATTCCAGAGGATAAAATTGTTAAGCTTAAAGGAAAAGAATTTAATATTACCGAAATACCTTTTGAAACAGCTTTGCAGTTTAATCAGGCTTATCCGGTGCTTACGGCACTTTCTGAAAACAAAGAAATTTCTAAAGAAGAGTTTGATAAATTATTCCAGTTAATTTATTCAATATTTAAAATCAGCGTACCTGACTTAGAGGAAGAATGGCTTAGAAAGAATTTAACAACTCAAAGATTTAACAAGATAATTACGCTAATAAGCCAAGCCATGTTTGATGAAGGTAAAAAAAAAGAAACGGAACAGTAGATAATAAGAATAAAGCCCTGACGAGGTTCTATGTCGGCAGGGTTATTTCTTTTTTATGTTTTTATTATGGTTGGTCACCTGAATATGTTTTAAAAAAATTAACGTGGAAGAAAGTCTGGATTTATTACGAATACGGTCTTTATTATAAATCTAACGGACAGCACGTTGTAAGTTTTGAAGAGCCTCCGGCTTTAGATGTTTTGGGGAAAGATTTAAAAGTAAACGAACAAGGGGCAAGGGTTATAAGTAAATAATGGCTCAAACACTCGGCGAACTCGTACTTAAATTACAACTCGATCAAGCGCAGTTTCAAACGCAGCTTAATAAAATACAGGCTGATGTTAAAAAAACAAGCGGTAATTTTGGCGTTCTTGGAACTGCTTTAAAAGCTTTACCTTGGGCAGCAGCAGCAGCGGGTATTTATAGAGTTGGAGCAGCTATAGCTAAAGCTTCATCTGATGCACAAGAAACACAACAAAAGTTTAACGTAGTATTTTCTGGCATTCAAGTACAGGCAACAGAAACAGCTAAAAGACTTTCTGAATCTTTTAGACTTGCTGATCAAACATCAAAAGAATTGCTTTCAAGTACAGCTAATATTCTTCAGAGTTTTGGTTTTGCTGGTGAAGAATCATTAAAGTTTTCAGAAAGAATTGTTAATTTATCTGCGGATTTAATAAGTTTCACTAACAATGCGATGGGTATTGAAGGCGCGGTAAGTGCAATTACAAAATCATTTTTGGGTGAAGCAGAGCAATTAAAATCGCTTGGTAAAATTGCGCTTGTAGAATATTTACAGCCTATTGCAAAAGCCCAGGGTAAAAATATAGAAACAATGACACGTCAAGAACGTGCATTGTTTACTTTTAATGAAATATTAAAACAATCTAAAAATGAAGTTGGTGACTATGCTCGTTCTTGGATGTCGCCAGCAAATATATTAAGAGCTGTCCAAGAACGTTTTAAAGATATCAAAACAACGTTAGGAGATAATTTAGCTCCTGCACTTGGAGAACTCGGAAAAGCGTTTCTTTCATCTACAGAAAATAGTGGCTCTTTAGCTGCTGCACTTGGTTTAATTACTAAAGGCGTGGCTTATGCAATAATTGGAGTAGCTAATTTTATTAGAATACTTGATGTCCTCTCTTTACAATTACAAAAACCCGACGCTAAGAAAAAACTTGATGCAGAAATTGAAGGTTATAAAGCAATTGAAGCGGTTGTAAGGCAATCACACGCAAGACAATTAAAAGAAGGTGAAAACCTTGAAGCCGGACTTGAAAGGTTAAAAAAACAGGGTGATCCAACAGCCGGAGCTAATTTAGAATATTTAAGGAATCACAAAAAAGGAGTTAGCGACGCAGCAGCTGCGCAGCAGGATTTATATAAACGAGAGCAACAAACAATAGAGGCTATTTCTAATGCTACTAAAGCACTTGATAATAATAATAAGAAAACTGTTGAAAACGTTGGCGTTACAAGAGAAGCACAAATACAACAACAGGCACTTGCCAAATCATACGAGGATGCACTTAAAAAACTTAATGAATTAAGAGCTAAAGCAAGTGGTGATCAGATAAAAGAAATTGAAGCTAAAGCAAAAGAAGAAAGGGACGTTTTCAAAAAATCTTTTGGAGAAACTTCTGCTTTATACAAAGAAGCTTTAGGCTATATTGATAAAATAGAAAAAGACGACATATTTAAAAAACGTGTTGAAACTATAAATAAATATTTTCAAGCTTTTGGTGATGGACTTGTTGGAATATTTAGCGCAATTCAACAGCTTCAAAGTGCAACAAGTCAAGCAACTATTGAAGCATTAGAAGATGAAAAGAAAGCCCGCTATGAAGCTGCTGGAGTCGCAGAAGATACGGAAGTAATGAAAGCACAAGCTGAACTTGCAGAAGCCGAAGCAAGCGGAAATGCTGTTTTAATAGGCGAAAAAAAACGTATTCTTGAAAAAGCAAAAATTGATGAAGAATATCAAAAAAAGAAATCTCAAATAGAATATCAAGCAGCATTAGACTCTTGGGGTATTCAAATTGCAATGACTACAGCTCAAGTCGCAATGGGAATAATGAACGCTTTTTCATCTGGTGCGGCTATTCCTTATGCAGGCGCAGCAGTCGGAGCGGCATACGCAGCAGTAGCAGCGGCAACAGGAGCGATACAACTTGCAGCAGTAATTGCAGCAAAACCCAAAGCCCCCCGTTTCGAAATGGGCGGTATTGTGCCCGGTGACCTTTTAACTGGTGACAACGTAGTCGCGAGATTAAACTCGCGTGAAATGGTTCTTACTCAGCAGCAACAAGCTAATTTATTTAATCAAATAAATTCTGGAAATAATGGAGAAACTACAATCCATAATATAATTCAGTTAGACGGACAAACACTTTACGAAAATTTAAGCAAAGCAACATTTGACGGACGTTTGCTTGTAGCTTCCCGGGCGGTGGTGTAATGCAGATTAGTTATATAAATAAAGCAACATACGCAGCAACTACCGTTTCGACTTCTGTTACTGGTTATGGTGTTGACGCTCTTTATGATATAAGACTTTCCAAACTATTTAAGTTTTCTGGAATTGAAAATTGCTGGATTAAAGTTTCTACTCCGATGACTTTAAATAGATTATACTTGGCAAATCACAATTTTACAAGTGCGGTAACAATTACGCTTGAGGGAAATGACACAGATGACTGGACTTCTCCTTCAACTTCAGAATCAGTTACGTATCAATCTGGAATTATATATCACGACTTTACAAGTGCAACACACAATTACTGGAGAGTAGTAATTGATGATCCAACAAATACAGATTCAACTTTGTATATTGGCTATATGTTTATGGGTGAATACTTTCAACTTCCCTCGATGTCACCTGACCAAACTTTAGAGATTGAAACAACAAGCAAGTCTGAAATAAGCGCAAGCGGTCAAGTTTACGGCGATACCGGATACGAGTTTAGAAATCCAACTATAAACTTTCCAACTATATCCAATGCCCAAAGACTGAATTTGATTACAATGTTCCAATCAGTTAGAAATGTCTATCCTTTTTTTATGGTACTATGGAACAATAATAAAGACGTAGAAACTGTAATGTATTGTAAATTAGATCAAGACAAACTAAGTTTTAAAAAATCAGGTGAAATAAATAATCCGTATTCAGTAACTCTGAAATTTAGAGAGGTTTTTTAATGGGTAGTAAACTAAATACATATGCAGTCGGTAATAACGATTTAACTGCAATGATGGCGTCTGAAAACGCTTTAACAAAAGGCTTTCATCAAGTCAGCCTCACAAACTGGAGTACAACAGCAGTTCCGCAAATAGCACTTGGAAGTCTTATAGAATGTGACGGTGCTTTATATCAAAGCACAGTTGACGAGTCAATCGGCGGTTCAACTTCAGACGGAACTTTATATATTAAAACAGTACCGTCAAGCAATACCGTTACTTTTGAATTTAGTACAACTGCGCCGACTTGGGACACTTCTAAACAGGGCTGGTATACATCAACATCGAGTAATGAACGATATTTAGAATTTGTTATACAAAGATCAGGTTCTATTTTTAATAAAGGAATAATTTCACAAAGTGAAATTACACAATCTATAAGTACTCAAAATTCAATAGCAACTATAAATAATAATACTTGGATAGCTTCAACAACTACTTTTTCTAATTATATTACTGTTTCGGCTGGTGATTTAATTCAAATTTATTATTCGGTAGATTTGACTTGTGAAACAGCATCGTTTGGTATTTACCCATCAGCAAAAGTAGAAAATTCTGGAACGGCTTCTTTTTATTCCACAAACACAGCGAGTTTAAAAAAAATAAATGGATATGTATCAACAAGCTTTTATAAATATGAAGAGTCTTATATTATAAAAGCACAAAGTCAAGGTACTTACATCCCCGCAGAATATTTTTCTTGGAATTATTCATCTGCTGCAAGTGTTCCTGTAAATGTTTATGCTCAAAATAGACACGTTTATGTTTCAAAATTAAATACATTACGAGTTTCTACATAATGACATTTACTGATTATAAAAATCTTCCTATATCATCTAAAATCATACTTGTAGAGTTTGACGTTCCTGCTGGTCCTGATAACTTTGACATCTTTTTAAATTATGAAGCTGGTATATGGGTATGTGCTATTACTCCGGGAATTGTAACAATAACAGACACTGGAGGCGCGGGAGATTTTACATATACCAATCAAAATGAATATATTTACTACGATATTACAGGTCTTACCGTTGACATAGTAAACGAATATACTAAAGTTTATTCACTTGAAGAATTAAGACTACAGAATAAAGGGTTTTGGTATGACAAAGACGGTGACTCTATTGGATGCCCGGCGATACTTGTTCACTTTGACAACTGGGGTATTCCGCTTGGAAAATTAATTCAGCTTAAACAAGTATATGGTTTTTGCGATAAATTAGATTCAACAAACGGCGCGTATTTTAATGACACTTATTACGAACCAAGAGTTACTTCAGTACCGACTATATCCAAAAGCCGTGATCCAATGTTTTATGGAGTAATAAGATTTGAGGGTGGTTCGGTAACTTTTAATAACGCCGATGGATTTTTTGACAACTTTAAAGACCTTAATTTATATAGAACAATAGCAAGGATTAAACTTGGATTTGACGGCCTTGATTATGACGACTTTGAAACTGTTTTTACTGGATTTGTAGAATCGTATCAATGGGATTTTGATAAATTTACAGTTAAGATTCAAGACAAAAGAAAAGCATTAACGCATAAAATACCCGAGAATACATTTACAACAGCTGAATTTGCTGACATATCAGCTGACAATGTAGGCAAAGTAAAACCGATTGGTTTTGGAAATGTGCGAAAAGCTCCGTTAACTTGTGTAAATGAAGATGCAAGTCCAACACCTGCACAGTATCAATATTTTTTAGCGGATACGACTTACTCAAATATATCTTCTCTTGGTACTGTCTATGTAGATAATACTGCTATTAGTTCAACAACTTATAGCTATTCAGCAGTAACTGGAATTTTAAGCATTAACGCTGCTACAGTTACAGACAATATCACAAACGTAACTGCGTCATTTTGTCCGAGAGCTATATACAACGGACATGAAGTTGTTAAAACTATAATTCGAGATTATGGAGATATAGAATTTAATAATACAACTTACTATCAAGCCGAGTGGAATCAAGCGCAAATGAATGCGCGAGATATAGAAATTTATATAAATGAGCCAACAGAAATAATTGAAGTTGTTAATAAGTGCATGGACGCGTCAGACGCTATTTTTCTTGTGAAAGATGATGGTAGATTTTCTTCAAGGCTTTATGATAACGATAGAGCTTCAGCAGACACTATTTATAATGATGAATGGTTTGGCGATCCTGCTATCACTTTAAACCCTGAACAATTCTTATCTGAAGTAACTATTAACTATAACCCTGAATGGTCGTCCGGTAAAAAAAGAACTTATGTAAATAAAACTTATGAAGCTGAAGTTATTGCAAGATACGCAGGAACTCAATCTAAAGAGTATGACACAATTATAGAATCTTTAGCAGATGCAACAGCTAAAAGTGAATCTATAATGTTTCACAGTAAAGAAATAAAAGAAGTAGTAAAACGTAAAACAAGGACACAACATATTGGCCTTGAAGTTATGGACTTTATAAAAGCCTTGCCAAAAAACAGATACGGAAATGACGAAGTAAATCAACTTTGGGAAATTTTAGGAATATCTAAAAACCTTACAAGCGGCGATATAGATTTAACAATGCGGTTTGTCAAGACGTTTGTTCCAGAACCTCCGACTTTATATCAAACTGGTTGGCTATGGAATCACAAGCTTTGGGGACACAAATTATATGAGGTAGCTTATGAGTAAAGATACATTATACAGCTTAACACAAACGGCAGGAGTTTATGATACAACTCAAATTACAGACGAGTTATACACTGATGTCGGCGCGTCCGCCATACAAATGGGAACTGTTAAACGTCTTTTTCTTGGCGGTACTGATTTTGTTATAAATACCGCTGCTGCTGGAGCTGGAACTGAACTTGTAGAGGGAGTTGACTATGATATAGTTGAAGAAGATTTTGACTACACTACTGAAATTGGATTTCATGTTTATACAGGAATTGATATAACTAACGTAGCTTATCAGTCCGGAGATTTATATTTTACTTATAAAACGTATGGAAGTTATACTGATCCAACAGCATTAGCTTCACGAGCTGAATTGCTAACACCTCCGACTGTGTATAAATCTACTTCTTATACAATAACAGATTCAGACGGATATTATCGAATAGAATCAAATCAATCTACAGCAGATATTACTATAACATTACCAGTACGAGCAAATAATATCAAAAGAAGAATTGAAATTGTAAATAGTTCTCCAAGTACAACATATAAGTTAATAATTTCAAGTACAGCAAGTGATATTTCAAATGATGGTTTTACATCAATATATCTACCTAAAAAGGGAAATTTTTTAATACTACAAGAGAATACTACTTCGAGTTACTGGGAAATAGTAAATGAAAAAATTACAAGTCAATTTAGATTAGATGGTTATAAAGGTTATGGTTCTGTTGATACAAAAATAATGCAATTTACAAATGTTATTGAGAATATAGGAAATATGTTTTCTGAAAATCACGTTAGTGGTTATAATTCTACAACAGAAGGATTAAAAATAACTGTAAATAAATCCGGATGGTATTCTTTTAATTTTATTTATACACCTAATGGAGTAGCCGATTCTGCATTAAGTTTAAATTCAACACAATTGACGACTTCTGCGGCAACAATTCTCCATGAGAGAAAAATATCAGCAGTTACTGCTCCAGCAGATAATCATTCTGTTTGTAATTCCGTTAATATTTATCTTAATAAAAATGATATTGTTAGACCCCATACTTCTGGAACTGTTTCTTATTCATCAAGGGCAAGTTTTATGGCAACTTATTTAGGAATATAGGATATGAAATGCAGGAAACAATCTTATTTAAAATACTCTGGATACTTACTCCTTGCTTGGTCGGGATTATTGGTTTTTTCATTGTTAGAAGCATGGCCAAAACTGACTCAGATGTCAATAAACTTTTTGAGCATATTGAAAAGCTTAATAACAGGATAAATGATTCAGAAGAAAAATTAAATTGCCTTTATGGTGAGCATCATGCTTTACATGGAGACAGGAGAAAAAAATGATATATCCAGTAAGAAATCCAAAAGTAACGTCCCCATACGGATATAGAACTGATCCCATTACCGGGAAAGCTGGAGTTTTTCATGACGGTATTGATTTTATTTCCGAATCAGACGATAAAAGTATTTTTGCAATTCATGACGGAATTGTAGGATATATATTTAATAAATATAATTATTTAGAGAGATGGGATTTATCAAAAGAATCTGCTGCCGGAAATTACTTAGTTTATTCTATACTACTAAATAATAAAATTTTTTATATTAAGCCTTTACATTTTGATAAAATAAATAATTATAAAATCGGGGATAAAATTCATGAAGGCGATATTCTTGGAGAATATGGAAATGTTGGATATTCATCTGGGGCTCATACACATTTATATTGCTATAATGAATCTTGGAAAGTTATAAATCCAGATATAGTTTTAAGGAGTTAATATGATGAAAATACCTTGCGAAGTTTATTCCAGATGTTGCGGGTTTTTTAGACCTATTTCGCACTGGAATAAAGGCAAGAAAGAAGAATTCAAGGAAAGAGTAGAATATAAATTACCAGAGGTAAAAGATGAATAAAGAAGAAAAAGAAGCAGCGGAAAGAAAATATTTTAAAGAAGTTGGACTTATACCTGGACTTATCAAATATCACGCTAAAGAAATACTCGGCGGTCTTTTGATTTTAGCTGTAGTTTATATTCTCTCGTCAAATGTGTCATGTTCTGACGGAAAATTACAGTGGATACCTTCAATTAAAACAAATATAAATATAAATAAGTGAGGCCAGCATGAAAGAATGGATGAAAGTAACTTTGCTTTTTATAGGAATGATATTGAGTTTTATTCTTATTATTTTTATGTTTTCAGGATGTATCTCTGAACCTTCTAAAAAAGATTACATTGGCAGACCTAACGCCTGCTATGATTTTGCAGAATGCCTCTATCTTAATCAAAAAAATCCTGATAAATCAGTATGCTTTTCAGTAGGTATGGAATGCCGGGCATACGAAAAATATATTTATTGTAAATCTGAAAAAGATATGACATTCAATAATTGCTGGTTATACTTAAATCAAAAATAGCTTGACATTTTACACTATACAATTTACCTGTAAATAAAAACAGGTGGTATATGGCAGCAAATTTAAAAAGATCGAAAGAAATTTATGATTACTATTTAATTCACGGCAGCCAAGCAACACAGAAAAAATTTAACGTAGTACACGAGTATATAAGAAGATGCGGGCGGGTAGTTAGAAACTCAGAAAGCCCGCAAGATGATATTGTTTCAAAAAATGACCTACTAAAAAAAATCTCTCAACTTTATTCCGATGCTGAATTAAAAGCGATAGCGTCAGGAAATAAAATAATTAGTGAAATTGTGCCGCCTGCAAAACTTGACTTTTCTGGAACATCGGTCAAGTTTTGTTTTTTTACGGACTCGCATATTGGATCAATTTATTTTCATCAAAATTTATTTGAATCTATGCTTGAAGAGTGTAAAAAAGAAAGTGTTGAGTTTTACTGTCATGCTGGAGACGTGACCGACGGAATGAGCAATAGACCGGATCATATTTATTCTTTAACGCATATTGGGTATGATAGTCAAAAGCAATACGCTATACAATTATTATCCGATATTGATAAACCATTATATTTAATTTCTGGCAATCATGATATGTATTTCGTTAAATCTAATGGAGCTAATATTGTAAAAGATATTTGTTCAAATATATCTAATGCTTTATTTTTAGGGAATGATTTAGGACGACTTGAAATAAAAAATACTAAAATAGATTTATGGCATGGAGAAGACGGAAGTTCATACGCGACAAGTTATAGATTACAAAAAATTGTTGAATCACTTACTGGTGGATCAAAACCGAATACATTACTTTGCGGGCATACGCATAAGCAAGGTTATTTTTTTGAACGACATATTCACACCGTTTCAGGAGGTGCGCTGTCTCTTCAATCAGACTGGATGAGATCAAAGAGACTTGCCAATCACTCCGGTTTTTGGATAATTAAAATGACTTTAGATCAAAAAGGTCAAGTATCCTGTTTTTCTCCGTCTTGGTACCCGTTTTACCAATAAAGTCAAGACTATTTCTTAAAACCTCAAACGCACTCACAAATTTTTTCCCTCTACTTTTTAAGTCAATAATTGACAATTCAATTGATTTTTCCATGTTATGTCTCCTTAAAGTATATTTTTATTATACTTATCGGTGCTAAAGTAAAATATGCTTAATTTTATTTTACTTTTTTAACAAAAATAATAAAAAAATATAAATATTTATTGACAAATTTCATACACAGATTATGTTGTTATCATAAATAATTAAGGAGGCTCAAATGAACGATAAATTAAAAACTAAATTTTATGAATTTTCACAAAATAATTCTGGTGGCTTTTTTGATGTTGATGGTAATGTTTGTAATCGTGTAATAATAGAAGCCATGAGCGAAACTCATGCTAAATATTTATTTACGCCTATGATAAAAAATCAAAGTTATTCTTGTAATTGCTGTGGTGATAGATGGGATATTGATTATTTAAAAGAAATAAATTCTAAAATATTAAAAGAATATGAAGTTAATACGCTTGAAGAATATTGCCAAAAAATAGCAGATCGTTGTGGATGGACAGAACCAGATGCAATAATCCATTATTTAGACGGCACAAAAAAAGAAATTTTTATATCAAACGAGGTTTAAATGAATAACAGAGAAATACTTGACCGCTACGAACACTTTAAAGGCAATCCACCAGATTTTTATGCAGACGAGAAAGAAATTAAAAGGTGTATAGATTGCAGTTATAACGATGTTTGGTTTTGCAGATTACACGAAAAAGAAATCACAGAGGAAACAGAGCCCTGTGAATACTGGGAGGATTAAATGAAAGTAACAACTAAATGGCTTAAAGAACGAGGTGCCTGTGATGAAGGAATTATAATGTTCGAAGAAATACACGGTAAGAGTGCAGAGTTAAAAGACGTAATAAATTTTGGAATAAAATCAAAAGATAACACTAAATTGCAATATTATTGCAATTGGTTAATTGTAAAAAAAATGAATCATGGGCAGCAAATAAAATATGCGATTTACGCAGCAGAACAAGTATTAAATATTTTTGAAAAAAAGTATCCAGACGATAAAAGACCAAGACTTGCTATTGAAGCAGCTAAAAAATATTTAAAATTAAAAACTAAAGACGCAGCAGCAGACGCAGCAGAATACGCAGCAGACGCAGCAGCAGACGCAGCAGACGCAGCAGAATACGCAGCATACGCAGCAGCAGACGCAGCAGAATACGCAGCAGACGCAGCAGAATACGCAGCAACCGCAGCAGCAACCGCAGCAGCAGACGCAGCAGAATACGCAGCATACGCAGCATACGCAGCAGCAGACGCAGCAGACGCAGCAGAATACGCAGCAACCGCAGCAGCAGACGCAGCAGAATACGCAGCATACGCAGCAGCAGACGCAGCAGAATACGCAGCAACCGCAGCTTTAAAAATTAAAATATTAAAATATGGATTAAAAATTATTGGAGGATAAAAAATGAACGATTTTAGAGATGCATTACATTTTTTAGCAAATTTAGCTATGGACTTGGAAAAAAAAGGCTGCCATTTATTTTTTAGATACAGTCCCCATGTAAAAATGATTAGCTGGGAAATATATTTAAAAGGCTGGAAAGAAGGAAGCGAAGAAAATATTCCAGATTATCAAGGCGTTATTTATGAAGATTGCGAAGATATAAGTAGTAAATTTTCTCCAAGAATACAATTATGTAAAATTTTAGAAATAATCGAGGTAATATGAAAACACTTGAGCAATTTGAACAAGAACATAATAAAGTATTAAACGAATTATCAGAACGAATAATTATGAACATCAGGCGAGTTGGCGGTCTTAAAAACGCAGTAAACAAAACAAAGTTGACAGCTATGATGTTAAATTATTCTGTTAATACTGATAGCTTTAAAACAAAAATAAAAATACTTAAAAAATTGGAGGCAGTGAAATGATTGACTTAAATAATTATGAAACAGTTAAAATGCGTAAAAAGAAATTTTATGCAGATTATCCAGATGGCAGAATAATAGTTGAAATACAGAATCAAGACGTACTCGAACACGCTTTATTTAAGGCAACTATTTATAAAACAAAAGAAGAGCAAGCAGAGTTTAAGCCTTTTGCCACTGGGTATGCTCATGAAATAAGAGATAAAGAGCTTAAAACTTCAAACACTGGAAAACCTTACGAATCCGTAAATTATACAAGTTGGGTTGAAAACTGTGAAGAGTCCGCGATTGGAAGGGCTTTAGACAATGCAGGTTATGCAGGAAACGATAAATGCAGTCGCGAAGAGATGCAAAAAGTTAAAAATAAATTAGAAAACAATAAACCTGTAGAAAAACCTAAAGGCAAATTTGAAAAAATTGAAGCAGCTTTAAACAGTGCTACAACTAAAGCAGAATTAGACAACTTTATTAAACAAGGCAAAGCTTTATCCTGGACAGATGAGGAAGTTTGTAAAATAGACATACTAATAAAGGAAGCACAGGAGCGTATAAAATGAATCTATATGAATTAACGCAAATTGAGAATCAAATTGAACAAATAGCAATTTTAAATGAAGGTGAAATTCCAGAAGAAGAACTTCAGAAACTTGTTGAGGCTCAAACACAATCTTTAATTCAAATTGAAAACTTAGTTCACTACATTAAACATCTTGAATATTTTCAAGAAACAGCTAAAAAAGAAGAAGAGCGAATTAAAAATTTAAGGCAGAAAGCAGAAAAACGAGTTGACAGTATTAAAAAGTATTTGACTCCTTATATACAATCTAAATCTAAATTAGATGTTGGTACTTTTAAACTGTCAGTGCGTAGAAGTGAATCAGTTGAAGTTGACGAAGACTTTGTTGAAAAAAGCGATCCTGAATATATCAACTATAAAGAAATAATTTCAAAAACGCCAGATAAAATTAAAATTAAAAAAGCCCTTGAAATTGGCGAAATAGTTCCAGGCGCGAGATTAAAAGAAAACTTTAATTTACAAATAAAATAAAAAGGAGACTTATATGGAAAAAATTTACGAATTATCAGTAGTAACAGGCACGTATCAAAAAGACGGCGAGAATAAAAACCGATATCAAACAATCGGCGCAGTAATGAAAAACGATAAGGGAATGTTTATGTTTCTTAACCGTTCATTTAACCCTGCTGGTATTCCATTTAAGGAAGGCTCTGAATCTATTATAGTTTCGATGTTTGAGCCTAAAAAATCAGCAAGCCAACTTGTTGATAATATTTTTGCTGATGGAGATACACCGCTTTGAAAAAGCTCGATTACATTGAAGTACAAGCTTATATAGATGACAATGCGGGTTTAATGTATGCCCGCAGCGCATCTGAAAAAGTTAAAGAGTTTTTAGAAGCTAATAAAGGCTCTACGATTGATATTAGAATGACTGCTGAATTAACAAGGTCACAGGCACAGAATAAGTGGTTTCATTCAACGCTTCTTCCGGCAATACAAACAGTTTTGCTTAATTCAGGTAATATGCCTCAAGCGCAGTCTAAAGAATGGGTTAAGCAGATTATAATTAAAAAGCCGTACTTAACTATAAATCCGGGAACGACTGACGAGTATGTAAGAAGCACAGCAGATTTAACTTTAAATGAATTCTGGCAGTTTTGTAATTACACTTTAGAATTGCTGATTAAACTTGGCGGTGAGTTGACCAGCATTCAACAAGAAAAATATATTGAGTTGGTCAAGAAATATAAGCTTGAAAAAGCTATTGACGAGAGGTTATCAAATGCTGGTACTTGGTAAAATAAATAAAGGCGAGCTTGAAGTATTAAACATAGCTTGCCGGAAATGCGGTGCTATGTTTAGTCTTAAAGATTTTAAAACAGATTTAGTTTTATGCCCGGTGTGTTTAAAAAATTTTAAGGAGGTCTCAAAATGATTTATGTAGTAATAGCTGGTTTTGTTTTAATAGGTCTTACTTGTTTATTTTTTTATATTGCAGAAAATACAAATTTTGAAGTTGCTGGTTTAATTTTTGGTATAATTTCTGCATTTTCTGCAATTGCCATATGGATTTTTATAGGATTTGGCGCATATTCTTATATTTCGGCTGAACATAAAGCTAAAATAATAAATAGAGAATATAAAACAAATTACACACAAGAAGAAATATTTTACGCTAATGATGTTATTGAAACAATACAGCAAATACAACGTAAACGTGTAGAAGTTAATGGGGATTTGTTTAAAAAATAGCCGGAATTTCACCGGCTTAAAAATGGAGGAGTATCAAATGAAAAGACTATTTTATTTAACAACTTTAATTTTGTCAATCACTTTTTTAAGCTGTGATTTGCGCGAAGTCCATCCGCCGTCTTATTCCGAAGTTGTAAGCGTTAATATGTCTCAAAAAGACATATACACTAAAATTATGAATTGGTCAACAAATTACTTTATCGGAAGTGAACAACAAATTATATTAAACGACAAAGACAATGGGATAATTTCAGTAAAAGGCTATATTCCTAATTTAGCCTGGAATGTTTATGGAAAGTTTATTCTTAAAATTCAGATTAAAGATAACAAATACAGACTTCATATAGTATCATGTAATGCTTATACTGTAAGTTATGGCAGGGAAATGCAGATATATTATAACCGAGATGCTCTTGAAGTTCAAAATTTATATTTTAAAAACTTGTTTATGGGCATAGAGTATTCAGTAAAAAATAATAAAAGCGAATGGTAAAGTGCTTGACAAGTTTAATATTATGATTTACAAGTGATATAATTAACAGACTCAAAATTAGCCCTTGAGCCTGTTAATGAAAATTAACATAAAGGCTTTTGATGTTCGCGGGCTAAACTGGAAACAGTGCGGATGTCAGAGGCCTTTTTTTATTTTAAAAGGAGAGTATTATGAGTAATGAATTAGTAAAATGGGAAAACGCAAAAAACGCAATTTCAGAATGCAAAAATATTGATGAAATAACAAAAATTATTGATAAATCTAAAATTATGCAAGCTTATGTTAAACAAGCAAAAGAAAGTTTACAAGTACAAAATGATGTTGCTGAAATTAAATTAAGAGCTGAAAGAAAAGCGGGTGAATTATTAAAGATAATGAATATCCCAAAACATAACGAAAAAAACGAGTTACAAGAAGTAACTCGTTTATCAGATTTAGGTGTTGAAAAACATGAATCTTATCGTTGGCAACAAATAGCGAATATTCCTGAAGATAAATTTGACAATAGAATTTTAGAAATAAAAGAAAAAAATAAAGAAATAACAGAAAATGAAATATTAAATTTTGCTAAATCATTAAAAAAAGAAAATACAATTATAAATAATGAAATTAAAGAAATTAAAATTTCTGAATATGGAGAAAATATTTTTTTTGAATCTGGAGAATATGGTATTGACAGATGGGATGATTATATAATTAAAGATAATGATAATTGGCCAACCATAACAACACTTTCAAGATTTTTTCATGATGACATGACTGAATATTCTTTAAGAGAATATGCAAGAGTACAAACATTTCCTGATTATTTTAAATTTTGTGGAAACTATTCAACAATAAAAAAACAAATTGGAAATGCTGTTGCCCCTCAAATGGGAAAATATATTTCAGAAAAGTTAAAGGGAAAAACTTATGGGGATTTATTTTCTGGTTGTGGCGGTTTTTCTATGGGTTTAAAAATGAATAATAAAAAAGGATTATGGGCTGTTGAATGGAATAAAGACGCTGCTAAAACTTATAAAATAAACTTTAAAGATCATTTTATGAGTAATGAAAATATAAAATTTATAAATCCTAAAGATTTAAACAAAGTTGATATAATTATTGGAGGACCACCTTGTCAGGGATTTTCATTCGCTGGATTAAGATTTAAAGATGATCCAAGAAATGAATTATATAAAGAATTTTTAAGATTTGTTGAAGTATTAAAACCAAAAGAATTTATAATGGAGAATGTTGCGCAAATTTACGAGATTAAAGATCAAATTATAAATGATTTTAAATCAATTAAATATAATGTTGAAATCGAAATTGTTGAAGGCGAAAATATAGAAATGAGACAAAATAGAAAAAGATGTTTTTTTAAAGGTGTTTTAAATGGATAAAATAATTTTAAATGAAGATAGATATTTCGGAAGTGATTTAAATAAATTTATACATTTTAATTGTAAAAAAAATATGATAGTAAATAATATAGATTTAATTATGAATGATTATGAGAAAAATAAAATTAGAATTATAGAATCAAAGCATAAAAGCGAAACATTGAAAACTGGTCAATCTCTTTTATTAAAAAGATTAAATGAAAAATTTAAAAATTCTAATGTAAAAATTTATATTATTTATGCTGATGAGCCTTATAATGAAATAGAAATTCATGATTACAATAATAAGTTTATAAAAACATTAAAAAATGAAGATGTAATAAAGTTTTTAAATTTTGAATTGAGGTTGACTAATGAAATGGTTTAAACACTATACAAAGGCTTTATCAGATGCAAAAATAGAAAAGTTAATTATGAAATATGGAATTGAAGGCTATGGCTTATATTTTGCTTGCCTTGAACTTATAGCTGGTAATTTAACAGATGAAAATATTACATTTGAGCTTGAGCATGATTCTGAAATATTAGCATATAAATTTAAAATTGATACTTTAAAAATTGAAGAAATGATGAAATATATGATACAAATTGAACTTTTTGAAGTTAATGAAGTAACAAATAGAATAACCTGTATAAAATTAGCTAAAAATTTAGATTCAAGTTGTGTTAAAAGTCCACATTTATTGCAAATAAAAAAGAATATTCAAGAAAAGTCAAGAAAAGTCATGCTAGAACAGAACAGAACAGAACAGAACAGAATAGAACAGAACAGAACAGAACAGAACAGAACAGAACAGAATAGTAGTTTTGTTAAACCAACGCTTGAAGAAATACAAGATTATTTAAACGAATTAAACATAAAGTCTTTTACTTCTAACAAATTTTTTGACTTTTATGAAAGTAAAGGCTGGTTTGTTGGTAAAAACAAAATGAAAAATTGGAAAGCTTGTGTTAGAACTTGGAAAAGTAAAGAAACAGAAAATAAAAAAGTTATTGCGAAAAATCCATACATGACACACGCTGAACTACTGGCAAAGGAAAAATTGGAAAATGAAGGAAATTGAAAAGACATTATTGATTACAGCTATATTGCGCCCTCAATCTCGGTATAAAATATTTGAATTATCCACTGAACACTTTTATATTCCAGCTCACCAGATTATTTTTGACGCTTTGCGATTTCTTGATGACCAATCGCAAAATATAGAAATAAATACAGTTAGAGCGTATCTTCAATCAGTTGGGGATTATGACCGCTGCGGCGGTGATGACTATTTTTATAAAGAATTAGTTACTGCTGATAGTACATTTTCTGAAGGGTTTCTTGTAAATCAGTTATTAGACCGCGCAGATAAAGAATATATGAAAGGGATTGTTAAAGATGTTTTAACTGGTAAAATGACAAAAGAAGAAGGGCTTTTAAAACTTGACTCAATTGGAAAAGTTGAATCTGATACATTTATAGACATTGAGGGATTTTCTAAACTTGACCTTGACGACATTTTTAAAAAGGAAAATTTTATTTCAACAGGCATTCCAAGTTTTGACCGCAGAAACGGCGGTGTTTGTAGAACCGATTTAATCATAATAGCAGCAAGACCAAAGCTCGGAAAGTCCGCACTTGCTTTACAAATAGCTAATTATATAAATCATTCAATATTTATAAGTCTCGAAATGGGACGCTACGAAATTTACGGACGCTTGTTAGCTCATGAATCGGGTGTAAATTCCAGGCTAATAAAACAGAAGTATATGACACACGAGCAGTTTTTAAAAGTTAATAAAGTTCACTTAGAACTTAAAGATAGATTAAAGTTAATATTTGCGGATAAGATAGTTAATTTAAACGACATTATAATTTTTATTAAAAAAACAGTTAGCATTAAAAAAGTAAATGCAATATTTATTGACTACATACAATTGATTGAAGCTGGTGGCAATATGAACAGAGATCAACAAATAGGCTTAATTTCCCGTAAGCTGAAGCAGACAGCGCAGACTTTAGGTATTCCGATATTTGTATTGTCACAGCTCAAAAGAGACAGTGAAAATAAACATAGACCAACTTTATCAGATTTGAGGGAAAGTGGAAATCTTGAGCAAGATGCGAATATAGTTTTATTGTTGTATCAAGATGAAGAAACTGGAGTGACCGAAATAATAAACGCTAAAAGCAGGGACGGTGAATCTAACTACACAATCAACACAATGTTTTACAAAGAGACTTCAAAATTTATTGAAATAGAGGTGTAATAATGGAATTTTTAAAATACCAACATATTGAAAGATTTGACACAGATGAAGTTATGGGAATAGATCAAGGATTATGTTACCTATTTCCTAAAATAGACGGCACAAACGGTCAATTATGGTGGAATAATGGTTTAATGGCTGGTAGTAGAAATAGACAACTAACGCTTGATAATGATAACGCCGGATTTTATAATTGGGCTGTAGAACAGTCAAATTTAAACGAGTTTTTTAAAAATAATCAGGATATAAGATTATATGGTGAATGGTTGGTCCCCCATGCTTTAAAAACTTATGAAGAAAGAGCATGGAAAAATTTTTATGTATTTGATGTTATGAAAAACGATATGTATATGAGTTATGACGACTATAAAATTTTATTGGACGAATACAGTATTGAATATATCCCGGCTTTATGTAAAATAGAAAATCCGAGATACGATTATTTAATTAAAATTTTAGATAAAAATAATTATTTGATACAAGACGGAAAAGGAACTGGAGAAGGAATTGTTATAAAAAATTATAGCTATAAAAATAAGTTTGGTAGAATAACATGGGCAAAGATAGTAAAAAATGAGTTTAAATCATTGCATCAAAAAGTTTGGGACACCACAGAAATAAAGCAAAAAGAAATCATTGAGGAAAAAATAGTTGATAAATATATAACTAAATCTTTAATTGAGAAAGAGTTTTTTAAAATAAAAGAAGAAACTGGCTGGAGTTCTAAAAATATACATAGATTACTTGATACCGTATTTTATTGTTTAATAAATGAAGAGATATGGAATATATTAAAAAGTTTTAAAAATCCTGTAATAGATTTTTCTAAATTAAAAGGTTTAACTACAAATAAAATTAAAAAAGAAATGCCAAATATATTTTGAGGTAAATATGAAAGAATACTCGGACAACTACTTAAATCAACTTTGGCGTAAAGCTGTATTGATTTTATATGATAATAAATGTTTTTTTTGTGGTAAATCTATAAACGAAGTCGAATTAGAATGCCATCATATAGTAAAAAGAAAAACATTATTACTAAGATGGGATTATAGAAATGGAATTCCAGTTTGTAAATGGCATAGACCGGGACTTCAAATGTCATGTCACCAATATGCAGATACTCCGGCTGGTAGAAACGAAATTTATAATAGAGTTCCGATAGTTGGAGAGTATTTTAATTCAAGGCTTATACCATTTAAACAGTGGTTAGTAGACAAAGGTATAACAAAAGCAGAATTTAAAAACTTAATGTATAATGAGTTAAAAGAAATAATTGATAAAAAAATATAAAAAGTTATTGACAAATTTAATGCACGGGTTATGTTGTAAGAAACGGAGGAAAAAATGAAAATATTTAATAGATTTACCGGAAAAGAAATTTTAAATATAAGCGGGGCTAATTTGCGCGAGGCTAATTTGCGCGAGGCTGATTTGTGCGGGGCTGATTTGTACGAGGCTAATTTGCGCGGGGCTAATTTGCGCGAGGCTAATTTGCGCGGGGCTAATTTGCGCGAGGCTAATTTGTGCGGGGCTGATTTGTACGGGGCTAATTTGCGCGAGGCTAATTTGCGCGGGGCTAATTTGCGCGAGGCTGATTTGTACGGGGCTAATTTGCGCGAGGCTGATTTGTACGGGGCTAAAGGTGAAAATATAGAAAATATTTTAATTTCTCATACTTCAATTTTACCTGAAGGTGATTTAATCGGATATAAAAAATGTATAAATGGTATAATAGTTAAAATTAAAATTCCAGATTCCGCGAAACGCAGTAATGCAACTGGTAGAAAATGTCGCGCAGAATTTATTGAAGTATTAGAAATATATGGAGCTGACGAAGCTATTTCATCTCACGATAATAAAACAGTTTATAAAGTTGGCGAAATTGTTAAATGTGATAAATGGGATAAAAACAGATGGGAAGAATGCTCAGGCGGGATACATTTTTTTATAACTAAACTTGAGGCTGAAAATTACTGATGGAAAGTTATAATCAAGATAAACCCTGGCTGTATATTTTATTACTAATTATTATAATACTGCAAATATTTATAATATGGGAGATGTTATCATTTGATATAAGAATGTCGCAGTTTTGGAATACACAAGTAAATAACACTAAAAGCATTAAGGAATTAGATTCAAGGACTAATTTATTAAAGTGAGGATAAAATGAAAATACAACGATATGAAATAGTTAACCCTTCTAAAATTTGGCATGGTAACCTTATTTGTAAATCAGAAGATGTTGAAAAGCTTGAACAGATCAATGCTGAAATGCTGGAAGCGCTGGAGGTAATTGATAATGAAGTTGATATTTACAATCCAAGAATAGAAGATAAATTAAAATCAATCATAGAAAAAGCGGAGGCGATGAAATGAAAGTATATTGTAAAAATTGCGGTAACAGTTATACATTTCCGACTGATTCCTCGCAAACAAAAAATTATTGGTATTGCCCTCACTGTAGGACAATTAATATAGTAGAAAAGGTCTTTTATACTGCATGAAATAAATATAAGGAGGTGGGAAGTTTTAATTTTTGAATTGAGCTGTGATACCCGCCCTCGGAAGGGGCGAGTTATCTTAAAGGAGGATGTATGGAGTTACTGGGTATATTTTTAATAGCACTTATAAATAGTTTAACATTTTATGTACTTTGGAGGCTTTGGAAATGAAATGTTGCAACGGATGCAAAATAGAAGCTCTTTCAGATATGGGAGAAAACGGACTTTGTAAAAAGTGTTATAATATTTATATGAGTGAATATAGAAAAAAAAACAGATTTAGAGTAAATCAAATTACGCGCGACTGTGTACGCGCTAAACGCTGGCTAAATGGTAGCGATAACTACAGCGGGGAATTAGCATAAAAATATATAAATGGAGTATCAAATGGATAATAAACTGTTTAATGATATTATTAAGTTTGAATATGTTAAAAGTATAATAGGTTCTGGATATGAAGAACAAGTTGCAAGTTTAGCGATAAGGGATAAAGTTGCATATAGGGCAGCAAGAAAAAATATGCAAATACATTCCGCAATTATATTAAAAATAAATAATGAGTTTTCAGGATTTTTTACTTTTCAAGTTAATCATGAAGTTGGAGAGTTTTGTTTACTTCAGTCAGCAATGGAACTTGATAGAAAAGATAAAGAAATTTACAAGGATATGCTTAAAGAAATAATAAAACAGAATACATTCGGTTACCCTATGATAATGACCGTAAGTACAAAACATGATTTAGAATGCCCAAAAGTTTTAGAAGCAGTTGGATTTAAAACATATTTAATTTTAAGCGGATTTGAATATATGGTTTATGGAAATTTTGAACAAATAAGAATGAAAAGACTGGCTCATGCAACAATGACAAATACATGGAATTCTACTAAAGCCGACTGGTTGAAAATGAAAAGAGAATGGAATGAAAAAATTGAACAGGCTGGAAAAAAACATAATATAAAAAATCCTAAATTTGCATCCCGTGACGGTTGCTGGCAGGGCTCTAACGGAATGGCAAATATTGTTTTAGCAAAACAAACTCTTGAAGACGATAAAGTAAAAGATAATAAAACTAAAACACTTAATGGAAATGCCTCTGTTCTTGAAAAATTAAATTTAACTATAAATACTTCAATTTCTGCACTTGATACAGATAAACAAATTGAATATAGATTAAATCAATATAATTTACTTAAAAATTATTGTAATTCAGTTTTAAGAATTGTATCATGTGATTTTAATAAAAATAATAAAGAAGGTGAAATAAGGTCAATAATACAAAATGAACTTTTTAAAAATAAAAATATTATTGATACTGTTTTTAGACCTTTAAGAAATAATTATTTTGTAAATAATAATATTATAAATATTGAAAAAGTTAAATTTATAAATTCTAAAGTTTGGGCAAGTGTTTATAATAAAAATACACATTTAGGGAAATGTGATAAATGTCCTGATATGTGCGGGGTAAAATATGCAGTCTAAGACATTCTCTTTTATTGAATCAATTGTAAATGTAATAATAGGCTATTTTGTTTCACTTTTTGGACAGATTATAATATTTCCTATATTTAACATTAAAGTTGACTTACAGACCAATTTATATATAGGTGCCGGGTTTACGGTAATATCAATAATAAGAAGTTTTATTTTAAGGCGTATATTTAACAGAATTAAGCGATAAAAAAAGCTTGACAATAAATTATATAAGTGCTAATTGTTGACTGTGAATAGAGAAGATATAAAGAACTATGCTATTTTTGGTAAAAAGACAGTTGACTTTATTACTAAAGACGTAATAGTTAAAGACATAAAAGCCATTATACTTGATCTAAGTCTTGAAATAAACCGAGAATATTATCTGGGTTATTACAAATGTCTTGATGACTTAAAGACTATTCTTAAAGCAGAAATGCCTAAAAATAAAGAAAATACCGAGTTCGGTAATTTTATTGAAAAGGTGTTTGAAAAGATATGAGTAATAAAGACGATATGAGCTGGTTTTTTGACGCTTTAAAAGGCATTCAAAATCTTGATAAACCACATAAACACGATTTTGAAGATGGGCATTGTAAGATTTGCGGGAAAACAGTATTTCAAATAATGGGTATTTATAAATAAATTCTATAAAAGAGTAAAACAAGAATGCCAAAAAAGGGAGAAACGAATAATAAAAATGGCAGACCGCCAACAGGTCAAGCTATGACTGAAATACTACGAGAGAAAATAGATAAAGAAAAGATTGCAGACAAGCTAATCAAAATGGCAAATAAGGGAAACTTCCCGGCTTTAAAGTACATATATGATAGAGTTGACGGAATGCCAAAACAATCAATTGACTTGACAGGCGAAGTTGATATGAACGTAAATATAAATATTGAAGGTACTGGTGGACCTAAACCTCAAGATTCCTAATATATTTTTACCGATATTTTCAACAGTATTAAGATATGTTGTTTTATACGGTGGCAGAGGCTCGGGCAAAAGTCATGTTGTTGCTACGTTTTTGATAATTAAAGCTTTAGAATCTAAAAAAAGAATACTTTGCGCAAGAGAGATACAAAACTCAATTAAAGATTCAGTACATAAGCTTTTAGCCGATAAAATAAGCGAACTAAATCTTGATAAATATTTTACAGTAAAACACGATTCTATAGTCTGCATGAACGGATCTGAGTTTATTTTTAAGGGTCTGCTAAGAAATCCTCAAGAAGTAAAGAGTTTAGAGGGTGCTGATTATTGCTGGGTAGAGGAAGCAATGGCAGTTTCCCGAAAGTCTCTTGAAATCCTAACTCCTACGATTAGAAAACCCAACAGTCAAATTCTATTCACTTATAACCCGACTAATGAAGACGATCCAGTTCATGCAGACTATACCTTAGCTGATAGGCCGGATACTTTAAAGATTAAGTCTAATTATGACGCCAACCCATTTTTCCCGGATGTTTTACGTGCCGAAATGGAATATACTAAAAGAACTGATTACGATAAATATCTGCATATATGGCAAGGTGAATGCGTTAAACATAGCCAGACTCAAGTATTTTACGGTAAATGGCTTGTTGAGGAATTTGAACACGAAAACGAGTTCTTATATTTTGGTGCTGACTGGGGATTCAGCAACGATCCAACGGCGTTAATTAGATGTTTTATTCGAGACAATAAACTATACATAGATTATGAGGCTTGGGGAATAGGAATAGATATTGACAAAACACCAGCATTATTTCAAACTGTGCCAGAGTCTGATAAGTACCCGATAACAGCAGACTCGGCAAGACCTGAAACTATAAGCCACGTGTATCAAAACGGCTTTCCGAAGATTAAGCGAAGCATTAAAGGAAAAGGCAGCGTTGAGGATGGAATAGCACATTTAAGAGGCTACGAAAAGATTATAATTCATTCACGCTGCAAGCATACAATAGATGAGTTCAGGCATTATTGCTATAAGACAGATGTTAAGACAGGGCAAATATCAAGCGTATTAGAAGATAAGTTTAATCATTGTATAGACGCCCTAAGATACGCTTGCGAGGATTTAATGAAGCATAGGCAATTAAAAGCGACCTTATCGCTTGGAAGGTAATAAATGAAAACAATATTAGTTAAATTCGATGAGTCCGTTGATTTTAATTTAATAGATAAATCACAACCTTTCTATATTGATCAAAATGGAAATTTAAGACCATTTTTATATATTATAAAAACAATAAACAATGAGGTAATAAATGTCAGGAATACTATTTAACAACATAACAGAAATTAACCCACAAACAATAAAGAAAATAATATCTGAATCTGCTGAAAGACGCGAAGAGATGAGAAAACTTTATGAACGATACAAAGGTACAAAAGACGGCGTTCCTATACTTACGAGGAAGTACAAAATAGACAATGAAGAACAGCAGGGCAAAATTAACAATAAACTTGCTAACGACTTTTTTTCTGAAATTACAGACATGAAAGTCGGGTTTCTCTGTGGTGTTCCTATATCGTATGTATTAGATAAAGAGCTATACGCAGAAGCAGTTTATGATAAAAACATGAAGGTAATTCAAGATTTTAATAAACAAAACACTATCCCGGATGTTGACGCGGAATGTGCAAAAATTGCAACAATATGCGGAATTACAGGCAAGTTGTTTTATTATGAAGATGCTAAACCAAGGATAAAAATAGTCAAGCCGTGGGAGTTGGCTTTTATTGGTGAAACAGTCGAAGCTCCAGAAATTACTTTGAGGATTAGAGAGCGCGAAGAAATAGACGCAAAAGGCAAAGAAATAGAAGTTTACTGTGTTGATGTTTATGATAGTCTTTACGTAACTTATTACGAAAAAAAAGACAAAGAAGAAGATTACAAACAGATAAAACAGGAAGCTCATTTAATGCCATATAACCCGTTAATAGGACTTACTAACAATGATGAGATGATAGGCGACTCTGAAAAGGTTTTAACTCTGATTGACGGGTATGATAAAACCGTATCAGATATAAACAGTGAGCTCGAGCAGTTTAGACTTGCTTACCTTGCGGTTAAGGGTGCTGATATAACAAGAGAAATACTTGAACAAGTAAAACAAACAGGTGCTTTTTCGCTGCCTATTGATTCTGATATGAGCTTTGTTACTAAAGACATAAACGATGCAATAATTGAACACCATCTGGATAGAGTAGAAGCGAATATATATCGATTCAGCAAAACTCCGAATATGAATGACATATCTTTTTCAGGTGATTTATCCGGCGTTGCTATGAAGTACAAGTTTAAGTCATTTGAGGATAAGTGTAAAACAGCAGAGCTTAAATTTCAAAAGTCTTTAATTCAGCAGTATAAAATATTGACTGAGATATGGAAGAAACAAGGAGTTAGTATAAACTATTTAGATATGGATTTTGTATTTACTCGTAATTATCCACAAAACCTCATGGAAGAAATACAGTTCTTACAGACTTCCAAGGGTCTTATTACTGAAGAGACAGCATTTAGTCTTGTATCATTTATAACAAACCCTGAAAAGGAAGCATCAGCACTTGAAGAGCAGAAACAGGCTAATATAGATGAAATGCTCGCCAATAGTCAAGTTGTTAACGAACGTGATGATCCACAACAGAATAAACTTGTAAAAGGTGAAA
>JAEHJW020008793.1_pt1 | contig 33852 bp, 56 predicted proteins | sample 9271431 | NCBI WGS metagenome assembly JAEHJW02 | reverse complement strand
TCTCCGCTGTGATCGTCGCGCCGGACTTGGTGACGATGTTGATGTTATAGGTTGGGTTCGTGACGCCTGATACTCGGCTAATAGCCAATGCCGCGAACTTGCCCGAGAAGAACGTCTGCGTCTGCATCATGTAATAGTCCGGTGCGATCTGCGTCATGATCGTCTGGTACTGCGGGATGCCCCAGTTGGCCCAGAATGGCGACTCGCCAAGGTTCAGCTTGAGCACCTGTGCGAGCCATGTGACATAGACCTCCTGGTTGAGTCCGTCCGGTCCTGTTTCCACGGCTACCCACTGGCCGTTTTGTCTGCCCCAGACCCTCATCCCGCCACCGGGCCGCCGGAATTGCTGCTACCGGTCGTGACGCCACTATGTTCATGCGTTCCGAACAGGATGCCGTTGATGAATAGCCCGTTGGCATTCAGGGTTACCACTTGATTGCCGTAGGTCATGGTGATCCCCTCCTGGTTGCCCACGATGCTGCATGTCGTGCCTTGCGTCGTCTGTGTGATCCACCCGTCCGGCCCTTGAATGAGGTAAGCGTTCTGGTTGGTGATCTGCGTCGATTGCTGCGCCACAGGCACCCACACAAGGGCGGATAAATTAGCTGGCCTACGCCACGTTGCCTGCCCCCCGCCAAGTCCTGATATGCCGCCGAGATAAGCGTCTGCGGGGATGGTAAGCCCCACGTCCCCAATCTGCGTCGGACTGTTCCCCCATGGTCCTTCCGCCTTGGGAATCGTGATCTTGGGAAGAACCCACGGCACACCCTGCGGCATATCAAAGGCCACCGTCACGATCTGGCCGCTGACTGCGGTCACATGACACGGCAGAGCATTCCCGCGCTGTCTAAGCGCCTTCTCTACGGTTTTTTGGGCAATGCGCTGCAGGTCCGCCTGTAAGAACAGGCCAGAGAAATTCACGTCTGTCATATTATGCGACCTTGCCCGCGTAACAGCGGATCACGGTTGCCCATGCGGCGCCATCATCGCTGCGCAAGTCGCCCAACTGGCGCGTGTGCTGCACCTGGAATGCGCCTTTGAAACTCGTCTCATAATTCAACGATGCGTTGGTGAGCGATGGCAGTTCCACTTGCAGCCCAGGAGCAGCCACGGTGTAAGGAAGTTGGATCATCTGTCCGAGCTTCACGTCCGCGCGCATGGCGACGGTCACATCCATCTGCGATGCGTCCGACCATACAGGCTGTCCGATAAGATCATCAAACGCAATGGTCAGCGGCGACTTGTTTGCGGACTGCGTTCCGTCAGATGCCACGATCTTGCCAGGGGTGAAATATATCTCCACCCCTGGATAATCTGATCCCAATTCATATTGGGTGTATTGTTTCAGCCATTGCGCGAAGTCGGAAAGATTTGCCGCACGGTGCGTGACGGTGTGCGAGGTGGCCAGATTTTGGTCGATCTCCGCAGTAAAGGTAACACCCGGATAGGCAAGGCTTATCATGGACTGCAACGCTTGCGCCAGAGTTTGCCCAGGCTTCCAGGTGAAAATGAGATTGCCGGGATTTTTCTCGCTGAACTGATCTGGATTGACAATGAACGTCAAGGTCATATCGTTGCCGACCCAATTACCGATTCCCTCGATCACATATCCCTGCACGATCAGTCCCGGAGTCGGCTGATTGTCGGCCAGCGGCAATCCTGGCAGCATTCCCGCATAGAGACGGAGCCCATAATCGCGGAAGTTGTTGTGCTGCTTGATGTCCTGGTAGCTCACGCCTTCCAGCGTAATGGCAAAGATATTGTCACCTTGCCCAAGCCCATAGGTCAGGACATCAAATGCGATATTCTGGGCGCCTGGATCATAGATGCCGTTTGGATGGCTGGTCCAGACCTTGGTCGCAGATGGATAGGTGACGGACTGCGGCGTCGTCACGGTCCTGACACTCTTTCCAGGCAAAACGCTGGATTGATTGGATGGAAAGTAAACCGTCACGCTGCGACTCTGAGTGACCGAGCCTTTAATCACGGGAGCATACAGTTCTAACGCATAGAACCGGCTCACGGTGCAACCTCGAAATTATTCGTGTCCGCCCTATACAGGATGGTGGACTGGGTGAACACGCCGGGAGCCAGTAGAATGTCAAATCCCAGAGGCGATCCTATCAATGGCCCGTACCATATGGGAGACTGATTCTGCTGTGCCAGAGACGCATACCACCGCTGCGCTGCGAAATTCCACAGCGCCGTCAACTGATACGCTTCACCGTCCAGTGTTACCTGTGTGCGGAATGGCGGCGATGCACTCAGCGATGGCGTGAACGGAATGTAAGTGGTCACAGCGCGTTGCCCACGAAATTGCCCACATTGGACACCACACCCTGAACGCCCGTCGCCACGCTGTCAATGGCACCCTGCACCCCGGCATTGAACGCCCCAGACCATGAGGATGACGTGCCTACCGATCCGCCAGATAGGATGCTCATGAGTCCGCTCAATGCGCCGGCCGCTTGTGATTGAGAGATCAGCGGTTGCAGGAAATCCCACTGCCACATGATTTGTTTCTGCTTGCTCTGGTCCGGCGTTACGTCCGTCAGCGCCAGAAGTAAGCAGTTAGTCATGAGCATGGATGGGAGCGCCACGGTATAGGTGCCACCGTTGTTATTGTGGCTTTCCAGCGTGGATTTCAGGCTGCTGAACAACGCCAGCTTGGTCTCCATCCCGGCCATCTGGTTGACCGGCCATATCATGCGAAGCGAGAAGGCTTTCGGTTGCTCTACCGTAGCATTGGCCGCAATTCTGCGATTGGCGAACGGGTACAATGCCGCGCTTTGCACCACGGCGGTAGCGCCAGGCACCGGCACGAAGCGCCAGGGGAAATCCTGCATGCCAACGCTGCCGCCGTTGATGGCACTGGACAGCAACCCCTGGGCCAATCCACCGAGCCCTCCAAGCGTTGCCACGATAGGCAGCATTCCACCAGGCACATTTCCCGCCACGCCGCCCGTCAGGGTTATTGGCGATACCTGGAAGAATAAATCGTAGGCATCACGAGCAAAATCTGCCAGGCCAGCCATTATCGTGCCGCCCCGTGAATCTGCATGGCGAGATTGCTGGCCGGATTCGCAGCCCCATTATGGACGTGAACATGGACATGGACATGATCGCCAACATGCTTGGTGATGCCTTCCAACAGCGCCTTGGCATATTGGTGTACACCAGAGGCACGGACGCCCGCGTCGTAATTCCCGATGCCCTCATTGTAAGCGATGGCGGCGCCCTTCCACGATCCTGTTTGGCGCTTCAGCCATGCGTCATATCGGGCAGCCGCATCAATCTGGCGCTTGGGATTCCAGATGCTGCCATGACCCCACTGCTTCCAGGTTGGTGGCATGAATTGCGCAACTCCTATGGCACCTTTAGGAGAAACGGCGCGCGGATTCCCCCCGCTTTCCGCCATTATCTGGTTGTGCAGAAACTTCGCTGGAACACCAGTCTTTTTTGCCGCGTTGGCGATATATCCATTCAGCATGATTTTATCAAACTGCGTCCGATTTGTTGCATTCCGGGCCGCATGAAGCGCGGCCTGATATTTCTTTGGCGCGGTAGCATGAGGGGGCGCCACGGCATCGGGGGCGTAAGGATGAAGCGCCCGCCAGATGGCAATAATCGCGTTTGACGCATCCGTCAGAGCCTCAGCAAAGGTGGGCAACTTCTTCACGATCTTGTCAAACCCGCTCTCAAAATCAGCCATATCGGTCTTGAACGCCGGGCTCTTCAGCCAATGCTCCAAAGCGTCCGCTCCTTGCGCCACCCAATGCGCGAATGCCTTGAGCTTCTGCTGGAAGAACGGGCTGCTAATATCATTGACGATGGTGCGCGTAAGCCGTGCGATAGATGGGCCAAGCGCGGCAAGGTCTTTGATGAGTACCGTACCAATCTGGATACCGGCCTCGCGCAGTTGCACATCCAGCTTTTCCCAATCCTTCGCTGTCTTGCGACTGAAGGAGAGCTTGGCCCGATCCGCCGCAGCCTCCTGCTCCAACAGCGCCAAAGATGACGCGCTGGTATGTTTCAGTACACGCAGGTCTGCCACGGAAAGTCCTGCCTGGGTAAATCCCCTCGCGCTAGCCATCGGGCCAAGCAAGTCGGTCGGCGTCGACTTGGCGAACTGTTGGGCCTTCTGGAGCATCTGAAAGAACGCGGTGCTCTTGCGTTCTCCCTGGAAGCTATTGCCGCCGAACACGCGACGCAATGCCGCCATACCTTGTGGGCTGGTGTATGCCGCTGAGAACGACGCCAGCGCGCCCTCGGCGTTGGGCAATACGGGCCGCATCACGGCTTCGATGGCCGATACGCTGCCGGGGCGCATGCCCATAGACTTCGCCGTCCGCATCCTGGTCATGGCATCGCCAGCCAGATCGCCCAGCCCAAAGAGCGACGCAGCCCCGCCGATGGCTCCGAGTGCCAGGCCAATGGGGGTAAATTTCAGCGCGAATCCGGCCACGCCATTGAGCACGTTGCCCACACGCTTGGCCTCATGCCCGAAGGATTTGAACGCGGCGCTCGCCCGGTGCATACCGTTCGGCATCCGCTTGATCTCTTTATTGATATGCTCGAATCCGCCCGCGACACCATGCGTCGTCTTCCCGGCCGCCTTCATGCGTTTTTCCATCTCGGAGCCGAGCTTGGCGACTTCGGACCGTGTCTTGCCGATTCGCTTTTCCATGTCTCTAAAAGGCTCTGGGACAGCTTCCGTCTTGCTCAGGAATTCATCAAATTGCTTCAGAAATCCCTGGAACTTTTCGTCGTTCACGTCGATGTCAATGATGCTCTTGAAGCTCATAAGACACCTCCGAAAACCGACTTTATGGACTCGATCGTGTACCGTTCACGGTACTCGCGCGGGCTGCGATAATAGCCATCATCGCCCAGCGTTTGGGCCGCATAGCTCAAGATGTCAGGACTACGCAATGCTTCTCTCAGGTGGGCACCGATGATCCCGCCCTCGCGGAAGGTTTCGCGTCCGGCTTCGGCATCTGCAAGGAAGTTGCGTAATCCCCGCAGTTCTGCGATGTAGCCGAGCAATCCAGCATCTCGGCCAGTTTCTCGATCAACGCCTTCCGGTTGCGGCGTCCCTCCATGAACCATGCGCAGGTAAAAAAACAGAGCAGTCCCTCCGTCTCGCGCCAATCAGCATCATCCATGGCGTTGTTCTGGATTGCCGCATCCACGGGGATCATGTCCCAACCGTTCGCGCCAGGGGCCAGGATGGTGGTGAGCCGCTTGATCTCCGCGCGGAACGCCGATGCGCCCATATCGCCATCGTCGCCCAACTCAGCCGCCAGCCGCCGGCCCGCATCGGCAATGGCCAGCGCCGCCGTGCGTGGGCCGGTCATGAGCGCCGCTTTCATGCCGCGCCCAAATATCTGCTCCTGAGCTGCGGACAGCACACGGTAATTGGCTTCAAACACCGATTCGGACACCGGCGCAGAAAAAGCCCGCAGGCTTTCACCCACTGGGATGACGATGTTCAGATTGTCGTCAATACGCATCAGCTAAGGCTCCAGACATACGAACTCGGGTAAAATACGCCCCTGATGACGAGGTTCACGGCGGGGTCCATGCCATCATACGGTCCGGGCTCTGGCTTGAGCAGGGAACAGTTATGGACATGGATCTGCGGGAATGCGCTGGTATCCGAATGGACGATGACGCGCCCGAGCTGCGTGTCCGTTTGCGCCTGGGATAGCCAGGACGCGGCCAATGCCTGGGTGCGGAGGATGCCCACATTGACCGTGGCCATGACATAGGGCTTCGGGCTGTTGACGATGCCCACCGCCGTTTCTGGCTGGTCGGCAAAATCTTCGTCAAAGGTGACCGTGACGAATTTCTTGCTCATGTGGCTGCTGTTGATGTTCAGCCCCGAGTAATTCGGCACTATGACCGACGCCCGGACCCGGTTAAGAGTGCCCTGCGGCACCATAGGATTCGTTGCCATTCAGGGCTCCTTACGCCAGTTCGCTGACGTTAATGTAGAAGTTCAGGTTCAGGAATCCGTTCTGCCCCACGGCATTGCAACTCAGGCCATTGTAGATGCCGGAATTGTAATCGCTGGGATTCTGCTGGGTGTAGGTGTAGAACGGGATGGCGCTGACCAGTGCGGACAAAACGCATCCAAACGTGACGGCATTGTCGGCCACCTGCTGCGCGACGCCTTCGAGGAAGTTGATGCCCGCCTGATCGTACAGCAGCGGAGGATTGCTGTTGCTGCCGTTCAGGACCGCCGCGGCCAACGCCTGATGCTCCTGAATCTGCAGCCAGTCCACGCCGTACCACCAACTGATCTGCTCCAGGCTCGATGTGGTGCCCTTGAAAATGCAGAAGCTGCTGATTCCGCCCTCCGCGCCGGTGCCCACCCAGTTCGCCCCGTAGTTCGCCAGGGTTTGCAGATTGGCGCTGTAGCCGGTCGCGGGCCATGGGGTGACGCCGAACAGATAGCGATATTGGAACGGGGCCAGCTTGTTGTCGGCGCCAGGATTGTTGACTACCAACTGATAAAGCCACGCGGCGGAGGTGAACTCGCCGGACTGCGCGCTCGGCGACGGAGCGACGGCGATGATGGACTTGTAACCGCCCCAAATGCTGTTGGCCTCCATGACGCCGTATGCCGTGCAGTTGGTGACGCTGGTGTTGACGCAAAAGTAGGTTTTGGACGTGTTGTTGCTGTAATCGTTGCCCAAATCGGCCAGAGTAAGGCTAGTGCCTGTAGTCGTAACGATGGGCGCGGCCTGGCTGTAATTGGTGCCGATGGCTGTGCCTGCCGATCCGTTTTGCAGATAGAGGCTGCCGGACGTTGTGCCCATATAGACCAGGTAGTCAGTAGCCCCGGACAGCGCCGCCGGACTCGTTACCACCAGTTCATCGGCGTCCGCAGTAGAGACGGCGCTGGTAGCCACCGGCGAAAGTTGGCCGATGGTGCCATCCACATTCAGATAGGCGATCTGGGTGTAATAGGTACCGGCTGGGAGGGTGCTGGTGCCATCAGCGGTGACAGTGACCACAGGCTCAACGGGCGCGGGCAGCGTATCCCAATCGGCGGGGACGCAGTATCCATAGAACACGCCAGGGTTATCTGTGATCCAGGTCTGCAAGGCCGAGATGCCGTCCTGCGGAGTGGATTGCACACCAAGCTCCAGCACGTAGACGCCGGCCGCAGTCCCTTGGGCGAAGAACGTGGTCGCCATGTTGGTCAGTTCGGCATAATTACCGGCAGTGCTCAGGATGGCCTCTACGGCGGACAGTGACGAGCAAAACTGATAGGAGCCCGTCGCCAGCGTCGATCCTCCGACCGAGATCAGCGCCCCGGATTGCTGTAACTGCGACGGCTGAGGTGCCTGCGTGACGGTGACGACCTCATTGACGATCTTCAACAACTGCGAAGTAGCCATGGGTTACTCCTTAACTGTAGTAGCAGACGTTGAGGCTGCCCGGAGTGGTGCCGCTGGTCTCGATATAAAGACCCTGCGGGCAGGCCAGTAGCGGAGAGGTAACGGCACCAACGGCGTCGGCGCCCAGGGTAACGAGCAGCATGCCGCCGCTGGCAGGGTTGCCGTTGTAGATGGCCGCATTCCACGCGCTGCCAGCGGTCGCCACAAGCAGACCGGAAAACACGGCATTGGAGCCAGCGTTGATCTTGGTCGTGGCGTTGGTGGTGATGGCGGCGCTGATCTGGGCACCGAGAGGGCGATTCAGGGGATACTGTTGCATGGTGGTTTATCCTCAGTTGGTGATATTCAGGGGCGTTTCGACGTTGGACGGGGAGTACCAGACGGAAACCGCGCCGCCGGTGCCTGGGTTGATGACCAGGCCATTAAAGAACCAGATGCCGTCCAGGTGGATGATTCCGACCTCGGACGCGGCAATGGGCGCGATCATGTTGCTCTGCGCGGCGCCCGCTACAGTGGCCGAGTCGTAGATGCCGCCCGCCGCCGTGGGAGACACCAGGATGGAGACGTTGAACGCCATGCCTTGGCTCGCCGTGATGAGCGTTGCGGCGGTGATATTGAGCAGGCTGCGCGAACCTTGCGGGCCTTGGCGATAGATTGGGGTGGCCATGGATTCTCCTTATGCGGCAAACAATGCGTTGATAGATACGGTGCCCGCCGTGAGCGCGTTGCCGAGGGTGACAGTGAGCGTGCCGGATGCGCCTGCACTAAATTGAGATCCAGAATAGTCCATCATCGACTCGTAAATGACACCAGTACCCAGGGCCACGGCTGGCACATACACATGCTTGACGGCAATCGTGACGCCATCCAATGCTACAGTGAGAGATACCTCGCCAGCAGTCGTCTGCGCCGCATCTCCGGTAATGCTGATGTCCAGCTTTTGCAAGGTCGCATTGGCGGCTGGCGTGATGGTGGCGCTCGTTGCGGCAGGAGCGATGCTGCCTTGATAGGCTAAACCTGGGGCTTCCGTGGAGGGATATTGGGCCATGCTTTATGCTCCTGTAATCTGATACGAAACGGATGCGGAGAGGATGAGTTGCCGCAATATCGCGTCCGCCGTGCCTTGGTAGTAGCTGGCCGAAAACTCGATGGTTTTCTTCATGGCGATGGCCTTGATCTCGGACTGCACGCGCTTTTCATCCTGGATCGCGGGGCTGCTCATGAACCCGAAGTCGTCGGTGTATTCTGAATATTTGGTGAGCCCGTCCAGCCATTGCCGGGACTGCTGATTGTTGAACCCGTAAATCGTGATCCGCACCCGGTCGCGCATGAGTTGCGTGTCCGGCAACTGGTACGGCCCCGTGCCCGTGCGCTGGCTCCAGCGATAGCGCGGGAATGCCTGCATCGCCTCGGTCATGCTGGGCTCGATATGCACCACGCCATATGGCGGGACGATGTTCTCCGGCACCAGGAATGATGGGTAAAGCGTCAACGCCGGTGCCTGGGATGTCACTATCGTCGGCAATGCCTGCGCCGCCGCCAGGAAGATCGGTAGGCTGTTGCTGACAATCGGCCCCGCTGGCAAATCCCCCGCGCTGGCGATGAGTTGCGATTGCAGCGCCGGAAATACCGCAAAGCCCGCGTAGTGGAACAGCCCTGCCTGCTCGTAGTACGCGCCCCGACTGCTGAATGCGATCTGAATCGTGCTGCCGTCCGGCGTTTGCCAAGGGCATACCCAGAGCGTGCCCGGGTTAATGGCGTTGAGTTCGGACACCTCGGCCTCGGCAGTGAAGATGACCGAGTTCATGCCGATGGTCTGATCTTCCTCCTGACTCCGGTCAGTGCCGTAGTGCAGGCTGCCGGTGACGGTGATCGTGGTCGCCCCAGCTACCCAGAACACGAATCCGTCCTCGGTAACTACGAGTCGCGTGTACTGCGTGAAGGTGAGCTTCTGGTCGCGGCTGAGGTTGTTGAGCCCTTGACGCAGCGCCGTGGTCAGTTGGTTGGGCTGGCCGGTGGCTTCGGAGGCGATGGTCATTTGATCTCAGCCCGGAAGCTGGCACTGTAGAGCCCCGTCGAAATAAACGCTGGCCTGGGGCCGCGCGCCTTAGCCTTCGCGCCCTTCACCGCCTTGAACCGATGCGATACCCCGTTCTGCGCCGCTGCAATCGCCTGGCCGGTGGTTTTCTGCCATTCGTCGGCGCCGAGATAATCCCGGAACCCTGACTCGATCTTGCCCATGGCGTCCAGAAGCGGAGCCTTGCTGATGCGCTCGTTATTCGCCATGGCCTCCATATCGTTGGCGATATTCTGCGCGATGGCATCGGCGATACTTTGCCCGTGCAGCTCCACGAACACGCGCATGACGTGGTACTTGTCCTCTAGAATCTCGGCCACCTGTCCGGTAGTCGTCGCCCCGCTGGCGTCTGGGTCGGAATAGGCCACGTCCTCGACCCCGAGACTGAGCTTTTGCATCAGGACACGCCGACAACATACGGCCCGTACATCTGACTGTAGGCCACGTATTCCCGGCCCCATGGCGTTTTCAGAAGCTCCTGCGCGAACATCGGCAACTCCTTGTACCAATCCGGCACCACGAGCGTTTGACTGGTAGGACCATCGCCGGACGCCATGACCACGCCGGGGCGGAAATCCAGAATGTTGAACGTCCCGCGCTGGGTCTGGTAGAACGTACCCTGCCCATCATCCATGGCCAGCCGCACAAAGCGGTCCGTTCCCAGGTTGTACACCGCCAGAATGTACTCGATGGATGGCATCGACGGTGCTTCAAGCGCCTGATTCAGTGCCCGCGTGAAGGCCCACTGGAAATACTCCGAATCAGATGCGGTATAGGACGCGACAACGCCTTGATTGGTGGCGAACGATGTGAAGTCCGTCAGATTTGGCGTTGTCGGGTTGGTGAATGCCATTTTACTGTAGGTTCAGTCGGTCAGACTGCGAGACGGTCGGGGTGATGGTAACGCTCATCCTCTTGCGATCCTTGATGTTCCCCTCCTGCTGCTCCATCGAGACGGCAGTGTCGCCGACCATGCGCTTGCCGCGAGTGTTCTTCTTGACCGCTTCGTCGCCAGCCACCGCACTGCGTGTGGCCTCGACGACCGACCGACTCTGCGCCAGATCCAGGACTTCCTCGTTCCCGGCGCGGTATTCCTCTTCGTTCAGGGTGCGGTCCATGGAATAGACCAAGCCCTCGAAATTCTGGTGTTGCTTCTGATGTATCTCTTTGCGCTCAACAGCACCGAAGCGGCGAAGATGGGCGATAAGCTCATCGCGCTCTGGCACGGTCAGCCCTTTCACTTCTTCCTGATGACCAGACTGAATGGCCACGAAGATATTGCGCCCCGTAGCGTGGATGCGATGCCGCACTTCCCAATGCCGATTTGACGTATTGGCAATAAACATAATCCCTCCAAACAAAAGAGCCGCCCCGAGGCGGCTATGGTCATCGGTTAATTGTACGGAACGCTCAGGAGCGTGATTCCCTGCGGACGCCAGTTCCATCCTGCGGTCGCCCGCATTTTGAGCACCTGGGTAAATCCGCCGTCCGGGATCGGAGTGATGATCTTGTACGGCGCTGCCACATCGCAATACATCGTGTTTACCGCCTCGGTGCTGGGCTGGAGCTTGCCGAAGATGTTGGTGTTGAGACCGTCCATCGTAGGCACTTCGATTTCCGGGATGGTGATAATCACCATGTCCGTACCGCCTGCACCCTTGCCGATCAGCGTATCGTCGAAGCCCCACTCGATCTCGTCGCCCGCTTCTTCCGCGACGTTTTGGATAGCCTGCGCCACGGTTGAAGTGCCACCGCCGGGACGCTGGTAGCTGGTGACCTGCACGATGCTGGCGTATTCCAAGGCCAAGAACTCGCGCTGAGGGCTCAGAATGCGAATCTTGTTGGCGATGGCCGCGCCGGACTGATACATGCGGCTTTTCAGACTCACGATCAGATTCAGCACCAACTGGTACATATCGTTGGGGTTGTACGCGCTGAAGGTGGTGTTGCCGCCGGTATCGGCTGGAAGCGTGATGGCAGTGGCACCCTGGGTATTCAGCAGACCTTCGTTATTGGCCGCGTTGTACCCATAGAGATACATGGACCGGAGCTGCTGGTAGATCGCCTGCCGTCCGCCGAGTTCGATGGCGTTGGGCAGCGACACGTTATACCGTGCGGCGGCGCGCTCCATCTCTTCGTCGTAGTTGTTGCGAACTTGCAGCAAGTAGGTCAAGGCCTGCTCGAACTCGGCCTGCAAATCGACGCTGGGCAACCAGTTGGCGCCAAACTGCGATGCCTGCGACTCGGTGGCGATGTACAAAGCGTTGAGGTACACGGCCAGATCGTCAGCGGAAAGGCGTTGCCGGAGTTTGCCTTCTGCCATGGTGGACTGGAAGCCGGACGCCTGTGCGTACTGCACGATCAGTTGCGGCTCGTTGAAGGAAGGCGTGATCTTCGCCTGCGCGGGGAATAGGTAACTCATGGGCTCGTCTCCTTAAATGACGATCAGGGCCGCGTCGGATGGATCGCTCCACGACAGCACACCGGAAGTGTTGAGGACCATTCGGCAGTTGTCGGACACCTGCAGAACTCGGACGCTGGACGGCAACTGGATGGTGCTAGCGGAGCTGGTCAGCGTGAGGTTGTAATTCGCGGTGTCCCAATAAAACGTGCCGGATACGGCGACGCCTTCCAGAGACGCCAGCACGCCGGACGCCAGCGGCACGGGAACACGCGCATTGCTGCCGAACAGGTAATACGGCACGTTGAATCCAACCGGCCAGGTCGGAACCTGCGAACCGGGCGTCTGGATGGCGTTGATGCCCTGGTCGTACACCAGGAACCCGTTGAGCTGGGTCGTGGTGGCGGGAGCGATCTGGTCGCCCTGCCGGTTGTTGCCGGTGGTGGCTCCAGGCGTATTGACCGCAACGCCAATGCCGCCCCATGCCGAGACGGTGCCGGTGAGAATGCCGGAACGCAGCCATGCGCGGCTCGCCCAGTCGTCTTTGGTGAGGCCCTGAATCCAGCGGTTGTTGGTCTGCAGGATGAAGCTGTTTTGCGGCTGCGTCATCAAAGCCGGGTTAAAGGATACTTCACTCATGGTCTATCTCCTTAATGAGCGGCTTTGGGGTTGATGAGCTTCATGCGCCGAACTGCTCCGGCCTGAAACGGTGCCCAGGTGGCTGCGGTATCCCCGACATAATCCGTGCGGATATGGCCGGAGTCGTTGCGAGTAATGGGGCGCAGCGTACCGGCTGGCACGATGGCTTCGGACTTGATCGCGGCCTGTGCGTCGGTGTAGATGCGATCCTCGATGACGGCAAATGCCTCGCCGGTGAGGGAATCGACACGCACGTCTTTCATCTTGTCCGAGAAGCGACGCAGCCCATCGGCCATGCGCTTGCGGTAGCTGATGGGGGACTCGCCGGGAATCGGTGAACTGGCGGGCTGGCCGGTCAGGGCTTGGTATAGGCTATCCGCACGGCTGCGAACATCGGCAATGGCTGCGCGGTCCTCGATGCTGGGCTCGCGGTAAACGTCCCGCATCCGGCTCTTGAGTTCGTCCACTTCGGCCTGCAGTTTGCGGTTCTGGCTGAATACCTGCGCGTCGCGGCGGGCACGGTCTTCGCGGTCGCGTTCTCCGGCACCGTCTCCACGCAAGGCGTCTTCACGTTTGCGGCGCTCTTCCTCTTCGAGCTTCCGCTTCTCCTCTTCGGCGCCAGCGGCACGCTCTCCGGCAGCCTGCTCAGGAGGGGTTACATCAGCGCGATCGGCAGCTTCGGGTGGGCGACGAACCTCCCCACCGGGCTTATCCAAGGCATCCTTGCGGTCCTTTTCCATGGAATCCAGGCGGTCCATGATGGCGTCGATGGCCTTTTTGTGAGAATCGGCCCAAGCCGGGATTTCCTCCCCAACGCCTTCATCGGCCCGAGGCTTTCCCTCCGTAGTTTCATTCTTGTCTTCACCTAAATCGCGCGCAGCATCGCGACGAGCGCGATCAGCGGCTTCCAGTTTTTCTTTCTCTGCTTCGGTCATCGGTGCGTTCCTCGTTCCAGATTGGCAGGCAATAAAAAACCGCCAATCGGCGGTTTCTACTTTACAACAGTAAATTTATGCGGTTACTGCGCAACGCCTCGCGGGGTATCGAGCTTATCCCACACCCCTTCCGGGCAGACGGCCAAGTGATCCAGGTACTCAGGATCACCCTCGATGAGCATCCGTGCCCCATCCTCGGTTCGCGTGTACTTCAAATCCTGTTTTCCGCCAAACTCAACGGCGGGGCTGGTGCTGATATGCGTCTCCAGCATCAACTCGGCGGCGTCATCGTCGTAGATCCGAGCAATGGCCCACACCTCATTGGTGGCGTGGAACTCGTCGTCGGCTGCCGGGATGTAGGGCAGCACCAATGTACCTATTGCCCTCTGCCGCCATTCCTCAGTATCGGTCAACCCATTGTCTGGGTGATCGAAAAGCACCGGCAATCCCTGACACCGCTCCAAGAACTCGTCATTCAGGTAATACTCCGGCGGCCTGAATACCCATTCGTCAAGGCTCGCCCGATACGCCACGCCTGTACCAGTCACACGCAGATCGAACAGCCAGACGTGATCCAGACGCTGCGGGCTTTCCAGTTTTCCGTCGCGGATGGCGCGGGCGATATCGGTTTCTGTCAGTTCTGGCGAGCCTAGGGAGTCGGCGCGTGCGTTTCTGTTCCGGTATTCCTTGGTCCATTTCTTGACGTTTGGGTGCGTGGCTGCGGGAAGGTCATCCAGATCGAAATAGCCGTACTGATCGTGCTCATGGTTGAGATTGACCGGAACATCTCCAACCATCTCAATCACGAAAGAGGTGTAGGAATCGTCCTGCTTAACCGGGTCGCCAAGCATGTCCGCATACAGGTTTATGCCCACTTCCTCTTCGGTTTCGCGTATGGCTGCCTCTTCCGGAGTTTCCCCTTCCTCAATGTGTCCGCCCGGACCTTCCCATTCGTCCTTGTCGGTGCGGTGAACAAGAAAAAGCTGTCCTTCGTTTACGATCAGGACGCCTGCATATTTCGGCTGTCCGTCATGTCGCACAAACTCCTCCCCCACCTTCTGCGGAACACCGCCATATCCTCCAGGCGTATGCGCTGCGGCCTCCATGAGCCGGTGTTGGGCGGGCGACTTGCTGGGCATGGGCTTCCTTGTGTTTGACTTGCGCTAATATCAGGACTATTATTTAGTCAGATTCACTGACAAGGAGATTCAAATGGACCGCTACACAAACAAGTCTGATAAACGCATTGCCGATTACACCATCCAGGATGTTCGATCCGGTGTTCGCCGCGCCATCTTGCGATTCCTGCTCGGTTGCATAATCGGCGTAATTCTCTTAGTGGCTTTCGCAGCGTTCATGGGGACGCATGCTCAAGCATCGACATTGCCACCCATGCCAGCCAACTGCACAACGGCCGCCATCATGAACCGCTGGTATGGAGCGGGCAGGTTTTGCTCATGAGGAAAACCGCCGCCGAGTACCAAGCCATCCGCCGGGAAAAGGTGAAGGCGTCCGGGGATATGTTCCTGCACGTTCAGGTCAGCCCAAAAGCCAAGGCCAAGCTAACCGCCTTGAGCACGGGCTTGAAACTCACCCATCGCGCCGTGATAGAGATGCTGCTCGATGCGGGGCATAAGGAGCTTTTATGAAGATTAAGTTTGCCGGACCTGAACGAATGTTCCGTACTCCAGGATTTAGCATGCCGCTGCAAGATCAAATTGACCACCTTGCAGAGTCTGTGAAGCTACTCATCAAAGCCGCCGACTTATATCAAGAAGTCGGCGATCTTGTTACCGCCCGCAATTCCCGCAGCGTCGTTGAGTATATACACAACGAAATTATGAGATTGGAGCAATTAAAGGCCAAATTTGAGCAGGAACTAAGGGAATCATCATGAAAGAAACCATCCCCATAACCGCCATCGCGCTGGCCATCACCATCGCCGCGGTCATCATCGCGTATTACGCCTACACCGATCATTCGTGGGTAGTGCTTGGTGTCTCACTCATCGGTGTAGGCGTAGGATTGCTTGCCGCTTTCATCATCGCGGTCACGCATAACGACCGCTATCTGTAACAGGAGAACCGTCATGTATCGCTTCGTTGTCGGCATCGTTTTGCCCGTTGTCATTACCGCCATCATCGGAATTTTTCTGTATCAGTGGATGCACGGAGGATTGACCCCGGTAGGAGCTTATTTCCTGTTCGGCTGAATCCGCGCGCGGCCCTTCTCGGTGAGGCATTCGGGGGGTAGTTCTCGGATGTTGTACACATACCGCGCTTTGCAGCGGCAAAAAGGCTTCTCGGCCACCATGTCAATTTCATCCGCGTATGGATTGGGCCCGCGCTTCATCAGTCCAGCCTCAATAGCCCAATTTCCACGCAACGCAAAGAACTTGCCGTCTCGCGCTTCGTGCTCTGGACGTCCGTCATATCCAGCTTGATGCACATGCTCCCAAACAAAACCCAGCGCATCGTTACTCTCGGCGACCGTCTGCTGCACGTTAGCAACGAGCTTCGCGCCCTGGTCGATCACCACCCGCCGCTCCTCAAAGCTCATCTGCCGCAGTGACTTCGCAATGTCGCGCTTGGCTTCTGCGCGGTCCATATCCCGCGTCCCGCCTGCCGGGATGCTCGTCACCAGCCCTTGGAATCTCTGTAGCACCTTCTCGATGCTCTGCTCTCTGTGCAGCTTAATCAGATCCACGCTGACCAATATGCGGCGCTCCAGAATCGGCGCCAGCTTCGGACCCATGCGCTGCAACGCGTATTGCGTGAGCCACGGATGCTGCCGCTTGGCTGCCGTCTCGCTGGTGGCATTCCTGAACAGCTTGCCCAGCCTCGCCTGAATGTCGCGCCGGGTTTTCTCGCTCCCTGGCAGCGTCTGATTCACCGCTTGCCGGAGCTTGCCCAGCCAGTACCGCAACCGTTCCTGGCTGTCATATCCATGCTTGGCGAACTCGTCCAATGCCTGCGCCAGCACACGGTAGAAATCAAGAAGCGACACGAATCTTGCTCTGCGGCTTCTTTTCCGGTTCGACCTCGCCGCTGTCGTCTTGGTCGGGAAGCTGCATTGGCTCATGCTCCGCTATCGCCTCCGGGTCAATGTCCAACGGCGACGAGTAGAACTCTTTCTCGTCATTGGCCACCTGTGCCAGCCAGTCGCATACAGCCCCTACGGTCTCCTGTGGAACGGAAGCCCCAAGGATGACGGTAGCGATCTTGGTCGCCGCATCAAGCCGCGATTGCGCCGCCTTGGACTTCTCGCTGTCCGGCTCGGTCAGAAGATTCGGCCACTTCGGTTCCCAGGCATCGCACCACTCCTGGAAGGCCACATTGTAAGGCACCTTCCCGTATTGCTCCGGGAATCGCTTCTGCACCTCATCATAGAACACGGGGTTCCATGCGCGATGCTGCACGATCTTGTCCATGAACTGATAGGCGGGGCTCAATTCCAGGCGCACACGATCCACGTATTGCGCGATCTGCTTCGCGTCCTCGCTACCTTCGCCGAAACCCTCCGCCAGGGTCTCCTGTGTCAAGAACTGCGCGGGCTGTCCGGCTGCCGTGGCGATGTTCACCAGGATGTTGCGCCGGGTGTATTCGCCTGCCTGGTGGACATGCTCCAGATTCAGGCTCGCCAGGTCTTCGGTCTCGCCGATGGACAGGACGTTGTTCGTGCGCGCCCCGCCGATGGCCGCACGCTGCATGCGTTTGAAAATCTGCCCCGCCTTGTTGATGATGCTGCCTGGGCTCTTGGATTTATAAACCAGCAACCCCAGCTTGTCCTGCACCATCTGGTCGGCCAGCATGGACACCGCGAAGCTCTTGAGCGGGAAGAATGCGCGCTGATACACGCTGCGTCCCACGAATCCAAACGCCGAGTTGGACCACTGAATCCAGATCGGTTGCTCGTGCATCATCACCAGCGTCTTGGTGTTCGATAGCGGCTGACCGGATACACTGACCTGCTTCGGATGCATGTAATCCACGGCCAGCGGGTCTTGATTCAGCACTAGCGATCCTGCCGTCACCAGTGGGTCGTACATGTTGAAGTACAGGTCTTCCTTCCACAGCGTGTCGTAGTCCAGCGGCTGATCGAAAGGCGCCGCGCTGCCGTCCTTCTGGATGATGTTCGCGAACAGGGTGGAGATGCCGTAAATGTACGATAGCTGTCCCGCGCGGTAGATGATGATGTCAGCACCCATCCCGCCGATCTTCTTCCACTCCTTGCGGAAAGCCTTGAGCAGCATTTCTTCAGGCGCGCCGGGAATCTCCAGAATGCGCTCCTGGCTCATCGCCATTTGCAGCGGCTTGTCCACCATGCGGGCGCCTAGGGGGTGGTAGCTATAGAGCGTTTTGCACGCTTCGTACCCAATATCGGCACCTGGGTCGATGGCATCCTGCTCAAGAATCTTCATGAGCTGCGATGGCATGCCGCCGCCTGATATGCCTATGTAGGCTTGACCGGCATCATCGACTCCGCTGGTGAATGGCATGGGTTAGTACCCGTCCGAGTTGCCGAGGGCGATTAACGGAGCGTACATGAATGTGTCCAGGGCGTCCTTCATGTGGTCTTTTTTCTCCTGCCCCATGGCGAACCGGCTTATCTGGTCCCACATGTGATTTTTAGTCTGGCCTCGGTACTTCACCGTTTTCTCATAAGCATACCGGCTAAACTTCACCTGCCCGTGTGCAATATAGGTGCTGCAGGCGATGCCTCGACCTTCTTTGCCTGCGCTAGTGAGTTTGCTATCAATGGCATGGACATTCCTGCCCTGCGCTTCTGCCGTCTGCAATAACTGGATGCCGCTTGCCGCGTCCTCGATCCATATCCCGACATTGCCCAAGCGCGGCTTTAGCTCGTCTGCAAGCTCTTCCAGCCTGTTTTCGATGCTTGGCAGCCATTCCATGAGCAGGCTGGCCTTGATCTGGACAATATCCCAATCCACCTGCACAAGCGGGATATTAGGTGCCCTGCTTTGTGCCCATATCGCCATGGCGCTGCCGTCATGCTTGGCACCGTCTTTGTTCGCCGTATCCACCACGGCAAAGAGATAGTCCGGCTTCCAGGTTATATCTACCGGCTGACCGTCCACCAGCAGCATATCCATGGGGAAGAACGTATCCCCGTCAATGCCGTAGTCGCCTTCCCAGATGTGCCGGTAACGGTTCGGGAACACGCGCAAGTCCAGCAGTCGCTCTTGCTCAAGCTCTGCCGGGAACCAGGGGTTATCGCGCCAGTTGGCCTCAACGACGATGGCGTTATCTGGCTTGTTCTCGCCGCGCAGGAATTGATCTACCGCGTCACTTTCATTATCCGGGTTCCAGCTAAACCACAACTCGGAATTGTCGCGCATGGTCGGGCGCAATAACTCAAGGCTGCGCGCCGTCATGGTCTGCGCTTCCTCGAACCAGGCTATCCGGTAGCCTTGTAGCGACTTGATGTTCTCCGCATTCTGGTCCTGCATCCCCATGAAGATGATGCGACCGCCGTGCGGGGTGAATATGCGGTTGTGCTGAACATCGAACAGGTGGCCGACGCCCATGCCCTGAATCTTCTCTTCCAGCAGCTTCTTGACCGACTCGTCTAGGGTGCGCTGGACCTCGCGGATGCAGACGGCATCGATCTTTTCGGATAGGCATCGAACAATCAGCATTTCAGCAAAGAAGTGACTCTTACCACTTCCTCTGCCGCCATGGACCCCTTTATATCTGGCCGGACTCAGAAGTGGGGCATAGACCGGGGGTATCTTTCGTCGGAGTGTGCTCAACGATCTCCCACTCCACTTTCGTGATAGGCGCAGTGTTCTGGTTGTTTATCTGGATCGCTGTGTCTGGCGTCTTGCCTACCAGCGTTTCCTTGGCCGCGTTTATGGTCAGTGCCCGACTGCGAAAGTCGGACTGATTTTCGCAGCCCGCCCCCATGGCCTGCTTTACGTTCTTGAGGGCTTGCTCGTTGAGCCATTCCAATCTGGCGGATATGGTATCCACGGTTTTTTCGACTGCGGTCACCATGCGGTCATCATGGGCGTGCAATGCTTGCCGATATTGCACTCCAGCGGTCACGATGGGCGCCACATCCTGCGGGACATCCTTGCAGATTTTGTTGACGACGCCTTTGCTCACCCCATACTTTTCCGCAATGGCTTGCTGACTTAATTGCCCCAACCGCCATTCGGTGAGTACATCATCCTTAATGGATTGCGGAATTGGCTTCGCCGCCACCTAGGGTCTCCAGAAACGTAAAACCCCAACTCGGAGGAGTCAGGGCATAGAATCACATCATTGGGAAGCAGAATAGAATCCCCAGAATCACTTGTCAACAATAAAATCTTGCAGGGCTCGCTCAAGGATGGCGAACCCTTCTCCTTCCATGTTGAACCATTCGCCCTTCACATGCCGATCATCAAGGGCGGCGTGCGCTACCGACTCGGCCTCCCTAGATTTTCTAACCCGATATTCAGTAATGAGTACGATGTCAAAAGGGCAATATGTATTTGCCGCGTCCACCCTTTTCTTTGAGGCATACGTCGAAAAACCAACCTTGCACACAGGTTGAAATTCATCTGCACTTAACACATAAACATACCCAGCGTCTGTTTTTTTGGGTAATTTTTTCTGCGAAGCGATGTAGTCCACAATGTCGGCTATTCGGAATAAGAAAACATTATGAGGAAAGGAAACGGCCGGAATCTGCCGTCCTTTCCTCAGAAGATCGACTCCATGCACAGAAGTTTGCAACAATCTTGCCACCTCGTCACGGTCTATGAATTCAGGAGGGAATCGGTGGCCCAGAAACTGTCCTGCCTCTTTGATTTCTTCGTTGCTAGCCATTAAATGTCCGCCACCATAACCGCTTTGTAGCCATATCGGCTTCACCCTCCCAGGCGGTCAGAATGTCCCTCGCCATCGTGTACCGATCCGCCCAAACATCTTGCCAAATCAGCATGGGAATGTTCGCTGCCCTGGCCTTATCTTTCTCCATGGGTTCTCGGTTTACAACCTTCTGCCCATCTTCGTTGATGCGCACACAGACAGGGCAATCTATGACTGGCCCCGCTCGTGTAGCGACCGTTAGCCGTCCTTTGCAGCGATAGCAGATTCTTGGCTTCAGATAAAAATGCAGCACACACTCCACCATCCCCTCGAAGTAATCCCAGAACTTCGGCCCGGTCTTCCATCGCTTTTGACTGGCCATGAGAGCGACGTTCTGCCGGAAAATCTGAGCGAGGGGCTTGCGGCTGGATAGATCCCCGGCCATGGTTCGGACCAATAGAGCGGGCCCATTGGTTTTGATGCGTCCAAGGCAGGCTGCGACGTCTTCAGGAACGATGGAAGGGATGCCACCGGTGCCGTTGTAATTCGGCGTCTTGGGGTTCAGGAGAGTGTAGATTTCCATCATAGCGATTGATCCTCCGCCGCCAACTTCGCCAAGTGTTCCGTCTCATAATACCCGATGACCGTCCGTTCGCGCACATCGTAAAGCTCATATCGCCCTGGGTACATGCAGGTCAGTGACCATCGACCATCCTCGGATGTCTGGTTGCGGGGGTTCTTTGGATTGGGGTTCCAGGTGATTTTCATGCGTGCTCCCCATCAGAACACTGCTCAGTTAGCACGCTTAAGGCATTTCTATCAAAAAGGCCAGCTATTGCCGCGTGAAGATTTTGCGTCTTTACCGCCAATAGGTTAAAGCGAAAAATATTCTTTGTTAAGAACTCATCCGACAGAAAATCAGGTTTTTCAGTGCTCTCTATTGCCGACACCCTGCCAAGCTCAAAGGCCATCGCAATAATTTCCGCCGCCTCATCCTCTTCGTCATACGCCCAATCCAGATGACCGAGAACTTCATCCTGCATCATTGATTGCAACCCTTTGAGCGTTTTCGGATAGTTGGTTCCGTACATAAGGAACCCGTCCTGTGTTTCTAGTATTTCACTCATTTCGATTGCTCCTCCGTCTTGTTCCAATAATTTGCGCACCGCTTGCCTACCGTGCGCCTGGGAGAGATTTTGCACACTTGGTGCAAGCTTCCCAGGCAGCGGACAACCCCGACATATTCGCATCCTTGGCAGGTCCTGGCCTCGCGCTCTTCGGCGACAAGCATGGGGTCGCGGTAGTCTCGGTTATCGAGGGGCATCTTTTTCATGCGAGCAGTACACGCACCCATCTTTTTCCACCAGCATGCATTCCAGTTGCTCCACCAGATTCGCAACTGCATCCGATGCCCCTTCCCCTTTCCACGAATAACGAAAGATGTAACCACCAGTTCGCAACGATGCATTCATAAAATCTTTTCCGGCTTCAGGGACGTGGATGATGATAGCCAACGGCCCTTCTTGCTCAATAAACCTGTTCAACAACGGCATATCAATATCGGTTGTCTTCATTTTCTTACCCTCGCAATAGTAAAATCCTTAGCCCCCATCAGTCGGCCAATCTTCATAAGCTTCTCGTTGAACAAGTGCGGATGGGCCGGAACGCTTCCCGACCAGATCACATAGGCACGGTTCTTGCGGTCGGTGGTAACTCGGCCTTGGGTTCCGAAATGTGAGCAAGGGATGTCTGGCAGCAGTTCACGCCAGTATTTTGGGGATGCGCGGAGGATGGTTAAGAGTTGGGCTTCGACGGGATTCATGGGTTTTGCTCCTGTCCAAAAACGGTAACGGTAACGGTCACAATCACGCAACCCGGCGCCTTGGGTTGCTCAGAGCGCCTGATGGCCATCTCCCATCGGCTATCATCCACCCCAAGCACGTCAGCCACACCATCCAGCCCTGATTTCATCCGCGCCAGCAGATTGTCGAGATCATACTTTCGGCGCGTGGGTGGCACAAACTCCAGACAGACCTGCAGCCGGTCGGCATCTATGCGCCTGGCGTTCTGTGCGACGGCGGTAAGATAACACGTGGAACGGTAGGATCGCTTGGCTTGCGCCAGCTTCGCCCAGTGTTGCCGAGTGTTGGGAGATAAGCTTGACGGAGGCCATGGCAACGTGAAGGTTAAGTCGGGCATCTAAGACTCACCCCCAGAATCGCCAGCAAGGCCCCTTCCGTGCCCTCTGAGGCCCACTGCGACGCGGGGAGGTGTGTTGGTAGCAGAGAGGGCAGAAAAAGCGCTCCAGGGGTCGTTTGGGTATTCCCGAATGCAGTGATCCCACAGAAACTCCGTCTCCTCGTCGTCAAATGCGCCGTTTGGCACGGCTTCGTCCAAAATCATCATTTTCCCCGCCGGTAGCTGCGCCATGTGAAAGTCACAGCCTGTCCCCCATTCTCCCGTAACCGGTCAAAGGCCCTGGCACCCATGTACTGCTCGACTTCGGCAATCGTGAGATTGCTCATGACGATCATCGGGCGCTCCCTCTCGTATCGCGCGTTGATGAGGTCGAACAGCGTCACCTTTTCCGCGTCGGTGCCAAGCTGCGAGCCAACCTCGTCGATGATGGTCAGGTCTGGCCGGGAAAACTCCTCGATGACCTGCCGCTCGGTTTTGTCCGCGTTCTTGCGGTAGGTTTCGCGCACCCGGCGTATGGCGTCCATCGCCGAGGTGAATGCCGCTGACCTTCCCGTGGCGATGACGCGCTTCGCAATGCCGAGGGCCAGATGGGTCTTGCCGGTCCCTGCGGTGCCACAGAATATCAGCGACCGACCAGATGCCAAGCAATCCTCAAACTGGCCTGCGTACTCGGTGGCTATGCGCAAAGCATTGACCTGGCCAGGAAGGTTGGCCGTGTAGTTCTCCAGCGAGCGACTGGCGAAGCGTTGCGGGATCTGTGCATCGGTCATCACCGCCTCGGCCCTGGCCTTCCGCCGGAGCATGTCCTGCTCGATTACGTTCGTGCGTCCTACCTCCTCCATGCACTCCGGGCACGGCGCCCACACCCCAAAGCCTGCAAACGAGGTTTTACGCGACCAATACGGGCCATGCTTAGGACAGGCGCGCACCTCGCCATATTCACCCTCGTCGCTCGTCACCCCTTTGATACACAGTTTTTCCATGTCAAAAACTCCCGTCTGCGTTGATGCCTACAGTGTAATCACGCTTGTCGAAATCGTTGTGAGGTGAAAGGCCGGTGGTTCCGGTTTCCATCGCATCGGTCCACCGCTCCCCCCGCAGGTAGGTCGATGGATTGAGTACAAAGCCTTCAACCCATGGCCGGTGTTTCTGCGTCCTGGCAATCACGTCCTGCACGATCTGGTCAGCAATCGCGTCCAGCTTCTTCGAGGCCCAGATCCGCGCTGCGTCTTTGCGTCCGACTTTCTTCGGGTAGGCTGTCCAGAATTCATCAAAGCGGGATGGAGTTTTTTCTATCTTCAGCGCAGCCGCTTTCGGCGAAGCGTTTTTGCACGATATAGGTTCTGTTACTGCTTCTGTTACTGCTTCTGTTACTGCTTCTGGCTTCGGAGGGGCTTTGAAGGGGCTTGCAAGGGGCTTGTCGGTGGGTAGCGAGTTTAGAACGTCCTGAAGGTGATAGGGTAGGGCGTATTGTTCCAAAAACATGCGCTTTATCGGCAGGTTGGGAATATCCGCAAGCGCCTTTTTTATGCCCGAAACTTGATTGTCTTTCTCGTTAAGCAGTTCACCAACCTGGAAGTGCGCCATGCGATGGACAAAAACGTACTCGGCATTCCAGTCATAACTCAAAAACGGGGGTTCTGGGGGGCTTTGAAGGGGCTTGCAAGGGGCTTGGGAGAGCCTTCTTACGGCGCTTTCGACACCTTCCAAGGGGATGCCTGTCTCGTGTGATATGTAGATCAGCGGGCAATGATAGATGCCGATCATGTGAGAGTGCGGACTTGTCATTAGGTACAAGGCTACCACCTGCGCCAGAGGATCGCCTCGTAGTTGTTTGCCAGTCCCAGACTTCCAGAATCCATCGTGCATTTTACGATATAGAGCCACAATTCATTTCCTCGCATTCTCTCGCAAAAATAGAAGCCAGCCCTGCCATCCCGCGAGGATAAGATGGCCCGGTGCCCCGGTGGGCTGGCGGTAAAGTTGGTCAATCCGCGTCCCGATAAGCCGCCGACGTAAACTGGCCTGGTGGCTTTCTGCGCTGCATAAATTCAACAGCTTTCGATGCATTGAACTCCTCTGAAGACTTGCACCCGTGTGACTTCACCAGAGCCAACATGCGCCGCCGATCTTCCGCGTCTTTTGCCCGCTGCAGATCTCTTGCTTGTGCAAGTTCTGCGGATGCCTTCTGGGTTTTATTGGAGGAACGCATTGTCACGGTGCGGCCCGGTCGGTTCTCAGTATGTTCGGGATGGGGCGGTTTTGGCGCGCCAAAGCTGCGCATACCCGATCTTCGAGGTTGCGAGAAAGGATGGTCGGCCACTGATAAACGGCCTGCGGACTCACGCCTATTGCGCGAGCCAACGCCGTGCCGCTTCCGAATAGTCTGATCGCTTCGTCTTTAGTCATGGCTGGATTGTAAGCATTTTTACGAGAGAGAATCAAGCGTGATACGTGGCTGTCTCGGTTGCTGCCTTCACGCGATATAAAGACACGACAAGCATCCATAAAAAAGTTTTGTTCATCTTTGGGTGTAAGATCGCTTGCATCCCCCATCGGTCGCGTGTAAGATTTATTACATCGAAGCCGCCCAACCCGGCGCGGCAACTTGGGAGAACGCAATGGAACTACTAAACCGCTTTACGAACGCTGTCATTTTCTCAGCAGAAGTCGAAACAGTTAAAGAGTTAGTGCTTGCCGCAATTCGTGGCGAGGCCGATCTGAGCGAGGCCGATCTGAGCGGCGCCGACCTGCGCGACGTCAACCTGCGCGAGGCCGATCTGAGCGGGGCCAACCTGCGCGGGGCCGATCTGAGCGGCGCCGACCTGCGCGACGTCAACCTGCGCGGGGCCAACCTGAGCGGGGCCAACCTGCGCGGGGCCAACCTGCGCGGGGCCAACCTGCGCGGGGCCGACCTGAGCGGGGCCAACCCCAAAATCAATGGGCACTCCGTCATCCAGATAAATGGACTGGCGTACCCCATCCTCATCACTGACACGCATTTACGCGCCGGGTGTCAGAACCATACTTTCTCGGCCTGGCGTGCGATGACTCCTGCGCGGATCGCAGAAATGGATGGAGATAGGGCGACTCAGTTTTTCCCGGTGCTCATCGGCTTAATCGACCTCCTATGCAAAGACCGCGAGGTGGTTAGCCATGTTTGACTACGCAGCAGCCACAACGATTGACCGCCTAGCCTCCGCGCATCAGCGCTACCTCGACGACGAAGCCGCAGAGCAGGATTTGCAAGAGGCCGAGGAGTTGGCCATTACCAAAGACCCCGAGGCCGTAGCTCTGGCCCTCGATAATTTCGACGCTGCGGAATGGCGCGCCATGAACCTGCTGATCGGTAAGCTCATCAGCCAGTATCAATACCACGGCGACGAGCGCGATCAGGGCATCCTAGACACCGCACAAGAGATTTACGACCACTGCTACCCTGCGATACGGGAGCTGGCGCAGCGCAACCGCCGCAAGGCCATGAGAGGCGAGGTATGACCGCACGGCTCCCACTCCATTACAAAACACTGTTCCATATTGCCCGGCAGTGCGGAACATCGGCCAAGCGCCAGGCCTTTCTGCGCAGGGAGATCGCCATCATCCGCCAGAATGTAGCGGAGAGACGGATTAACAAGTGGACGGCGGTCAGCTATCTGGACGCAATCAATAATGCACTCCGGTGGTATCCATGAGCGACGTGCTCTCAGATATCGCGTCGGCGAAAACCGATCTGCACCTGATGGCACTTGCTAAAGCGGCGTGCCCATCCGCTGATCTGGATTTGATAGTCGCCATCATAGTGCGGGCTCAAGAGTTGGTTTTACTGCAAAAGGATAAAGAAAATGTTAAGTCAAAATCGGGTCGTTAAAATAAAACACATAGTGACAACAATCGCCGTCATAGGCCTTTTGTTTGCCGCGCTAAAATACGGAAACCAGCTTGGCTACAAGGCAGGCTGGCAGGATGCTCAGGTGGCTGTGCAGAAGTACCTGGTGAGCCATCAGGAACCTACCGTATTCATCAATCCGAGCAACGAGGCCGTTGCGATAGTAAAAGATGGCGGCATCTGTGAACCGTATCCCGACAACGTGCCATTGCGCCATCACATCGTGTACGTCGCGCAGGCGTGGGAGCCGTGCAGCGCTAAAACCATCGCGCCCTATATCCACCCCGTTAAAGTCATGGAGGCCTTAAAGTGAAAACCGAAATCGCAGAATACAGCCCCACCGCTGCCGCCCTGGCCGAGTTGCGCCAGAAGTACGAAAAGGCAGTCTACGATACGAGCACCGTCGTCGGCATGGCCAAGGCTGTAGCCGCTCGCCGCGAGCTACGCGAAGTCCGCGTAAACCTAGAAAAGCTGCGCAAAGAGCTTAAGGCACCCGCGCTGGAACGTTCGCGGCTGATTGACGCAGAGGCCAAAGCGCTGACCACGCAAATTGAAGCGATGGAAGAGCCTATTGATCAGCAGATCAAGGCGGAGGAAGAGCGCAAGGCGGCGGAGAAGGCGGAACGTGAGCGTATCGAGCGGGAGAAGTTGGCGGCGCTGCAGGCTCGCGTGGCCGACATTCGCGCCACGGCGGTGAAGTGCGTAGGTGAAACCTCTAACGATATTGCCGGGCACATCATCATCCTCACGCAACTTGAAATTGACGACACGTTTGGGGTCCTTCAGGGCGATGCACACACAGCCAAGGCGGAAACGATTTCTACCCTGCGCGATATGCACACCGCCGCTCTCGCCCAGGAAGCCGAAGCCGAGCGCCTGCGCATCGAGCGTGAAGAATTAGAGGCCCAGCGGAAAGCGCAGGAGGAACAGGCTGCCCGCGACCGTGCTGATCTAGCCCGGCTACGGGCAGAACAGGAAGCGCGGGAACGGCAAGCTGCAGAAAAGGCACGCATTGAGCGGGAGGCCATTGAGGCTGAACGCCGGAAGCAGGAAGCGGCAGCCGCAGAAGCCCGCGCAGCCGAGGAAGCCAAGCGCGCGGAGGAAGAAGCAGCGGCAAAGGCCATCCGTGATGCCGAAGAAGCCGAACTCGCTCGCCAGCGTGCAGAGATCGAGGCCGAGCGCCGGAAGGTAGAGGCAGCGCAGATGGCGCAGGAAGAAGCTGCCAGGAAGATACAGAGCGGGTATGAGGCGCTTGAAGATTTTGTGCACAGATTCGGAACCGACCCAGAGTTTAAGATCGTTGCGACCTACATCGCCAAATGGCTGCGCGGTAAAAATGAGGTGGTGGCATGAGCGCTATCCTTCAACAAAAAGCCCCTCTCGGTATTATCCACGGCCTCAGCAACGAGGCGTATCACTCAGGCCCCGGCATCAGCAAGTCTGGCCTGGACGATATGGACCCTCCCGCTCGCTACTACGCCCTGCATCTGGACCCCAACCGCCCAGAACGTACGCAGACCGCGTCCCAGCGGGCTGGGACACTCGCACATTGCGCCATCCTTGAGCCTGAACAGTTCGCCAAGCGGTACGCCGTAGGGCCCGACGTGATCCGCTCGACAAAAATATGGAAGGAATGGGAAGCGTCCCTGCCCGCTGGCGTCGAAGCCATCAAGCCGGATGAAGCGGCGGTGGCGTGGAAGCAGCGGGAGTCCGTGCTCAAGCTGCCTGGCATGGCGGAAATCCTGAGCGCGGGCGCGGCGGAGGTATCAGCATTCTGGGAGGACCCATACACGGGAGTCCTGTGCCGGTGCAGGCCGGATTATGCTTTTACAGACGCGCTAATTGACCTCAAGACCGTAGGCCGTGGCGACACCTTTGGCTTTTCCCGCCAAGCGCCAAAGCTCAACTATCATGTGCAGGATGCTTTCTATTCCTGGGGCTATGCCATGGCGTCCGGGATGCTCGAGCGTGACTTCTGGTTCCTCACCGTGGAAGCCGAATACCCCTATCTGGCCGCCCGTCACCGCTTGCCGGTGGAGGCGAAAAACGAGGGCTTGGCGCTGGTCCGCAATAAGCTGGACCTGTATGCAGCATGTCTGCACAACAATGAATGGCCCGGCTATCCGGGAGAGATACAAACTGTCGATTGGCCCGAATGGGCACTTACTCAGGAGATATGACATGGCAAACGATTTGAACCCGTTCGCAACATCTACACCACAGCAGAGCGGCGCCGTCGCGCAGTCGGACCAGCAACGCGCCATCGCTGAGGTGCAGGCCGCGATAATGAATGCCCGCATGAACCCGCGCGACCAGATGCAGGCCATGGACCGAATCCTAAACGCATGCACCCGGAAAGGGCTGGCCGAAGCTGCTGTCTACCAGTATGCGCGGGGTGGCACTGACATATCAGGGCCGAGCATTCGGCTTGCGGAGGCCATCGCGCAGCAGTGGGGAAATATCCAGTTCGGTACCAGGGTCCTGGATCAGTCCGGCGGTGAGAGCACAGTGCAAGCGTTCGCCTGGGACGTGGAGACCAATACGCGCCGGGAGATAACTTTCCAGGTCAAACACGAACGGCACACGCGGCAAGGCGCCAAGAAGCTCACCGATCCGCGCGATATTTACGAACTAGAGGCCAATCAAGGCGCTCGTCGACTACGCGCTTGCATTCTCGGCATCATCCCAGGCGATGTGGCAGAGGCCGCAGTCAATCAGTGCGAGGTCACGATGAAGTCCACTGCCGACACAAGCCCGGAGGCCATCAAGAAGCTGCTGGAGGCATTCCAGACGTTCGGGGTGAACAAGGAGCAGATCGAGAAGCGCATCCAGCGTCATATCGAGGCGATTCAACCCGCGCAGATCGTCAGTCTGAAGAAGATTTACGTGAGTCTGCGGGATGGCATGAGCACTGCCGTGGATTGGTTTGAGGCCGCCGCGCCGAAAACTATGGATGATGTGATGCAGGCTCGCACCGCGAAGGCCGAAACCATCAACCAAGAAACCGGCGAGCTCACCCCGGCTGCCGCCACCGAAGAGCCGCCCCTCGACGATTGGCCAGCCTACGCCGAGCAGTTAATCGACGAGTTGAACATGGCCAGCGCCGACGAAATCCCGGAGATTATGGAGCGCGCCGAGAAGTTGCCGATGCCGGAACTGGCCGAGAAAGTGGCGAAGGCTTTTGCGCGGGCGATGCGGCGGACGGGGGGTGAGAAATGAGCAAGACAGCAGTGTTGCCGTCCCTAGAATCCCCGGAGTCGCGATTGGAGCAGACCATCGAAATAATCAAAGCGGTGTATGACCTGTCGAGGCCGCAGGGTTTAGGGTTCTTGCACTATTCTCCAGAACCGCTGACCGACGAACAGGCGCTGGCCTGCATACCAAAGCCGGAAATGCCACAACTCCACCTAGATTACATACGCGGGCGAGCCTGCAAATTCGTTCTGCTCACTGATCCAGATGGCCGGTATTTTGATGCCACGTATTGGCTCGACCACACCGACGAGGATCTAGCAGGTTTGATTGAGCGCCTTGGTGCCAAGGTGATAGAGGTGACGAAATGACCCCCGAAAACTGCACCCTCGACGAACTGATCGAATGGGGCCTGCATTCCCCATATCCCGTACTTCAGGAGCTTTGCAAGCGCCTAACTGGGCACGGCGCATGCACCACGGAAGCTCTTGCCGCACCGCATGCAATAGGCCGGACGATACGCGCCATAGAAGAGCGCGGCGACACGGTGCTGCTCAAGTTTACGGATGGTGGGTATTTCGTGATCGACGGAGATGTAGATTGCGGAGAAGTGGAGTTTACGATGGGCCGCAAGCTACTGCGGTCTGAGCTGTACAGATATAACCTGATGTCGCCAGCGGAGGCGCAGATTTACCGCGATGAACAGGCGGCACAAGCAGCGGAGCAAAAGGCCGCACGACTGGAGAAGCTGCGTAAAGAGCTGGCGGAGTTGGAAGGAGGTGGGAAGTGAATATCGACGAATTGCAGAAACGGTTTAACGAGTTGCGGGCGAAGAAGTGGGTAAGGGTAAGCGACGGCCTAAAGGCTGAATTTATAGGGTTTAGACTGCATACCTTCTATCCGTTTTTTATTCAACTTGGGACGGGGGAAACTCATTCCCTTACTTCTAACCTGTCCTTTCTTGACGGGGTAGCGGCGCCCTACATCAGAGAAGTAAGCCCATACGCCGACTGGCCCATTGACGCGAAGGCGATTTTTTGGGATCGGGACAGCGAGGATCGCAAGCTAAAGGGGCATTTCGCGGGGATTAACGACGCAGGTTACCCCAAGATGTACGCGAATGGCACGACCTCTTTCACTAATGGTTGTGGCATATTCGCTTATCACCACGCCGAACTCGCCGAACCGGAAGGAGTCGCAGAGTGACCCCGACCGACAAAATCCTTGCCGCCATCGCGCAGATGCCGGGATGCACTTCCGCAGACATCGCATCGCTGACCGGGATGGATACCAAAAAGGTGCATGAGTGCCTACAGAACAGCCAACGGCGCGGGGCCATCACGGTAAAGCGCATTCCTGGGGCCTATTATCGCCGGTACTGGATCACGGTGGGCTACTCCGATGGCCGCGTCAACCCGGACCTGATCGTGCGGGTCATCAAGGATCATGGCGGCGAGATGGCCACAAAAGCCATTGCCGCCGCGCTCAAGCTCGACCCGTACAAAATACGGCACCGGATGGGTGAACTGGTCCGCGCTGGCACCCTGTCAAAGCGGTACGATCATCACGGGGCCGTCTACTGGCGACTCACCGGCGAGTGGGAGACGCCGCAATACAATGATCGACCGCCAGTCAGCGGCCCGAAAGCGCAGGCGTTTTTACGGTCGGTGCGATGGACGCCGAATAAGGATATGGGCGCGTTTTTGAGTAGTCTCAGCCAGGTTTGAGGTTCATGTGCCGCAGCTCACCGTCGGAAACGGAAGCAGCCCACGCCCCGCGCCTCCTTGGTAGTGCTTTATGCGGGGTGAGTGGGCCGTCACCTGGAGCGTAATCCCGGCCACAATTTAAGGAGATCGAAATGGCACACGAATGGCAGATCGGAGATAGATTTAGCTTAGAGGCGGTAATCACTGGCGACCGTGATAGCAATGGAGATTATCGCTTTATGTTTGTTGACATCCTCCTCGCCCTGAAGGGCGAGGAGGATGTCAATATCTCAGACAAGGCGATGCTGGAAATTATGAAGAATTTGGAGGAAGAATGAAACGCTACTGGATACAAGAGGACACCGCGCGGGAGAGGGCAGATGGTGAGTGGATTCGTTACGACGAAGCCCAAGCCGAGATCGATGCCGCCTTTCACCGAGGCGCAAAGGCAGTTTTTGATAAAGTCCGTTATGCGGCAGCTAACCATTGGCATCCTGACCCTATAAGAGGGGCAAGTTGTGAGGCGGAAAACGCAATAGCGATGCAAATGATTGAGACTGCTTTCGAGGATGTATCACCTGAGCAACATCAAGAATGGCTAACACTCATGGAGGCGATAAAAGAAAACGAAAAGTTGAAAGTCGAACTTGCCGCGCTTCAATCTCAACTCATGGACACTCGGCGCATGTTGTTATGGCTCAGGAATCATTACGAAAGCCTCACTGATCCTTCCAGGATTCCACTCAGCAGAATGGACCAAAAACTTGTCTTGCGGAGAGTAGACAAGCTAATTCCCAATGACGGGTCCGCACCGGATTACTCTGATATTCCGCATAAGGGGATTCATTTATGAAACGCTACAATATGACCGGATCATGGGAATACGGGGCCTCCTATAACGGCGAATGGGTACGTTTTACCGAAGTCCACCAAATTGAGCAAGAGCGGGATGCCCTCAAGGCCGAACTCGCCGCCTCCATCGCGGCAAGAGAGGAGATGCAGTTGGGCGGCAACAGGATGGCTGAGTCTTTGCGGTTTGCCAGGGAGGAAATTGCCGATCTCAAGGCCGAGCTCGCCGCGCTGAAATCCGCGTTTGGTAATCACGCTGATGCGGCGGCTGCGGATAAAGGCCCAATAACCGACGCGGAATTAAGCACAATGGCGGCTTGCGGGAAGCATGTGCTACGAAAGATATGCGATGAACTCGTAGCAGCGAGAAAAGAACTCGCCGCGCTGAAAGAGCCGTACAAGGTGCTGGAGGCGGAGGAGGTGCGTGAAGTTGGCTATTATTGGTGGTCACGCGGAAGTGAGTGGGAAATAGTCGAATATTATCCGCCAGGCGGCTTTCCGTTCCCTGACACAGGTGCATTCATCGGCCCTATCAAAGCGCCGGGGGTGTGAGATGCTTGACCGAGCCGATATAAAACAGGGCCAGCAATATCTGCTCAATGGGCAGATTGTGGTCGTGTATATGATCCACAAGCCGGGCAACGGGGAAGCCGTGACCTTGTGTGACCCGTTACCGCCAGGATGCGAGAACCCGTTTCCATATTTGCATAAGCGGACCATGCAAATGCGGAAATTTCAGAGGCAGACTAAGATGCCGGGGGTGTGAGATGATCTCAGACGAAGAATTACAGCACTATACAGATAAGAACAGGGATTGTTGGCCTGATTCTGTGATTGCGGAGATGGCGCGCGAGCTACTGGAACGCCGACAAGCTGAACGCGCCGCCAGTTCGTGGGATGATGCGCCGGAAAACGCTAGAGCACGACGTGTAGTGTCGATAATGCAGGTCGCATTGCCCGTATATGCCTATTACGACGCTGACGAGGTGGCCTCATTGATTATGCGCGGGAAATTTGGTTTTGCTTTTGAGGAGAGGCCCATATGATTATCGACGATGAATTTGCCAAATTAAACCACCAGTTAAAGACCACACTTAAAGATGGGTGTGATTCTATGGTGGTAAGCACGAACACCCTTGCTGCTCTGGTCGGTGAACTAGAGAGGCGCGTGGAGGCTGATCGCGCTATCTGGCAGAACGCCCCGGAATGGGCGGATTGGTATGCGCAAGACGCTGATGGTAGAGAATTTTGGTTTGAGAATCGACCAATTCCCGATGTCGATGGGGTTTGGCGAGCATATCCAGAAGGGCAGATTTCCCTTCTGAATATTCAAACTAGGTGGCAATCAACCCTTCAGGAGCGCCCAAAATGACCGACTATCCCATCATATTTTCAACGCCAATGGTGCAGGCCATCCTGGATGGCGTAAAAACCCAGACACGCTGCAGCGCCGAGCCAAGGCGGGCGATATACCCGGCTCAGAACCTATGCCGACGCTCCCACTCGTTCCGGCAAGACACGCCTGGACACCATCTGCGTCCTTCCTCGACGGGCTCGCCACAATGCAGGCAATAGCCGGTCGGGCGTGGACCTTCCGGCTTCCTCATCGCTAGCGCGATCTCGCGGTCCATTTCCTCGCGCTCGGTGGCGCGGTCGTAGATGTCAGCCATGACTTTATGTGTTATCCTTATTGTGTGTCTTGATGTGTATATACTCGGTCAACCCGATGGCGACGGCTCTT
>JAEHJW020004415.1_pt1 | contig 33873 bp, 48 predicted proteins | sample 9271431 | NCBI WGS metagenome assembly JAEHJW02 | reverse complement strand
CTCCAACTGCTCCTTTTATGAATTATCTGCAATTAGGAACTAATGGAACAGATTTAGCGACTGCTATTGCTGTTGGTGCAACTTCTTTAACCGTTAACTCTAACATTTTAGGTACAGCTACTACAGGGTCAATCGTTCTTAATCCGTCTACACCGGGCAATACAAACGCTGATACTGAGACGGTAACTGTTTCTGCTGTTTCTGGTACGGGACCCTATACATATACTACGTCAGCTACCACTTATGCTCATGTAGCAGGAGAGCCTATTGTATTGGAGGCATTAGCAACTGATACTAAGCTTGGAATTGCTTTGGGATCAACTGCTACTGTCGCTACACAATCATACTTAAATAATACATGGACTGATACTGTCACATTTTCATCTTCTACCAACGAGAATGTTTATGAATCTGGTATATTTTCTGAATCAGCAGGAAGTGGTACAGCTGTAATGTATTCACATGCCACTTTTGCTCCATTTTCATTGACGTCCACATCTAATCTAGAATTGCAGTGGACGATTACTTATGCATAAGGAGGTAAACTATGACTCCTACATTTGATTCTCATGCCAATTTAACATTAACATCAATTATTACTGCACCTAGTCCTGCTACTAGTGGAACTAGTGTTGGTGTAGCCACTGGCACCTCGGTTAATTTTCCTACTCCTCCTTTTAACGTCACTATGTTTGCGGGAGGTGTTAATCCCACTAAATCTAACTCTGAGATAGCTAGAGTAACAGCTGTTGACACAGCAACTGATACTTTAACTATTATACGAGCTCAAGAGGGTACAACTGCTCAAGCAGTAGCTGTAGGGTGGTTAATTGGAGATAGTGTCACAGTCAAATCGTTCACAGATATTGAGAATACAATTTTAAATGGTCTTGTGCCAGACAACAATGCCGCAACTTATGTATCAGCTACATCATTTACACTTCCTTATAACGCCACGTCAATCTATACGGCTGGAAGATTGATACAGTTTGATACTGCTGGAACACTAAGTACTGGAGTTGTTATTTCATCTTCTTACACGTCACCTACAACTACTGTAACTACGGATGGTGGAGTGCCAACAACAATAACATCTTTATCCTACCAGATAGCACCACTTGGTAGTACACAGATAGAAGGGCAATATCAGATACAAAATAGTACTATCACAGGTTCTCAAATAGTTTCTAATCCTACCTTTCAGGGCACGGCTAGTGATAGTCGTAATACTTTAATAGCTGCACTTGGTTCTTGGGGTGCGGGTCAACAAAATAATTTAGGAACAGGATCAGTTGTAGAGAGCGATAATGGCACGACTGGATACTATAATATTCCAGAAGGAAATGTATTTGCAATTGGAGTTTCAGGAGATGCAAATGCTTATACTGGAGTAGTAACAGGTCCACCAGGGGGTGGTTTTACAAATAGTACTTTTTACCTACCATCTCAAACAGGTACAGTAAGAATAACTTATATATATATGACTTAATTATGATATATCTATTAAAGAAAAAAAATAACAATCAAATAGTATACTTTTCAAAGGATAATCAATACACCTACGATAAGGAAATGTATGAACAGGTAGAGTATGATTTAGACTATGATGAATTTTTACAGAAGTGTGATGGTAGAGCAGCAGATACTAATTTTATGCATGATGAGCAAGGTATTAAAGACATGAGAGAATATTTGAATAATGGAGGTTAAAGATGTTTGGGGTCAACTATATAGGAGATGTAACGTTTGGAGGGTATTTAGAGTTAAACTCTGATTATTATATTTCTGACTCTCAAATACAGTCTGAAAGTATACTTCTGCATCAATTGTTATCTTTAACAGAAACTGCATCTCAGAATGAGTCTTTGAATTTGAAGTCATTTTATAACTTATCAGATTCTCAATCACAACAAGATTCATTATCTTTTAAACTAATCTCTAAATTAAATGATATTCAGACTCAAGAGGATAGTTTAAAATTTATTATTAAGCTTAATTTTAATGAGAGTCAATTACAAACTGAATCCTTCTTATCTCCTAAAGAGAAAACGACTCTTAAAGATACTCAATCTCAAATTGAGAACTTGATATTTAAATCACTTTATAACTTGAATGATACTCAAATTCAAATTGATAGTATGGTTGTTTCTACTAAAGTAATACTCAATGATATTCAATCTCAAATTGAGTCTCTTAAATTGGAGTTAGAAAAATTATCTTTTACAGATATTCAATTACAGACTGAAAATTTAATTATTAGAGGAGCGATTGAAAGGCAGATTAATGATTTGCAGTCTCAATTTGACTCCCTAATACTAAAAGCAGGAAGAAAACCTCAAATTAATAATTTGTCCTCTAATCCCATACTAGATGATGGATCGGGACAGAACACTAGAATAGGAAGTTCTAATATGCAAGACATATTGCAAGTGGATACACAAAATGTTAGGGTTAATAGTAATAGTTTAAAACCTAGAATATCATGAGTTTTACAATATATTTGCCAAGTCTACAAAATAATAATACCACGAGTTTGACTCAACCGATTCAAAGTGGGGCTACTTCTGGTTCTATTTTATCTTCTCAAGGTATTAATGTAGATGATTTTTATGTGTTTGAGCCTCCTACTACGGCTAAGGCTGAAGCGCTCCAGATTCTAACGATTCCAGATAGTACATCAATTACATTTACGGCTTGTACGGTTTCTCACGCAGCTTCCATTCCTATTACGTTTACTCCCTATAATGAGGTTCAAATCTTTAAAGGAGCAAGTGAGACTGGACCTTTTACGCTATATGCGACTATTCCAATCGACTTTAATCAAAGATATACAAGCTATAGTGATCCTTTAGGGGAAAGTTCTAATTATTATTATTATACTTATTACAATTCTGCTAATCAGCAAAGCTCAACACAATCTTCAATTATTTCAGCTTCTGGATATGCTTTTAATTCATTCTTTTCTCTTAAAAAAAGAGCATCTGATCTTCTAAAAGATAACTACGAGGTACTGGTAAGTAATGATGAGATGGGAGTATATATTAATGAGAAGTATTCAAAGCTACAAAACACCATGCTTCAGTTAAATCAAGTATGGGGTATTCCTCAGCTACCTTATGAAGCACCTGTTAATGTTACTACTATGGAGTATGCTCTGCCTTCTGATTGCTATCAGGTAGCTTCTGCATATATCCAAACTTCTGGATATGATTATTATCCTATGCAGTATGGGACAATGACAGAAGTTTTAAAATTAGCTAATAGACCGTTTAATAATCTACAGTTTACTCCAATGCAATACTTTGGATATCCTCAAGTATTTTGGTATTTAAATGGAACTAATATTGGAATATACCCTCAAGTAGCAGGAACTTTAAAACTGTACTATTACCCAGTTTCTATTCAATTGGTTAACGATACTGATGTGCCTATTACTCCAATTAATAATTTTGATTATCTGTTAGTTAATTATGCTCTTAGAAGAGGTTATCAAAAGTCCTCTAAATCAGATATACAGAGAGTAGAAGTAATCAAAAAGATGGAAGATGAAGACGATCTAATATTTAAAGCATCTTTGCAAAGACGTCAATTCCAAGTACCACCTCATATTGAAACTACGGATAATAGATTTATGGGAGTATTTATTGACGATACATTAGGATATTAAAATGAATGAAGATAACAAAGCTAACATTACGTTCTCCAATGGAATAGATAGAATTATTTCAGACTTCATGCATGAGTCGGATCCTCAATCCGTTATGTTTTTTCCGTTTGTTCAATCCTCTCTTTTAATGGCTATAAATGTTATCGATAATGAATCAGGAACTCTAAGCAAAAGAAACGGATCTGAGACCTATCTGGATAACCCAGACGGTGAACCAGTAACTGCTTTAATAGAGTATACAAACAATTCTGATATTACTATGCAGATAAGAGTATCTGGTAACAATATCTATGTTTATAGATACCAAGGAAGCTCTTGGAATACCCCAATTCCCGCTCCAACGTATCTTATGGGACAGATAGCTACCTCAGGCACAGTTGGTGCAAATTTAGCCCCTTCTACGACGTATTATTATATAATAACCTCACTTAATCTTTTAGGTGAGACAACAGGATCTAGTGAGTTTAGTATAACAACTGGAGCAACTGCTTATCCGATTACATTATTTTGGTATGGGTCTCCGACTGCATCTTCGTATAATGTTTATAGAGGAACTACTAGTGGAGGTGAAGTATTATTAGGAAACGTTCCTGCAACTTTAGTCAGTGGACAGAATGTGTATAACTGCAATAATTCTTTTACTGATAATGGAGATTATGCACCCGGTACTCAAACTGTGCCTACTACTAACACAGCAGTTGGTTCTCAATACACTCTAGTAGGTAAGAATCTAAGAATGAGATATGCAAGATTGAATGGGTTCTTATTCTTAGGTAACGGAGTAGATCCTTATATGTATTTTGACGGTGAGTATTTTTATCAGATTGAGAATAATATAGTGAGTACGCAGTTGACTGATCCTGTATTTTCAGGATATGGAACGCTACAGAATACCGTTCAAGTTGGTGCTACTTCGATTAATATTGATGTTAATATTATGGGAACAAGTCAGACTGGAGCGATTACGCTTAATCCCGGTACTACTCCTAACAATCCTAATTCCACTACGGAGACTGTTGAAGTTTCTTCTTGGACAGGATCTGGACCTTATACACTAACTATATCAGCTACTCAATTCGCTCATTCAGGGGGTGAGAGTATTCTTAATCCGTCTCTTCCAGATCAGACTACATTTAATGTTACAACTACGCAAGGGTGGCAGAAAGATGGAGGATTTTTTATTATCAACGCATCATCTCAAGGACAAACTACAGAAGTGATTTTATATGGAGGAATAACTGAGACGAGCTTTATTGATTGTCAGCGAGGATATAATAATACCCAGATTAGTTCTTACGCAGCTGGAGATACTGTTAATGTATATTATGGTGCGCCTCCTATTACTCCATCTTATTTGTATCAATGGAATAACAGAGTTTTTGCTGCTAATCTAGGATCTCCTAATGGAGGATCTTTGCTTCAATGGAGTGCAGCTAGAGGAGACGTATCAGACGGATATAACTATCAAGTTACCACACAATCAACTTATCAGAATGGTCTTGCAACAGGAACATTGGACGAGTCCTTATCTTATCAACACGCCTTACAATCATCCGACGGGGAGCCTATTACGGGACTAGAGGTTCAAGGAAAAAATTTAATTGCTTTCAAGAAACAACCTGCTTTTTTAATGACTTCTGATAATTATGGAGTTCCTAATGTATTTGATCCTTTAACTTCTGAATTTGGTACTTTTTCTCAAGAAAGTGTAACTCATCTGTCTCAAACTACTTACTGGTATAATAACGTGGGAATACAATACAGCACTGGAACAGACGCTAGACTGCTCTCACGTAATATTGAGGATTTAGTACTAGGCGTTCCAGAAGAAAATCTACCTTTTATAGTAGGTGTTAAGCATAATTATGTACTTTACTTTTTTGTGGGTTCTACTACAGAAAGTTACGTGTATGGTGGAGAAACCTATGAAAATGTAGCTTTTGTCTATAATCAACTAACTTCACATTGGTTTGTATACCAGTATCCTTTTACAGTCAATGCTGCAGCTGAACTCTATGATAGTAGTGATGTTCTGAGACTTTATATGGGAGATACAGCTGGTAATACTTATGTTCGAAGTGAAGGTCCAAACCCTATTTTCTCAGACGGAGGAGAAGATATGGCTGTTTTAATAGAGACTAGAAACTTCTACTTCAAGAAAGCTGAAAAAAGAAAGAACTACACCAAGATATCATGCTTTACTTATTATGGACAAAACGCTACACTATACGCTTCAGTTGAACAGGATGATATTCAAACTAACTGGATACCAATTATGGATCTTCCACAACTTAATAATAGACGTGATATGCCTAAAGAATTAGGTATTTCCGGTAGAGGAATTAAGTATAAAATAACAGAATCTTCATCAGGGGCATTTAGATTAAAAGGAATAGTTCAAGAATTTGAGCTACAATCGTAATGGAAGGAATAAACTTAAATGAAATAACATTTGGACAATTTGCAGTACTCTCAGCTGGTGGAACATCTTCTAATGGCTCTAATACCTACATCAACGGTATTCCAGCTAACTCACATATGTTTACTAACTCACCTGTAATTACTAATACTAACTCCAGAGACGTGCTTGCTCCTCAATCAGTTGCTAGTCAACAGGTAGGACAGGTGTCTGCTAATGTAGTTTATGGAGGTGTGCTTAAAGGGGTAACGTTAGAGATTGGTTCTAATTTCAAGGTAGATAGTACGGGGAATGTTACTGCATACAATTTAGATGTAACGCAAGGATCTATCGTAATTGGGGCTAATTTCTCAGTAGATGATGGAGGCAATCTTTATGCTGCGTCTGCTGTTTTGTCTGGCTCGATGGATATTACGGGAGGTTCTATTACGGTAGGATCTAACTTTTTTGTATCCAATACTGGAAATCTAACAGCATCAAATGCTACTATTACGGGAAATATTAACTCCTCTACGATAACAGATGGGAGTATTAATATAGGAAACGGTACATTTACTGTCAATTCATCTGGAGTGGTCAATGCTTCCTCTGGTACATTTTCAGGAACTGTCAATGCTTCCTCTGGTACATTTTCAGGATCAATTACTGCTTCTGGAACTATCACTGGTGGGACTTTAGACGGAACTACTATACACTTGCCTAATGCAGGAGGATTTTTAACATTTAATAATACCTCTGGATCTCCAGATGCAGCTATAGTGGAAGATACTAATAATAATTTTATTATTAGATGTGGAAGTGGAGGAACAATAGCATTTGAAGATCAATCGGGTAGTACTATATGGGGAGAAGTTAACAGTGGAGGATTTAATACTTCTGGAGGAATTTCAGTATCCGGTGCGATTAGTGCTGGTCAAACAATATCAGCTGGTAATTTTTCAACTGGTGGCAATGTATCGGCCGGATCACTTCAAGCAAATAGTGTAAATACTAACGGGCAAACATGGGCTTTTGCTGATATCAATTGTGGTGCTATTGGTTGTTCAACTATATCTACTAATGGTAATAGTATTACTTGTGGTCCTATTTATGGAGATTATACTAATATTTATAATGGACAAGTAGGAGGAGGTATTTTATCAAGTGCTATACAAGCAGATATTATTTTAAATACTTCAAATTCTCAGCAAATATTTGCTAATTATACCGGAGCAGCAGCATTTGGAATTGATCAAGGGGGAGATATAGCTTGTTTCAGCAATATGACACAAGGAGCAAATAATGGATCTAACGGATATTTAACTTGTAATAATTTTACTAATCATGGAGCTAAAGATTCTTTAGAATGGACAAGTAAAGGAACGGTAGGAGTGTCGTGTGTAGAATCCACAGAAGTATGGTATGAGGATCTAGGTGAAGGAAAAATAGTCAATGAAGAATGTCTGATAGAGTTAGATCCACTGTATTTGGAAGTAACAGAAGGAGATTATCATGTCATTTTGTCTGCATATGGGCAGAGTTCTTATTTATATTGTGAACGTAGTGATACTTCTTTTATGGTTAAATCTGATAAAGATATTCCTTTTTCTTATAAAGTTATCCGACATAGACGACATTATGGTCATTTTAGATTTCATACATGGGAAGATATTGATGCAGTCAACAATTTCATAGAGCATGATATTAATGTAAGAAATATTCAAAAAGAGTTTGAGGAATACAAAAAAAATCATCCTCGTCCTATACCAACTTTTAACCCTTGAAAAATAATAAACAATAAGGTAGGGTTGAAATTATATGCAAATAGACAAACTTATACCATCTACAAATCCTACTCCAGCTCCTAGTACAGCTCCTAGTACAGGTGGTAGTACATCTATTAGCCAGAACCAACAACAAGCTAGTAAGATATATAAGCAATCTGCTCCTTCAAATCAGACTAGTAATCAAGCTTCTACTACTACGCCTCAAGCTTCTACTACTACTCCTCAAGTTACACAGTCCACTGCAAAGCCTACAGTATCAGGATCTCCCGGATCAGTTGGTAATCCTTTACCTGCATCTAGCGATGTTATGAGACAATTTGCAAGTAGCTCACCTGTCCCAACTACACCTACTACATCTACAAATGCAGTAAGTAATGCAGGAATTGCATCTACAAATGCAACACCTGTAACATTTAACGGACAATCTACTTCTACGCTAGACGCTCCTATGAGTTATGCTAACGCAACTCCACAAACTGGAAATACAGCTGGAATGGCACTCGCTAATAATCCCGGAGACACTAATTCTCTTAATTTTGGTGCAGTTTATTCTGGACTTCAAAATATTACAGCACCTTTAGAGAATCAATCTTTAAATACTTTAAAAGCTGGATATGGTCAAGTAACAAATGTCTATAACGCAGCTACGTCTAATGCTAATCAGTTAAATAATGAGATTGCTCAAACTACAGGAAAGACACTTTTATCCGACCAAGCTCAAACCCAAATAACTAATGCAGCTATAGCAAATGCATCCGCAGCTACTATGGCTCAAATTATGAATGGAGAGAATGCTCAATTAGGTAACGTTGCAGCACAAGCAGCAGCTAAAGGTTGGGGTGGTGGAGATCCTTTTACGGCAGCTTTGCAAATCGCATCTACACAACCATACTCTCAAGAGTACGCTACAATAAATGCAACAACTCTATCCAAGATTGCTCAAGACAATGCAACAATGTTAGGAATTGAAAACAATCTAGTTAGCTCTTCTTTGCAAGATCAAACTAATATAGGAGTGCAGTTAATGAAATTAGCACCTGCAGAAGCTGCTAATCTAATCAGTATTAATCAAGCTATTGCAACTAATCTTCAACAATACAATTCCGGAATGATTACACAAGCTACAGCTTTGACTAAGAATAATCAATATAATGCTATACAAGAACAAACAATTGCTGAAGGTTATGCTCAAATACAAGCTTCAATTGAGAATGCAAATACTCAAGCTTCTGCTACTATACAAGCTGCACAAGCACAAGCTGCAGGTATGACACAATCTGCACAAATTAGTGCTAATGAAAGGACACAGACCGCATTAGCGGGGAAGCAAGTACCTGGAGTTAATTCAAAAGGACAATCTGGAACGTGGGTATATGGTTTAACCAATCCCAAGACAGGATACACTCCTTCTCATTTTGTTCTGAGTAATCAAAATCCGGGTCAAACTTTTTCTAACTATGTTTCTGCGATGATAAATGGTGTAATGTCTACATTAATTCCACAAGCTAATCATGTCGGATATTTCACGGATGCGAAAACCGGGCAGACAGTAATTAAGACTGCCAACGGAAAATATCAGATTCTTCCTACGATAGCAGTGAGAGGAAGTACAGTTAAGTAATAAATTATGAATGGAAATACAATAATAAACGCATTAGCAAAACCAAGTACATTACTTCAATCACAAGGAGTAGTAGGAGGAAACACGCTTAATCCAAATGCTATGTTAGCTGATAATGCAGTTAATCTTAGTGAGACTAGTACGCCAGCTCCAACTGTAAGTAATGTCCCAATTCCTTATCAGGTTCCTACTCAAAGTACAGCCTCTTCAACTCAAAATAATAAACCTGCTGAGCCACTAACGACTTCACACCCGGGATATCCTAATTTTTCGCAGTATAATGTATTAGTGAAGAATAAATCAAACGGACAAATTCATACAATTAGCGCTCAAGATTATGCTAATAATGCTAATCAATTTACATTAGCTGCTAATACCATGGGACAAGGTCCATTACTTCAAGTAGCTGATCCTAATGGCAAGATAGCTTATCAATGGGCTTCTGCTTATGATCCTCAATCTGGATACACTAAAGTAAATGGAGTGAATGCTCCCCATCAATATCAAAATTCCCAAGGAAGTGGTAATTGGTTTGTAAACGATTCTGGACAAGTAGGTAATTGGCTTTTACAAAATGGGTTGCCAGCTGTTGGAATGATAGGTGGAGGTATTGTAGGAAGTGCAGGTGGACCATTAGGTACAGTTGGAGGAGCAGCTGCTGGAGATGCGATAACCACAGCACTAAGAGATGCAATTCAGCAAGCTATAGGAGAAAAACATTTTAATACAGCTTCTTATCTTATGAATGTAGGTAAAGGAGGATTAGAAGGTGGAGCTTTAGCTGGAGGTGGAGAATTAGCTGGAGCAGCATTAGGAGGATTAGGTCTAGCTGGAGAAGTAGCAGGAAGTACAGCAACAGATGCAGCAGGAAGTGCAGCAACAGACGCAGCCGGTGCCGCAGCTTCTCCTACTACAGATGCCGTGTCTCAAATAGCTAACGCACGAAATGCAGCTAATGCACAAATGGAAGATAATATTTTATCAACTGCTTCTAAGTCACGTGTTGGATGGACTAAGCCTTTGATTAAAGGTGCCGGAAACTTTCTTGGAGGAGCAGGTTATGGAGCTGCTTCAACTATAGGATCTCGTCAACCTTTAAATGCAGGACAAATAGCACAAACTGCACTATACTCTGGATTAACCAATATGGCTTTATCTGGATTACTAGAAGGAACTATGAATAAAATTGGTGGAGGTATAACATCTAGATTATCTCACGAAACTAGTATGGTTCCCGCTAGCGGAAAACTAGACGCTGCACTAGCTACTCATTTTGCTAATAACGAAGTAGATCCTGCAACAATGACAGCCTTAAACAAAGTTCCGACCAATAATTATGCAGCTGCTCGAGATGTAAATATTAATGGAAATTTAGGACAGTACGCTGAACAAATGGGATTAGCTAGCCCAGTTACCATGTCAGGTGAACATTTGACTGGACACACCTTACCTGCAATTGCAGCCAACTTAAATGAAATTAGTGCAGCTAAGGCTAATTTATTAGATCATTCTGGAATTAATCTAGCTGACCAAAAGCCAATTATAGACGGTATAATTAAACAAGCCCAAGATACTCAAACTCCAATACCAAAATCTTTATTAGCGGCTTACAATACTTATGCTCAAAGTATGACTCCCTCAATTGGATCCGCTGATTCTATTTCTCCTAATGAAGCTTCCATGAAATTATTACATGACATTGGAAGTCTTGCTGGAGGTAAAAATCCAAATCCGCTTGCTCAAGACATTTATTCTACCTTGAACAATTCAATTAAAGATGGCATTTCAAAGGCTGGCTCTACAGCCGTGGATCCTAACTTATTGGATACATTAGCAAAATACGATGGAATAGGCAATAAATCTGCACTCTCTTTTAATCCAGAAGATGGTTCAACATCTGTAAACCCGGGTCAAGCATGGGATAACTTAAATACTCACTCTCAGGCTCACCAAGTTTTAGCTAATAATGCCAGAGCCATGCTAAATTCTCCTGATCTTCCAACAACTGTGGAGGACGCTTTAAATAAAAGAACAGCAACTGCTAGAAGCCTTGCTGACAATGCTATTAAAGACGAGGAAAGAGCTGGTAAAATACAAGCTCAACATGAAAGTACTAAAAAAGTAACTAGACTTTATGAAGGATTGCTAGCTAAAAGTCTAGCAGGTGGTGGTGTAGGATACCCTCAAGTTCTAATGGGAAAAATATTGTCTCGAGGATTATCAGAAAATGCTGGATTAATAGACACTAATCCTCAGGCATTGCAGTTTGTAATTGATGAATTAAAGTCTAAAATACCCGATTCTGAATTGCATAATGCTCTGGATCAGATTGTTCAAGGTCATACATTCGGCAATTCTCCTCTATATAAAAATATAACTAAGTTAGCAGCAGCTAAAATGGGATCTAAATTAATAGCTCAAAAAATGGCATCTGGAATAGGAGCGTATGAGTCAAATCCTACATCTTCCAATACTATTTTAAAAACATTAAGTAAGTACTAATCATGGATAAACTACAGAAACTTCCCAAAACCTATACTCAAAAGGAAGTAGATACTCTTCTTTCAGATTATGATATTCGCTCAAAAATAGATAAGAATTACGAGAAAACAGAAGATCTATTTAAATCCATTGAAAAGCAATTAAAAGACATGAGTGGCAAGATTAGTAATATGAGTCTTATTCACAATGGATTAAATAAACGGATAGAAGCAATAGAAGAAAAACTAAAATTTGAGGAACATGACAGAGAAGTAAGACGTAAAGAAGTGGAAGACCAAAGAGAAAAATCTGAGAGAAAATTATATGAGATCTATCAGAAAGTAGGGATTATCTCAGGAATTATAGGAATATTAGGAGGAGCTGGTGCTTATGCAATTGTTCACTTCTTGTTATTTAAAAATTAAAATAGTAATATATAAAATATATAAAGGGGGTGATTTTTATGGATAATACAACAACAAGTCAGACAACTACCTCTACTGATACACCTACATTTTTTGTAGGCAATCCAGCAGTTAAATCTACTTCTGGAGTTCATAATCCTGAAGTTAAGAAAGTAGCTAAAGCTGTAATAGTAGGAGTTTTAACAGTGGTAGTAAATTTTATATTTAATACTTTTCATGTTAATCCTGCACTATTAGGAGGTACAGCATCTGTAGTTTATTATGTAGCTACTCAAGTAGAGCATTTAATACCTACATATGCTTAATGTATATTGATTAATTTTAAATTATAAAGTAGGATAAAAATTATGATACAAGGATATGATTTTTCACAATATCAAGGAGTTATTCCTCAATCAGTTTTTGATACTTTGAAGTCTCAAGGTTGGTTCTGTATAATTCGTGTGAATGAAGGAACTCCTAATAATCCACAAGTTTTAAATATCGATTCTCAATTTACATCTAACCAACAAAAAGCTAGAAGCATCGGTATGCTACGTGGTTATTATCATTTTTCTTATCCTACACTAAATACTGCTCTTTCAGAAGCTGACTTTTTTGTTCAAACGATAGGACAACTTCAAGATGGAGAAATCCTAGCATTGGATTTCGAGACTCCTATTGGAGGATCTAGTCCTACTCAAGCAAATGTCACATGGGCTAAGACTTGGCTAGATGAAGTTGCATCTAAGACTAATGGGACAAAACCATTAATTTATATGGATCTTAATTTATGCAATACACTTGACTGGACGCTCGTTAGTGATGCAGGATATGGCTTATGGTTAGCAGACTGGACTGGAGATCCTAATCAACTTGGTAAGGCTAATAATTGGAGTTTCATTGCGATGTCTCAATTCTCTGATCAAGCACTTGTAGCAGGCATAGGAGATAGAGTCGATCAAGATGCTTTCTATGGAGACGCTACTCAATTTCAAGCTTATGGATATCATGCAACTATTCCTGTAGTACCTGTTACCCCCTCTTCGCCAACTCAATCTGGAGATACGGATACTACAGAAATAGCATCTTTAACAGGTCAAATAGAAAGTTTAACTTCTCAAGTTAGTGCTTTAAATGCTACGTTGGCTGGATATAAGACTGACTTAACAGACGCTCAAACACAGATTTCTACTCTTAAACAACAAAATCAGAATTTAAATAATTCTAATACCTCTCTGGCTCAAAGAAATGGAGAATTAGTCATGCAAGTTTCTGCATTAAATAAACAACCTAAAATTGTAGATGTTGCGGCACCTGTAGTTAACACAAGTCTTTGGAGTAAGGTAGTTGCATTTTTTAAATCTTTATAGTAGGGTTAAAGATATGGCAGTACTAACAACAAAACAAAGAAAAAAACTACCTAAGAAAGATTTTGCTTTACCTGCACGAAAAGGTGCTAAAGATAAATTTGGGAAAAAAGGTAATAAAGCTGGAGAAGGAGCATTTCCTGAAAATAATAAAGCTCACGACATAAAAGCTATACAATTAGCTCCCTACTCATATAAGAAAGGAAATATAACCAAAGCACAAGAAAAAAGTATTATTAGAAAAGCTCAAGGAAAATTGGGATTAAAGAAAACAGGTTTAACAGCTAAAGCTATGAAAGCTAAAGCTAAAAAGAAAGGAAATATAACCAAAGCACAAGAAAAAAGTATTATTAGAAAAGCTCAAGGAAAATTGGGATTAAAGAAAACAGGTTTAACAGCTAAAGCTATGAAAGCTAAAGCTAAAAAGAAAGGAAAAAAATAATGGATAATAATGGTCAATTTAAAATTAACAGAAAATCACAAGGCAAAGGACTGTCTTACCCACTTAAAGTAGTTATGGGAAAATTAGGAAAAAAAGGTGGCAAAAAAAAGGATATCAGCAAAAAAAAGAAAGCTAAATAAGGAGGTTTCAAAAAACGTTAAGGCTATTTATAAAGCTGGTTTACGTAAGAATACGCAGCGTCCGGTATCTCCTAAGAATAAGAGACGCCCAATTTCTCAGAAACAAGCAGTGGCAGTAGCTATTTCTATGGCTAAAACCCATGATCATCCTTTAAAAACATTACCTAATAAAAGAATTAACAAATGGAAGAAATACGGTGCGAGACCAAAACATTAGAAGATTTTTACAAAGAAAGCCTACCTTATGAAGTAGTAGGAGCAAGATATTTATCTAAAGAAGATATTCAGAAATGGATATTAATTTTACAACAAATAAAAATAAATTTACCCTCATCTTGACAATTTTAAAAAATTAGTTACTATATCTGTAATGTCTATCACTACATTTAAAATTATTAAACGAGAATCTTCTTCTCGGATAACTAAAAATGGATTTCCTCTTCAAGGAACACCTTACTTTTACTTTGAATCAGACGGACAAATTGTTAAAACCTTTTGGAGAAATAACTACCAAAATATTGGTAGATTTTTAATTCATAATTACTTTGTAACCAAAGAAGAAATAGATCATTTTCAAATGCTTTTCAAAGAAATTGAGAAAATAGCTGAGGAGGATACCACTACCACCAACCATTAGCTATGTGAAAGTTATAAGCATTTTGCCATGATCCATATCTTGAAATCATATAATTAGTAAAATATTGATTCTCACATGAATATGTAAGAGTGGGGCATAGAGTTACTAACACTCCATTACAATCTTGACCAATTCCTATACACCCCATAGAGTTAACTTTAGTAGGATCACACCCAGATTCCTCTTCATATATCCAATTTTGATAGAAATTTGTACCACATCCATTATATGGAGCAGATTGGGATGTATTTGAAGAGTTAGTAGTGTTATAAGGTATTGAGTCATTTGAGTATGAAATCGTTGAAATTTGAGGGGTAATAGGGGCTATATAAATTCGACTACTTATGGTTTCTGATATTTGTGGAGTAACAGGAGAAAAAGTGATTGATAATTGAGGTGTAGACGAGGGAGGGATGACAGAAAGAATAGTTTTGATATTAGACACGAAAGGAGCGTACAACGTTACAAGTTTTGTTTTTTGAGTTGGAATTTTATTTTTTGGTTTTTGATGAGTTTCGCTATATCCCATCATTCCAATTTTTATTATTAGAATAAGTAAGATTGTTCCGAAGAACAGATACCTTTTCCAGTTTATATCCAGAGGTTAATCACCCTTTTAATAAATTTAGTACCGGCACTACGGTAATGTTTCAAGTCTACAATATTATCAAAATAAAATCAACAAATAAGGCATCCCACATTCATCCCACATTGATACCACATTCACCCATATTTACCCCACATTGATACCACATTCACCCATATTTACCCCACATTGATACCACATTCACCCATATTTACCCCATTTTACCCCATATTGATCTCAACTTAATCCTATCAATATCCGATTCCATTTGTCCAATTAGGCGTTTCTCCTGACAAGTAGGGCATATCAAAAAGGTTTTATCTTCCACAAACAATAACTCAGGATTTTCAGGAAATGGACACCCATGTGGTATTCCATATATTTCTCCCTTTAGAGTTTCTGTATCTTTTTTATTCATAATCTTTTTTTGATTTTATTCATTACTTCTGATAGTATTTAAATACTAAACTCACCTGTCGGGGTTATGCCATTGGCAGGTTTTTCATAATTTAATCTCCTACCTTTCACGAATAGGAATATAGGGATACACCAGAATATTCATATATTCATTTATTATACTTTTAGCCTCTATAAATCCATGGGCAACCTCACATGTATACCCACAGTCTTCCAATATCTCAAACCACTCCTTTTGATTCTCGGACAACTTCCCAGTTTTTGTCTTCATCTCAATAAATAATCTTAGTCGTGGCAAGAATAAATCAGGCACACCAGATTTAACACCCTCCTTTTTGAGCTTTACTGCTAGACCAATTGAGCGTACTCCACCATTAGGAATAGCAAAATAAGGCTCACCTATTAAGTCAAGATATTGGCATACCTTTACTTGCTCTTCATGCTCACTAGGTTGTAGACTATTTTTTCTTTTCATGACTTCCTCCTTTTTACTGATTTAGGCTTCATATCTGGATATGCTGTAAGAGGTTGCCATTTCTTTCTCATATATTGATTATATTGTTCATTGGATATCTCTTTAGTAAGACCACAACGTTTGCATTCTTTAAAATAATGGTTTCCCCAGAATTCATTTCTTACAAAATACTCCATCCCCCACCTAATATGGTCACATTCTAGTTGGTGTTGTAAGGTAACAAGTTTGATTTTACACTCATGTAGTACTCCCTGAATCCTCTCATTATCTTCTTGTAATTGTTTTATTTTTTCTTTTTTGTTCATAATTTATTATTTAAAAAATCTTTTTTCATATGTTCAAAATCTTTTGTCCATGAAAAATGAGTTGATTTAACCTGATCTCTATATATTCTTAACCCCTTTAATCTTAACTGTTGGGTAAGAGTATTACATGGAGGAAATGTATTAAGTGTATAGAAAATATCAATTTTTTTATTCAATGTTTTTATAAATTTATCATATATTTTATCTCTTTTAATAGATAATTCTCTTCCTTTTTCGATAAGGTCTCTTTTTTCCTCCCTAGATTGTTGAGATTTAATAATTATATCTGCATATTCAGTTAATTTCCTAGTTATATTTTCATACTTCTTATCTAAATTATCACATTTAACTTCTGTTTCTATTCCAGATGCCAATAAATTCCCTATATCTATAGTACCTTCCTTTCTATTATTGGCAGGTAACTCTTCATATCTCCTATCAATCTCATACACCCTTTCAATTAGTTCATTATTAGTTATATTCAATTCTTTAGCTAATATCTCTAATTCTTCTGCTTCTTCAAATAATTCTTCTTTGATTTGCTTAAGACGCATATAAACACGGTCATCGTCCTTAGGATTTCCAAAAGCATAGCGATGATAAGTTACAAGATAAGAGTTGGCAAGATCATGATATTGTTGTTGTTTTATTTGTTTATCTTTTCTTTTCATAATGATTTATAACCTAATATAATTAAAATAACACATATTATCTCACCCACTATTCCTATTACCCACATATCTACTAACTCATTTTTAAGACCTACGATAATAAATAACCCAAATCCAGTTGCTAACATAAGAGACATAATTATCGTTAATCCAGCTACGATAATTCTAATCAAAGATGTTGAGTTTTTATTTTTCTCTTTCATATTTTAGTTTTTCTAATCTTTTTTTATAATTTATTAGATTACCTTCTTCTCTACATATTAAGCTACAATATTTCTTTTTCTTTTCACCCCATTCTCCAGTAACAGAAAATGGATCTCCACATATTGCACACTTTCTAATTTCTGTTTTTATTTTACTAATTGCCATATGGTGATACCCAGCCAAGAATATTTCCTTACCCAGATATCCCCATATAACAACTTATTCAAGAACTCCAATAACGTTATTAACTTCTAATAATCGTTGATCTTTTGGCAATATATCCACCTCTAAGTCAGTAAATTTATTAAATACAATTTTGTCTCCATTCTTAATCTCTTCTACTTCATTACCTATTTCAACTACTATTGCTCGATCAGCATAATACCTATCTTCTTCTTTGTCCCATAGCATCACTATACTTTTTTCTTCTCTTTCTATTAATTTTATTACAATATAATTGTTTAACGGTTTTATCATGATAAAAATATAAAATAAATTAAGACTATTCCTATTAATGTGGGAATAGTAAACACTCCAAATAAATTAACCAATATTATTACTACAATACAGGCTAAAAATAAATCTAAACAACTAGGTCCTACTATCATTTTCTTCCTCCTTTTTTTCTTTCTTCTTTAAATCTCTAACTTCTCTATAATCCTCTAACCACTCTCTTTTAAATTTTTTAAAATCTGCATTATCATTATTTATATAAGACTTATACTTAGATCTCGCAAATTCTAAATCTAATATCTTTCTTACTATCTCAGATACACTAGTATCAGTCTGAGAAGACATAAAATATATTTTCTGCTTTAAAGAGACAGGCATCCTTAATATCAAAGTCTCTTTAAATATTGGTCTTGGAAACCTTCTTCTGTACCTTACCATAATTTTTCCTCCTTATTTTCCATATTATTTAAAACATTAATTATCTCTAATCCTAGAGTATCAATCCAATTTAAAGCCTTATCTTTCATAAGAGGAGTAATGTAATATTCCACCCAATCTCCGGTTACAATCTCATCTCCTACTTGATCTACTTTTACCATACGTCCTTTTTGTATATTGTCAAATAACAGAGAATAACAATACAACTGCATAGGATCAATCTTAGTCACATCAGTTGTACCACTCTTCCAGTCATAAATAATATGATTACTCCAGTCTATACAATCTACAGTTCCTACATATGTAATTCTATCGCTTATCTTCTTTTCTTTTTTAAACTCCCAGTCACATTCTCCCATATCTTCAAATAACCTTAACTTCTCAGATGAGATTTTCTCGTGTATCTTAATCCCCTTTTTCATAGCATCTGATGAATATGTTGGTAAACCATAATACATATTCGCAACGTCCTCTATGTTTCCTCTCAAATATGCTTTACACATAGAGTAATGAATTTCTATATTCTCAATTTTAGTCTTGTTTTTCTTTGTCATTTACTTTTATTATTAAATAAGGTTTACTAGTCACTTGTCTCACCCCTACTGGAACTTTCTTATTCTCTTTTATAAATTTATTTACCTTCACTGTATCTAACTTTCTCTCTACCTTTACGAACTCCTCAGACACTCCCTTAAGCATCTTTAAGGTAGTTCTAGTAGTAAGTAAAAAAGACACATTATCCAACACTACTTTTCTAAGATTCTTTTGACTTAACATCTTTTCTGATACTGCTTCCTTAACCAAAACATCTAACTGCTTTTGAGTAATTTCTAAATATGTTTGTATCATAGCAATAGTTTCATACTCATCAAAAGAAGAATCTTTACCGTTACGTATCTCATTAACCCACGACCATATTACTGCCATTCCTCTCATTAATAACTGAAATCCTTCTATCAAAGGTATCCCCTCATCTTTTTTCTTGGTTAAAATATCTTGTAAAGCATCCGGCTTATTAATATTCATATGGATCTCCTCCTTCAAATAATGCTTCTAAATTAATATGCATAGAGTTATATTTCTCTGTAATCTTATCGTCAATCTTACTTGAAGGCTTAGGAGTCACAGTGTAATGAGTGTCCAATCCCTCTCCAGTTCTGGTAATAAGCAAATCATACTTCTTAGGAGATCCCCAATCTGGATCAGACTGAAGACTCTTAATCGTATTTTGAATACTTCTTTGAGTTATTTCTAAAATAGAAATATTCTCACTATCATAATTATAAACCACCATAGCCCAGAAATGCTTAATCTCATCTCGTCTAGGAGCTTCTTTTGCTCTTGACTGTAACTCATTCATTCTTAGCCTTACTGGCTTTCTTGTTAACTTCCCCTTATCATCTTTCTCCTCAATCCAAAATATATACCCTACAATCGGAGAAGATAATATTCTAAATCTATTATCTCCAATTTTTAACTTCATATATTTTTCCTCAGTTGGAACTTTATAGTCCTCAGGCAAAAATGAATCCTCATCTTCTACCTCAAATATCTCATCAATCTCATCTAAACTGTTTGCAAAATCTGTTGCTCTACTCATAGTGTTAATATTATTAATTTAATATATACATTGTATCACACATTACTAGTTTTGTCAATATCTTTTAATACCATAATTAATCCTCTAAGTTCCCATAGTTTAGAATAGTAGGAATGTTGGAGTTCAAGATCGTCATACTCCAGATGTTCCTGCATTTCCATAAGTTCTTCTTCGAGATCTTTGTAAGTCTCTTCCACATGTATCTGAGGTAGTCCTGTATATTTTTTTACAGTGAGGTCTCTAATTTCCATCAGTGAGTCGACTCTATTTTTAACGCTTAATACAGAGTTTGTCTCTGGTAGTAAATGTGGGTTATCTTGTAGAATATCCTGTAGATATTTATAGCAGATAGATAGTTTATTTGATTCCTCACGAGTAATTGGTTTATCGTGATTTAGTTTTTTATTAACTTTGAAGATATATCTATTAGCCTCGTCCATTGTGAGACTATCTTTAAATAGTTGAAGAGATAGTGATAATTTAGAAGGTTCATTATTTTTAATTAATGCTTTCATAATATTTTATATAAAATTAACAAATACGTTGAATCTAGTTATATAATCTAGGTTAGAAAATTGTCTTTTTATAAACGGGTCTTTCCACATAGCGTTATAAACTTTCTCAAAGTCTTCATCTTTATATCCAGAGTCCCAGATCTTCTGGAATTGGTATTTAGCAGTCTCGGTTGCTTCTATTGGTTTTGAGGTATATGTCTTAATCATCTCGATAAATTCATTCCATTTCTCCATATTTACAGGCTTAGGATTCAGATTCAAGTAGAGTTCAAACTTATCAGGTCTTGTGATATATTCCGGAGTGAGATAGTTTTTACCACTCGAGGATTTACCGGTAAGACGATCATCTTTACTAGCATTTAGAATAGCAGTACAGATATCTTCTTTACTAGCAACCTTTGACAAGCTATTAAATTGCCGTAAGGTTTTTCCTGCAATTAGCTTGAATCCTCTACCAGTAATTCTATTAAAATCTTCTAAAAATTTTTCTTTTGTATATATATATTTATATATATATTTTTTATTATTATTATATATATTATTATGGCTAGCAATTTTTGCTAACCTAGGTTCGCAATTTTTGCTAACCTTCGTAGTTGAGGGTTCGCAATTTTTGCTAACCTGTGGATTTATATTTTTAATCAGTTTAAGATATTCAATATTCCATAAATCAGTAGTTTTCCTTAATTGGTTATTGGTTTGAGGTTTAACTTCTATTAGGTTTAATTGTGTTAATCTAGTTATTATTTTACTAACACTAGAAGCTGATAGTCTAATCCATTCTCCGATAGATTGATTAGTTGCATAACACCAGCCCATTTCTTTTTTATTCATTGGTGAGGTTGATAATTGATATATTGAATCTAATACACAATATTCATGTACTGAAATGTTAAATTTTTCACACAAGTTGTAATTAATATTGGTATATCTAGGTTTAAATTCTTGGTATGTTGGTTCTGATAATTTATCCATAAAAATATCATATACTATTCTCAAAAAAAAGTAAATGCTATTAAAAAAACCCACCTGCTGAGTATTTATTATGGATAAATTAGTGCAGGTGGTCATCTCATATGAGATATGTTGATAATAACATACCTGATACAGGATAGCAATTTAAAATATTTTTATTTTTTCTTTTATATATTTTCTTTTATATTATATATATTATTATGTTTATACTTTTGTATATGAGGTCTTATACTTTTGTATATGAGGGTCTTATACTTTTGGTCTATAGGGGTATGTAAGATTATGCTGGTGTGACCCTCCTTTTTAAAAGCATGCTTTTTAGAAAAAGGTCTTTTCTTAAATTTCAAAAGTTATCAAATTAAAAATTTTCCCATATAGAGGATAAAAAATGATCTATGCATTTTTTACTATTTTCCTAATCGCGTCTCTGATCTTCATATTTTTTTAATATCTCTGCCATTTTCTTTTCGTTTTCTAATGCGTGTAGATATTTTATATAGCTGGAACTAAAATAAGCTCTATCAGCTTTCTTGATTGGCTTTGGATCTCCATATTTTTTTCTCCAGATCGCTTCTTTGATGATCTTGCTTCTTTCAGCCTTAACTATCTTCTTGATTCTGGTAGTCGATAGTCCATACTTATCTGCTAGAGTTTGGTAGGTGTATACAGGCTTGTAATTCTTACGCTTCATGCGATCATGGTAGATCGCTCTATTGCGTTCGGGATACCGATACATGTATATCTCTTTAGGCACTTTAATCATGCCTATATTATACTAAAATCAGTTGATGTATGTAAGATATCTTGAAAAATTGAACCTATCAGCGTCTACAGACTCTAGGATTTTTATGTCTTGATCTATGGAGTGGAGCAGGACATTTATTTTATTTAAATTTAATCCTGTAAGGGGTAATTTTTGAATCTTTTGTGGTTTAGTGAGTAAAGTGTCCAGACTTATGTTAACATTCAATCTGGACATCAATTTACTCAATTTTTTGATATCATTATGCAAAAGCTCATACTTAAGCATAATCTCATAATTACGTTCAAATTCTTGTTGTGTTATTATTTTAGTAATAGCCATATAATTATAATTATTAAAATCCATATCATTATTTGTCACCTCCTTTGATTTTATAAAATTTAAGTATATCTTCTTTATCTTTTTGAGATAAATCTATCTCACAAAATCTTTCAATGGCGTAAGAAGCTATCTCAAATCTAAAAAATTCCTCTAACTCCTTCCAATTAACATCTTCTGTTTTTAGTTTTTTGTAATTCCATTCTATTAAAATCTCCTCTAATTCTTTTGCCATATAGTCTTTAAGACCTCTTATGTGCAGTTCCGTCTCTAAAAAGTACTGAAGCGTTAACTGGTGTCTAGTCTCAATAAATGCATGAACGAAGTAGTAGTTATTCAGCAGTGTCATTGCTAGGTCGTTAGTATTATAGTTTGAAAATTGATTATTATCATTCATAATTATAATTGTTATCTAAAATAAATTGTTGATCTAGGTAATCAGATTCAGTTGGATAGTATTCAGCGTTGGTATGCTCATACTCATAAAATAATGCTTGATCCAGCTCATCTGATGTTGCGTCTTTAACTACTGATCCTGTTAATTCATAATATAGGACTATTTTGTTATTTTTTGTTAATTTTGTTTTCATCATTTTTATATTTTAGTAAAATTAAATCTAACGCCTACATATTCATCTTGGACTGAATTGTAGAATTTTTCTGCTCCTTTAAATGTCTTAAATAATCGTACAAATCCACTATTCCAATGGTTGAATTCAACTTTATAAGGATATTTGCTCATTAAGTCCTTATCGCTCATCATTTTTTCTTGCTTTGTTAATTTTGTGCTTTTTATATTCATAATTATTTATTTTTTGTTAAAATTAATTAGTAATCTTGATTTAGATCCTATCTCTAGAAAGCTGTAATATTTAGTAGCTCTATCATAAATTGCATCTATATCTATATCTGCATCTATTGTTCCTAGACTCTTTTTAATAGGATCTAATGCCTTTAATTTGCTTCCAGATGAAGCTAGAGCAAATAATAAGATTGCCTTGAAGTTCTCCATTTGACTTTTATCTACTTCTAGGGTGCATATATTTTTTGCATATCTATAGTGATATTCATCATTACAGACCAATATACGACGTTTTGATTTTATTAAGTATTCGTATGTTTGAATCCTTAAGTTTATTTGTTTATTTTCTGTTTTCATAATTTTTTATTTTTGATAAATTAATCGGATCCATTCATTAACTGTTATTGTTTGGATCTTTTTTTTATTTTCTTTTGAAATTCCATATACATCAGCTAGCATTCCTAGAAACTCATTGTAGTCTTCAATATTAGCCTTTATATCAGTGCGTGGTTCAACAATTTGATCTACAGACATATATGTGCCTTGATATGCGTTGGTGACTTCATCTTCACCAAGAATTTCAAATAAAATATTTTCAAGTTTAAAATTAATTTTTGTTGTCATATGGTTCTCCTTTTTTTAATAATTTAAGATAATATCGACTTAATGTATCTTTTATTTTGTTTATATCTTTTGTTTGATTTTTATCTGCTCCTTCAAGCAGTTCATTCAATCCGTCGTTCAGTATATTAATCTGCTTAAGATTTAGCCTTACTTTGATGATGCCAAATCCTTTAGCTTCCAATTGCTCCTCAGTTAGCTCATTACATAGATGACACATATATTTGATTTCTTTGTTTGGTTTGTCCAACCAATAAGGTTCGTACAATCGTTCGCATACATCACATCTATATATTTTGATCTCTTCTCCATGCTCATTAATAATTTCAAATAATTCTTTCATGATTTTTATTAACTAAAATAAATTCCCGTTTTCTTTTTTGTTTAAAGACTGAAAACTATAAAAGTTGTCTTTATTCTTATCAATCTAATCTGTTTTCTGAAGCAAGGTATTAAGCAAACTTCTCTGTATCAGTTGGTATCAATAATTGACGAATCTTTTATTAATATTATTAGATTGGTTAAGAGCTTATCAATGTTTTAAATTGATGATTTCATTGTAACACAATGTATTACATATGTCAATACATCATGTGTCTAGTTATGGAGATATATTGATTGCATAAGGATTGCGTCTGCGTGGGCGTGATTGATAGTTGGCAGTTAATAATTAAAAATCAAATTAGTCAAAAGTTCTCAACTCCATATCAACAATCCCACCAATAATAAGAGTAAAAGATGTAATATAAGGAATATACATAGTAAGATAACAAGCAGAACAAGCAGAATATAGCGTAAGTACGCGATCGTGAGTTAACCACCCAATAAATCCTTTTGTTACAGGCTTTTTCGGGGTTGGTACACGCAGTTTGAGACTCAGACTCTGGTTGGTACATGCGTCTGAGACTCAGACTTTGGCGTACTATGAGTTGGAATTACGTGAAAACATGATTTGTTGTTGCATCAACGTTTTTGACATGTCGTGGTGTCGTGCCGTCGTAGGCTGGATAAAAATGTTGCGTCCAAATCTGCGTACTATAGGAGATTGGTGAATATGCATGTATGATAGTCGTGACCAACGGGTTGGTACACGCAGTCATGACTTGCGTGGCGAATATGTATATATACCGAGGAATTACCCTCTTGGGGGGGCTTTCAGAATATATATATAATATACCAGCTAGGTATTTTGTATACACTCACTTTATGCTATATGCTTTTTATATATATGTGGTATGTGTGTGTTTGTTTTTTGTGTTACATTGAGGACTTTTGGAAAGTGCTTTTAAAATTGGGTTAATTGTTGTAGGATATGGGATATGGCTAAGAATAAGGTTTTAAGTTCTGCTACGGTAACTAGTCAGAAGCGTAGGTTTTTGATGCAGCAGGCGTATGTGGAGTATTTATTAGATGAGGAGCAGATTTCTCAAGAGTTTGTGATTAGTCTGAAGCGTGTTCAGTATTATCGTAGGGTTGATAATTGGATAGCGTTGAGGAAGGCGTATTTGAAGACGCATCCTATTAACAATGATTATATGATTCTGATTAAGAATCGTGAGAGGGCTGAGGTGTATAGGATTGCACGTGAGAAGATTGGTGAGAAGATTGAATCTTTGAAGACTGGTGATGATAAGTTTTACGATAAGATTTCGAAGTATTTAACTGCTTATGAGAGAGCCTGTAAGGGTGAGAGATTGGAGGATGGTCAGACGACTGTTTTGAAGAAGGGAATTGCTGAGAGTAATCCAGAGGCTGATGAGAGTATATTGATTACGGTTCAGGACACTAAGGAGAAGGAGAAGAGTAGTTTATATGAGAATCATGTAATAAGATGAGGAGTATACAGATACATCCGGGACAGGCTAAGGTTTTCAATTCAAGGAAGAAAGTTGTACTGGCAGCTGCTGGTTTTCAATCTGGTAAGACCACGATTGTGGAGTTAGCTGGAGTGTACAGAGCTGAGGAGGAGGTGCGTTCATGGGTACAAGCTGGACGTGATCCAATGTCAAAGCCCAGATATGCCATTTTAGTAAGAAGAGAAAAGGATTTTAAGAGTGTTATCTTACCTAAGTTCAAAGAGTTATTTCCAGCTAATAAATTTGTCTATTCTAAGTCTGATATGATGTTAACTCTTAAGCCTCATGGAATTGAGTTCCGAGGATATTCTGTTCACAATCCAGATAATATCGAGGGTATAACCGTTAACGGTATCTTAATGGACGAGGCTCGTTTATTTGATCCTATTGTTTGGAGTAAGGTTTTGACTAGATTAGCAGTTAGAGACGGTTGGGCGCTACTCGCAACTACTCCATCAACTGGATGGTTGAAGGACAGGATTTATGATGTCTGGAGATCAGGTGATCCGGATTACGAGGTAGTGCAATGGAGATCAATTGATAATCCCGGATTTTCGGTGAAAGAATATGAGAGATTGAAATCTGAATTGCCAGAAGAGATGTTCGATATGCTCTATAACGGTAAATTTACATCGTTTAGTGGATTGGTATACGCTTATAAGCCAGAACTTCACACGCTCACTACACTTCCAAATAGATTCGATGTTGTAATTGGAGGTATCGATTATGGATTCGCTACACCGTCTGCAATCGTTGTTATAGGTATCAACGACGGTGTGTACTATGTACTCAAAGAAACAGTCAAAAAGGGTATAGATGACGAGAAATTTGCCGATATTACACTTAAGTACCAAGACGACTATCAGGTCTCAGTCTGGTATGCTGATCCGAATGCTAAAGATATCATTGAGAAATTAAGAAAAGCTGGTGTTAAAGTTAGACGAGGGATCAATACGGTAGAGGCTGGAATTTCTAAAGTAAGATCAGAGTTAACTAGAGGAAAGTTATTTGTCAATGTTGAATGTGAAGAGACAATTAAAGAATTTACTCACTACACTTATCAGATGAATGACGAGGGTTTGTACATTGATAAGGTATTCAAAAAAAATGACCATGCTATGGACGCTATCAGATATGCTATGTACACACACTATTATACGCCTACTGTTGACTTATCTCGTCAGATTATATTAGATTTGAAGAATAAGAGTAATGCTGCGTGGACTGCTTATAGTAATAATTTTGGTACATTAGATCACCTACGAGCTATTCGCACTTACGAGCAAGGACTTAATGACAGAGAGAACAGTTGGAATTATGATTAACAGTATATATATAATAATTTTTTTAGTAATTTTAGTAGTTGTGCAATTTGCAACTATTATATTTTTGGTATCCTACGTTGTGAATTACTCTCGTGGAATTGCTAGAAAAGAAAAAATAGATGTTTCTCACAGTAAAGTCAAGAAAAGAATGGAGGAAAGTCTAGAAGCTACTCAAGAAAAGGTCTTACAAGACAGCTTGAATCTATTAAAACAAGGAACCGCGGGAGACGATATCTATTCTTCACAGGGAATTGATGACTTTGTACGGGATAATCCTAGAATATTTGGAGGTAAGGAGTAATGGAAGGCATAGCAGATCTTACGCAAGAAGATGACATTACACGAGTAATCTCTACCCTTTACGCATCTACACAAAGAGCAAGAGCTACCGATATAAGACAGGCTAAATCAGGCATGGAGTTCTACAGAGGTAACCATTACGGCTATATGCAACTATTCGGATCCGGCGTTATGACCTCATCTCAACAATTCTCAAACCTATATAGACGAAAAGTGCTACTCGCATCAGTACTAATAGAGGCTAAAAGAAACATGATACTCGCAGCTGACCCTAAAATTATTATCGCACCAACTGTAGATCCATCTAACCCACCACAAGCTAAAAAAATAGCCCTCGTAACAGAGGCTCTCCTTGAAAAAGTCTTTTCAAAAGAGGATTTCGATACTAAAAAAGGCTCAGCAATTTTATCCGGACTCATCGAGCATACCTCATACTTCTCTCTATGGCACGATCTTCTAGGAATACATATAGATGTCCTCAGATTCGAAGACGTAATAGTTCCACCTAGATTAAAAGATATCTCTAAATCTCCATTCGTAGGTAGGCGATTTTCGACCACAATTGGGGCTTTAAGAGCCGATCCGTCTTATAAGAATATAGATAAGCTAGGCGGGTCTTCCTCTGCAAATTTGTCCCTTACAGACGATTTAGACACTACATCAAAAGACATTAATCAGTCGTTTGAAGAGGTTAAAATGCCGATTAAGGATATGAATCATGTAGATCCGATTGAATGGGAGTTTTTATTTCAGCTAGATTCTAAATCTTTGAAATTTTTGAAGAATTTATCTAAGACAAATAAATCTTATAGATGGATTAATAAAAAAAAGATAGGAGATCGCATAATGAGAGTGATTACAGTATGCGAGAATATTGTAATCAAGGATAAATATAATAATAGCGATAATTATTATTTATATCCAGTTGTTCCAGTTGGAGATTCTCTGACAGGACCTGCTTTTTTTGCAAGAGCAATTTCGGCTAATAAAGCTTTGGACAATACAGTGTCTCTAATCGAGGAGTATATGGCATATGCTATTAAATATAGGATATTAGTAGATTCTCAGACTACAATGAGTCCTCCAAATAACTCTATGGGAGGTATGGTTTATTATGAGGGTATGAATCCACCTACTGAATTAGTACATTCAGACGTCTCACCGGGAGTTTTCACTATGCTTAACTGGTATCCTACTATTATGCAGACTCTACTGGCTATCTCGCCTTCATCTATGGGAGATATTCCAAACGCTGATAAGGCTTTTAAGGCAATTGAGTCTCAAAAAATGCAGGATAACTTCAATACTAAGCCGATGATAACTTCTTTTGCCAATACCCTTAGAAAATTAGGTGAAGGAATAGTATCTTTAATGGCTTCTAATTATCAGCTTATGAATACAGTCTATACAGATACAGATGGTATTCATGAGGTTAAAATTGTAGGAGAAAATTTTGCTAAAGCTACTCCAACTCTGATGGATTCTGAGGATCAAGATAATTTAATCGTAATTAAAGATAACTTCCCAGTTGAGATAAGGGTCGCTCAAGGATTAGACTATACAGAAGCTAGTATGCAAAATACACTGCTTAAATTAGCTCAAACTCAGGCCCCACAAGATCCAATTGTACCAATCGAGGCTTATTTGGATATCACTAATCAAGGTCCTTTAATGGCTAAAATCAAACAAGCTAAAGAAGAGGCTCAAAAGAATCAAGCTCAATCTCCACAAGCTGCCGGTGCTGCTCCACAAGGTGGTGTACCTCCACATACTCATACAGCTACTGGAGAAACAGTTCCTGCTGGAACACCTCCACAAATTGCACCTACTTCACCGGGAATCATAGCTCCAAAAGGACCAGAAGGTGGACCACAACAAGCTCCAGCTCCTCAAATGCCAGCTCAAATGCCACAGGGTCAATCTAGTCCTGCTCCAGTAGCACCACAAGGAGTTGAAGGTTCTTTGGTATCTCCTAAACCTGGCAGTATAGCACCACAAGTCTTATCAAATATTCAAAAAATATTAGCTAACGGAGGTAAACTATGAAGTATGTATTTGTTTCCAAATTTGGAGACAGTTTTTTCCTAGCTTATCTTTTAAAGGAACTTAAACACGATGTATATTTTTATGTAGAAACTAATAGAGCTAAAAAAATAGGCTCTGGTATGGGAATAACCTTGGTTGATGACTTCTACCAGATTGTAAGAGAGACGGATAAAGATAAACTGATCCTTATATTTGACCAAACTGGACTAGGAGAAGAGGCTGAATTTCTAATGGGACTCGGATACCATGTCTATGGTGCAAGTGCTATTGCTGATAAACTAGAAGAGAATAGATCCTATGCTACAAAATTACTTTCTGAGATTATGCCAGTACCACCTACTAAAACATTTACTGATTTTGGAGAGGCTAAAAGATTTCTTCAAGATCAAGATGATGAGAAGAGATTTGTCTTTAAACCAGAAGGTGAAGATACTCCATCTGATTGGACGTATGTGTCTCGAGACGTTCCCGATCTTTTAAGAATGCTAGATTATTACAAAGAGAATTGGTCTTTACCAGAAATTAAATTTGAACTACAAACTTTTATCAAAGGAATAGAATGTGATTTCTCGGGATATTTTTCTCACTCAGGGAAGTTTATCGAGAACTCATTTGTGTGGTACTACGAGGATAAAAAATTCCTAAACGGTAATCTGGGGCCAGCTGTAGGCTGTGCAGACGCTCTTCAGTACTTCACTACCTCAAAAGAGCCTTTTTTTAAAGCATATCTATCTAAATTAGTTCCATTTCTAAGAAAAAATAAGTTCAGTGGACAATTCTCAATTAATACAATTTACGAGGTAGAGACTAAAAAATTCTATGCCTTAGAGATTTCACCAAGGTGTGGTTACGACTCTTTCCAAAATGAGATATTTCATCTAGTGTCCCGTGGTAAAGATCCAGCACTTCTTATAAGAGCAGTAGCACTCGGAGAAAAACTTCCAGCTGACTATTTCGATACTAAACTGTATAATTTCGATATTCGTATATCAATTCCACCTTATCCTAATGACGAACCCGGTACTCCCGGTGCTGGAGTAACAATCGAAATGGATAAATCTATTAAGAAAAACTTTCTGTATGGAGATGTGATGTATAATCCTAAGACACATAAAATAGAATGCACTGGAGCAGACGATGTAGTAGGTACATTATGCGCTCAAGGATCTTCTGTAGTTGAGGCTATCTCGATTTTATACATGGAACTTGCACCAAAACTTAATATCGCTAATGTGCAGTACAGAACTGACGGCGGTAGACGAGTCTTAGGAAACATCATGCAACTCCAACAAGATAAAAAAATACTTCCTCGTAAAGATGGTGTACCAATCATCATTGAGACAATCAAAAAATAAATCTTGACAAATTTTTATATAAAAAGTAGGGTCTAAATTAGTTAGAAAATATCTATATTAATTTTAGATATCTTTACCCTTAAATAGGAGAGCAAATGCTTACCCCTAGAATAAGAGAAGATAATAAGGAGGAAAGAAATGGATAATAATAACGACTTGGTAGATGTACCTATTTTAGATGCAACTGAGGAATTAAATGCTCCTAGTGCTGAAGAGACAAGTACAGATACTTCCTTTAAACCTTTTGAGTTTGAAGGACGCACTTATAACAATTTAGATGAATGGCAAAAGCACTTCAAAGATATGGAGACTGGTTTTCATAAAGTTAACGAGGAGAACGCTAGATTAAAAGAGCAATTCAATGCTCAACTAGATCAATCCTTGCAACCTCAAGCTCCAGTTACACCTATTGCTGAAGGAGGAATAGACCCTGAACTTCAAATAGTATCCGAAAGGCTACGAAAAGAAGCGAACCTTTTAGACAAAGATGATGCTGAAAAGTTATTTAAAACTTTTAGACAAGAAGAAGAATTAGAATCCTTTGTTCAATCTAAAAACGCAGAAGCAACAAAGAAGAAAAATGATGCTCTGAAATTAACTGAAGAGGAAAGATCTAGTTTAAAAAGACTTATGGTCGATGGTCATATTCCTATGGAACAAGCATATAAAGCTCTAAAAGCTGATGCTCTTATAGCTCAAGCTACTCAAGAAGCTAAAAATTTCTCTCCTACAGGATCAAATGTTGGAGGAAGTCTTTTTGAAGTAGACGATAATATAGGAGGATTGGAAGATAAGGATTATACACTTGATAACTTGCATAATGTTATGAAAGCATCTGGATTAATATAAGTTTTTTATATTAGTTAATAAATTAAACAAATTATGGTAAACGGATCAACAGACGCAGCTGTCTTACTTGAAAAGATAATACAAAAAACAGTTAATATGAACTACAGGGTTTCTACACCTACACTTCAAGAAATGATTGGAGGTAAGAGAGGAGCAGATAGAGGTTCAAATGCTGTTAAAGGTTTTGTCTCTCACTTTATAAACAATCAGATTTTCTTGGACTTCGTAGATACAGTTATGTATGCACAAGGTACAGGTAATCAAAACGCATTAGTCCAAAACACACAAACAGTTCAACAATGGGTTGCAACTGCTTTACCAATCTCATCTTCAACAAGATATGACAATTGGGTTAAAGCTATTACAGCTAAAAGTGGAGCTGCAGTTGAAAGATATACTCAACTTTTAATTAAACAGTTATCTTTTGGATTTAAAAGAACATTAAATTATCAAGCTTGGAATCCAGCATCTAACGGATCTTTAGCAACTGCTACTGGAGGTAGTACAACTACTACAGTTAATGTAGCTTTGGATACTGATAGACCGGGTACAAGATATATAACTCCGGGTATGTGGATATCAATAGTTGGAGCTACTGGTGGAACTGGAACAAGTAACCCTAGTGTTGCTCAAGTAGAATCTACTAATTCTATTGCTCAAACTATTACATTATCTCAAGCTTTAACTTTTACAGATGGAGCTGATATATTGCCTGTAGGTCCTGATGGAAAAGCTACAAATCCTTTAACTTCAATTCCTCAATTAGTAGTTAATACTGGAACAGTTCAAGGTGTTGATTTAGCTCTTACATCTAACCAACAAGCACACTTATATTCTACAGCAGGATCTTTTTCTGTTCCTACAATGCAACAATTATCTAATGAATGTGAAACAGGAACACCTAATAAATACTTTGCTAATGTAAGTGTATATAACGCTATGGCAGAAAGTGTTTTAGGACAAGAAAGAACTGGAATGGGGAATCAATCATATCTAGATGTAGGGTATAGAACATTTACAGCTCATCAAGGAACTGTAGACGTTATACTCGAAAGGGATATGGCATATGGAGCTTTATACGGACTATGGATGCCAGGATGGACATTAGCAATCTTAAACGATGTTTATCTTGCACCATTAAATGGTTCAATGAGAGTACCTGGGTATTTGATATATGAAATTGCTATGACATGGGAAGGTCAATACACCAACGCTAACATAGAAGCTAACTTTGCATATACAAATATAACAGCATAAGATTAGAAAAACAGAAGGGGTGAAATGCCCCTTAAGAATATGAAAGATATAAGAGAATTAAAAAAATTAGAGGAATACGGTAAGAGATTGGAATCAGAAGGGAAGGTAATGGACTGGCGAAAATATAATAGAGCCATGAATAAGGAAACTGCATCTTACGCAGATAAAGCAGCATTTGAAAAGGAAATAACCGATGACAGAGAAGCTCAATATTTGGCTAAGCAATTTGCAGAAGAATTACCTTACGTTTTAAGAAGAAAAAAAATATTTTAGTTTAAATAAGTATGATCAAAAATAATTCACAAGCAACAATTCCTTTACAACTTAAAAGTTTAGGGGAAAAGTTTTTAGTTAAACCCGGAGAAAGCATTCCTTCTGATATAACAGGTTGGAGTAAAGAGATTGAACAATTAATGGTAAAAAGATGGACTCCTAATTTAACATATATTGAAGAGAGTGTTGGATCTGCTAAGACAATTTTGGCAGATGAAGTCACTAAGGTAGAAGAAGCAGTTGATACAGTACTAGATGATTTAAAAATCGATCCTACTGATAAAACTGATTCTGCAGTTAAGACTACTTATCCAATTAATTCAAAAGGAGGTAAATAATGGGACCATTATCGTCAGCATTTGATCAACCTGAATTAGCATTAAGGGTAACTACTCTAAATAGTCAAACTGGAGTTAATACTCCTTTGGATGTAAATGTTACTTCATCATCAACACAACCTACATTTGTAAAATCAGCAGGATATACATATCTTCATATTTCAGCTTTAACAACTGGAACTTT
>JAEHJW020002495.1_pt1 | contig 33895 bp, 50 predicted proteins | sample 9271431 | NCBI WGS metagenome assembly JAEHJW02 | reverse complement strand
TTCACAACAACTGATTCACGCTTCACCCCGCCAGTGGGGGTTGGGGGAGTGTCGCCCAAAAATCAAAAAATTTGCATCAAGGCCGAGGTAAATGCCCTGCGGAAAGTTTATGCAACATTCAGGCTAAGGCCGATATAGGCGTCCCTTACGAGAGCGATGTATTTCACGACTCCGGCAAACCCCAGTGCAATCGCCCCGAGGCCGATGGTGACCGTCGAAAACAGTCCGATGAAAACCATCACCGCGGCTGAAAGATGGACGTGCTCTTCGATGAATTTCTGAAGCGGCCCCCCGGTGATTTCGTTGAGCTTCCGAATGTAAGGCTCAAGCATCTCGACGGCGGGTCCCGCAAAAGCCGCCATTAAATTGGTGAGCGTACCCGTAAATGCCTTCCAGGTGTTCTCGGCAGTCTTGAGATAGCGATCGATGCGCCTTTGAAGCGAAGCCTGCTCCTCGAAGCGCTTCAATGCAGCTTTGTATCCCGCTTCCCCGTAGTGCGCGAGAATCATTGCCGGGCGAGCCGACTCGATTCCGAACAGGGCATTACTCACCTCCGAAACACCCTTCACCCCATACTTCTTTTCGATGATCTTAAATTTCTCGAGTTCCTTGACCATGTTGTCAAGACCAAGGAAGTTTCCTTTTTTGTCGAAAAAATTAAACTTGATGCCCAGGCTGTCCAGGATAGATTTACCCACCCCTTTCATGCCGCGACGCCCCATTTCCATCATCTTGGGCCCCGTGGCCAGCCTTTGCAGCATCATGGCCATGTTGGTGCCGAACGAGGAGCCATCCAAACCTTTAAGATTGGCCATTCCCTGCAGCACCAGCATTTTTTTCATGTTCTCAAGGCCACCCAGGTGCAATATATTCAGCTGAGCTGAGCTATAAGATGCCGCAACTCGTAAATCTTCCGGCTTCAATCCGAAAGCGAACTTGGCGCGCTGCGCAATGTCAGCAACCTTTGGCAGTTCGCTGGATGTCAGGTTGTATGCCTCGCGCATCTTGACCACGGTTTCACCGGCATCCTCGGATGTCATCTTCAGCACCACCCGCAGATCTGCAGCAGCTTCGAGAGCGCCTCCAACAAGTTTTTCTGCAGGGATGCCCAGGCTGATCATGGTAGTGGCAAGTTCAGCGTAATCGGCCGTGGTGCCAGGGAGCTTGTTGCCAAGGTCGACGATCTGCTTTTTCAGGGGCTCAAATGCAGCGCTGACCTTGCCACCCTTTTGCATCATGGAAACTTCTAGCGTGGCCATTGCATCATCAAGGTTGGCGAATGCCTTGATGGGGCCCATCACTGCGGCTCCGGCAAAAAATCCATCTGTCATGAGTCCCATTGAGGCATGCCTGAGCTTCTCGGTGCGCTCGGTAAGCTTATCCATACCGGAAGTGACGCCCTTCAAGCCAGCGCTCATCTTGTCGTAAAGCTGAAGGGTGACGCCTACCAGCAACATACTCGACATGCTATACTTTTCCCATGAGAAATTTTCTGATAACCGCTCTCTTCATATCGCAGATCTCCGCATCACTGTGGCTGATCCGCGAAGAAGGGGCGGTTTCCGGCGTGGCATTTTTCATCATCTCGATGATCTTTATTGGGCTGCTTACGTCCATCTACGATACCGTTTCCGGTTTTTTCAGGAAGCGTTGAGCACCTCTCGCTCCGCGCATCGCCGGGCCTGTCCATGCCAGTACTCAATCTCGTCAATGCCCATTTCCCAGATTGACTCTGGCGGGAAGTGGAAGATATAGGCGATGTCGCCTAGGACGTCTTCCCAGTTACCTGGAATCCGGCCAAAAAACCGCTCATAGCCTCCATCAGCACCGAGAAGTCTTCCGCAGCAAGCTCATCCAGGGCAACAGCGGGAAGTCCGCTCAGTTCCGAGGCCAGGTCAAGCATCATTGCAAATGGCTTGTCCAGACTTTTCAGATTCCGAAAGTCTTTGGCCTTAGCGTCCCTGAGAGAAATTGTAGATATGGTTTCTTCGCCAAACTTGATCGGGCTTTGAAGAGTGATTGTTTGAGTATTGGCCATGTTTTTCTCCTAAAATCGAATAATCAGCTCGAGCGCACGCAGGTCAGGCCCTCGAATCTCAGATGGACTTCTCCTTTGCTGAGCTCAGGCGGCTTGGCCAGCCACGACTGGGTGAGGGAATAAACCTGACCGGTGTCGGTCTGAAATACCACCGACTCCATGCTGTACGCCGAAATCGCTTCGAGATCGGTTGAGGCGGTATGCGATATGGAGCACTCGATGAACGGAACCTCGGTAGCCTCCATATAACCATGAACGCCGGTGTCTCCTTTTACTCCGGTGCGGGTAACGCCGCCTAAATCCAGCTTGGCACCCTCCTTCGAGAGCAGCCTCTGGCCGTTGACGGTGACGAAAACTCGCCCGGTAACCTGATTTGGATTTGCCATGCGATCTCCTTACAGAATGAATTGAACGGATGCTGCGAACACCCTGAACTGGTTGACGATATTCGGAGGGATCACCGCGTTTACCTGGTCGACGTTGGCTGTCGAACGGACCACCAGCAGATCTTGCTTGAACTGAGTCAGGTTCTCGATGAGCCCTGCCTGCTCAAGATCTGACGCAAGCTGCACCAGCTCGGCAGCGATGATGCTTGGGGTAACGATCGCCTGGCCCGGGGCGAAATTGGTGCCGTCGTCAGCAAGCTTGAAGCGGGGAAAGCGCAGCGCGATCCTGGCGCGTATCGCGTAACGGATGGCGTCGACTGTCCAGACCGTATTCAGGTCCAGGTACGAAACGTCCGCAATTCCGAGCGAGTTTGTTTGATAGGTGGTGATCACGCGCTCGATCAGCACATTGCCGCCTGCGTCGACCGTGAACGTGGAGATGCCGTCATGCAGCAGCAGATCGCGGTCGTCGCGAGTGAACTGGGACTGCATCGGCGGAGGAAGCAACCCGGGGAGCTGCAGCGTCTGGAACGGCCGCGCTGGGTCGATCGAGCCGTAGTATTGGCAAACAGCCCCCAGCACTGCAGCCGTAATACAGGGCTCGATGGGCATGTCGTAGATCCCCATCACTGTCGAGTGAGGCGAGTTGCGAGCTGTACCGTAGGTACCGAGCGTTGCGAGCGTGCCGTTCACGGCCGAGAACGAATGGCCGGTTTTCTGGACCATCGGCCCCCAGTTCGTGGTCAGGAACGTTTCGATCTCGGACATATTGGCCGCATCGGTCCAGGGCATGATGATCGTGTAATACTGGTCCCCGCCAATCGCGGCAATTGCCCCTGCAACATCCGGATTGCCTGTGCCGTTGGCCATAGCGGATATGGCGACGGCAAGACCTTGCGGGGTCATTTCGCCATTGTAATAGTTGAGGCGCATGTCGATATCGTTGCCGCACTCTCCCTTGTGGCGAGCTGTAACGGTCACCACACCCAGATTGGCTGCGGCTGTGACGGGGAGGTCGAGATTCGCGTTGATGGCTGCCGCGATATTGGTTGCCGTCACTGAATTCTGTTCGGCGGCCGCCACACCAACCATCACCTCGGTGCCGCCGATCATGAGCGCCAGGGTTCCAGCGGACGGCGCGCCGGTCACAGTCAACGTACCGCTTGCCGCAACACCCGCCGCAAGATCGTCCAGGGCGATCGCCCACATTTCAGTCGATGGATTGGCTGCTCGAGCGGCCGCAATCATGCGTGCCAGCATGGACCCGCGCCCGAAAAATGCCGCGCCCTGGGTTCCAGAAAATATCTGCGTCGGGACCTCGGCGATTACAGGTGCTGCAGCGAGCCTTTGCCCGAGCACCAGGATCGTCTGGGCCTGCTGGGGAATTCCTCCCGTCGCATTGGTGTTGTCGATCTCGATGAACTGTCCGGGGGTGCGGATGTCGATCGGGATGGCGTTGAAGCTTACGTTATCCGGCATGGCAAGAATCCTCTATGTTATTCAACTTTTGGCGCTGGCGATTCGGTCTTTTTGGGTGGTGTCGCGGCAACAACATCGCCGTCATTGATGCGCCTGCGCCAGTAGATGCTCTTTTCCACGAACGCCCCGTCCTCGGGAAGATGCCCGATAGCCGGCTTGGGCATGCGCACCTTCACGCCTTCCCTGGGTTTCAAAAATACTTTTTCAGCCATCTCACATCTCCTATAGAGTTACATCGTCCTGGGCGTCGGGCTGCCCATCCACATAATTTTGCTGAGACCACTCGGCCTGAACTGTCGGCGTCTGGAACGGCTCTATGTCGTAATCGGCGTGGAATGTCAGGAAGTCCGCCAGGGTGGTTGCGTCGATAGGATCCGGCAACTGGATCTGGCTTCCTTCGACCTTGACGACTGCGACATAGAGGCCGTTGCGGAACAGCAGCTCTTCGTGCATGAAGTCGAGCGACACCGCGATCCATGCACTCGATGCGGTGCTCCCGTTATTGAGCATTCCGAGCACAGCATCTACCATCTGGTAGAGCCCGACCGAAATCCCGTCCCCCTGGAGCGCTTCCTTCTGGCCGCGAGAGTTCCTGGCCACCAGCGATATGCCATACCTCGGGAGAGCGAGCCCGCTGCGCTCGATGCCGAAATTGGCCGGCGCGACATAGGCCGCCGGGGCAACAGTTGAAAATCGCTTGATGAGGTTTTCGCCGTCAAGCTCCGGCAGCGAATCGACCTCCCTGAGCTTCGGCCCGAGAGGAGACGCCTGGATCATTCCGATGAGTTCGTTTTCGAGATCAGCCAGCATAAGCGGACGCTCCCAGTCTGCCCCGAATCAGGGCCAGGATCTGGACTTCATCTTCGTGGCTGATGCCCAGGTATGGGCGCGGCGGCAGCGTTACCTGGGAAACAGTTCGCCACGCTCCATTCGCCAACATGAATCTCAGCTTGCCCGATGTCTTGGGTTTGATGGTGCCCCCGAGCTGCTGGATGCGCGCATAGACTTTATTGCTTCCCCATTGCGCCCAGTCCCTTCCTGACTCACTGGTGATCGAATCCCTGAGGTGCCCCTTGGCGGTCAGCGTTTTGCCGCCGGTAAGCTTGGCTCTCAGGCTCTGCTTCCATTTCTTGCCGTCCGGCCCCGTTTCCGAGTCGAAGCGGGCTTTCGTCGAATTCTCTCCGTAAGTCGCAATGTCCTGCATCACGGGGGACGGATCGCTGCCCATCGCAACAAGCATCATGAGTGCGGATCTCACCCGCGCATCGTCAACGCTTACCTGAAAAGACGCTCCGCTCATACCGGGCCTCCGAAGGGATTCCCCCCGGTATAGCCGAAGGCATTTCCGCTCAGGGTGTTCTTGTAGGCGTCGAGCTCGCAGTCGCGGAAGGTTTTGTTTCCCTGGGCGACCATGACGGTGCCCACGGGATCCTGGGCGGGGTTTGTCCCGACAGGGCCGAGATCCGACTTGCCGTCACGGAGCGACTTGAGCAAGTCTATTGCGGCTTCATAGCGCTTGGTGACAGTGTCCGGAGGGTTCTCGTCGTAAAGAAAGTACCTGGCCAGGTTGCACTCGGCCAGAACGATGGCCTGGGGCGCGTTACTCAGCGGAACCGTGTAACGCCCCATGATGAATCCGTGGATGGTGTCCTCGGCATCTTGCAATGCCTGAGCGATCTTGGCCATCGGCACCGCGACCGACTGCTGATCTGTCGAGCTCAGCGTGGCGCCGGAAGCTGCCTGCACAAGCAGCGCCCCGGTCACGACTCTGGGTGTGGACAGATCAGTGCGCTGCGCGATCTCGTCAGGATCGAAGCGGCTCAGTAGATCGGATGCGGTGGCGTAGGTCATTTCGAGATCCTGGTTTACTCGGAGGCGCCCGCATCATCGTCTTCGTAGACGGGCTTGGATGCATTGAGCGGCTCGATCGCGCCGATGTCGAGCAGCGGGGCGGCGTGCGCTTTCTTTTTCAGTTCGATGACCTTGCCGACTGCGTAATCGTCGCCATCGTGCCTGACCGGTGTTTTGACTTTGAACTTTGCCATTTTCTTCTCCTTTGATTTGGGGCCCGCAGGGCGCCCAGTGGCGCCCTGTAGTCGGTGCCGCTCTGGGGGGGGTTATGCCGGGGTCTGGATCAGGTAGCCCGAGGTGATGCCGGAAAGTACCGGTACGCGCTCGTAGTTGACCGGGTAGATCCAGCTCTTGGTGTTGGCGTCGTAGTACGTCGGCTCGACCATCGGGTTGCCTTCCATCGTGTAGGTGTACCCGTAGGACGGCTCCTCGATGCTGCTCGGCTTCTCGGGAGCGTAGGCCAGGATGGCATTGTTCCCCCAGATGTCCGAGGAGACATCCGCGTCGTTCATGTAGATCGCCTTACCGACCACCACGCGATCGACGTTGAAGAGTCCGGCCATCATTTGGGCCGTGATGCTCGTGCCGTCGATCGGTACGCTGCTGTTGTACTGGAAGCGGGCAATTACGTTCGGATTGTTCTTCGCTGCAACGAATGCTTGCGCCGAAAGAATCAGTGTGTTGGGGTAAATGCCGACCGCCGTCCTGATTGCCTCGCGGCCCGTATCGATATCGGTGAGCGGGTTTCCGGTCGACGAGGACCATTTCGATCCGCCGGAGAGCGCGACCTGGTGCTGCGCATCGTAGTTGGCCGCGGTCGTAGCCAGCGTGGCCTGGTCGTATTCCAGGGTAAGCCTGAGCGCCTTCATGGTCGTGTTGATCGCTCGGGCCCCGAGATCGATGCCCGGAACGATTTTGGCATCCCTCAGATATTCACGCGGCACCTGCCCCTCGAGGGAATCCTGCAGCAGCGTAAACGGCTTGCCGAGGTACCCGAACTGAATGCGCCTGGTGGTGCCGCCGGGAGCGCGCCTGGCATTGTAGAGCTTGAAAGCTTCACGTCCGAATTCGATGATCTGGCCGCCCGAGGTCTGAACGGGTACAGGCGGAAAGAGCACGCTTCCGACGAATTCGGAATTCTGGTAACCCTGGGCAACATTGGTCAGGATCGGATCGATGATGCGGGTGTCCATGCCGCTCATCGTGATGCCCGCGAAAGCGAATGTCAGCGCGCTGTCGTGATGCAGGATGCCGAAGTGCGCAGATACGGCGGCGAGCAGGGCGAAGCACGCTGCCCAGACTATATTGATGCGGTAGGTTTTCATGTCGTTTCCTTGATGAATGATGGATTACAGCTTAAGCAGCACTTCGATGAAGTCCCCGGCAGCGGCTGCCGCCTGAAGCGCGCGCCCAACCACTGTCTCCGGCAGATATGCGCCCGCGAGGATCTGGCCGTTCGCCGCCGTCGACGTGACGGCTGTCGCGCCGGCGGCAATCGATGCGGGGTCGGCAGGGATCACGCGGCCAAGAGCATCCATCTGCACAAGCTGCCCCGCGGCGATTGCGGCGCCGGTTTCGCAAATTTCAGTGCCCAGGACCGTGGCTTCGAACGGCTCTCCGGCAGCAGCCGGGCGTCTGGCGATAGCTGCAGGGGCCGCGCCCTGCACGGCAATCTGCGCGCCGGTAAAGTCGACCCCGCGATAGGGGAGCACCGCGGCCGGGGCGGTGAAGGAAAGGGTGAATAGCGGCCTCGCTTGCTTGCTCATCAGATGATCTCCTTAGTTGCCGCCGACGGCTTTGACTGCCGTGACGTAATCGACCTTGTGGTGCTCCTGGTATGCGAGCGCCTTGGCGTGAATATCGAGTTTCGCCGGATCGATGGTGTAGCCGGGCGCCCCGGAAAACTCGACGGTTCGCTCAGCGCCCTGGTCTCTCGACCGCTCGCTGTAGTCCACCTGCCTGGGGAGCGACTCCAGGAACCCGCGGATCGCGTCCTTGAGGGGTTTTTTATCCTCACCCTCTCCGAACTCGACAACGGTTTCGGCGCTCTCGGCAAAGTCCAGCGTAGCCACGCAGACGTTTTTCTGTACGGGCAACAGCTTGCCCTCCTGGACGAGTTTTTCTGCGAACGAGACATTCGCGGCGTGGGTCTCTGTTTTGAGCCGATCTTGCGCCTGCTGCTTCAGCTTTGCGTTTTCGGCTTCAAGCGCCTCAAGGCGCGCCTTCTCTTCTGGGGTCATGCCAGCTCCTTTGGTTTCGGAAAATTGAGGCGCGGGTGAATCCGCCTCGTCATCGGGGTCGCTCTGCAACGCATTCTGCTCGAGCGACTGAACTGCGTAGTCGGGGAGGATGTTGTCGGCGACATCGAGCCCCTTCTCGCCGATCATCCATTCCCGCAATCTCCTCCACAGAGATGCGTTCTGCACGTCGGTCCAGTCCCCAAATTCGACGATGCCTTTCTCTGCGTCGGCGAATTCGAGCGGCCTCAGCCCCTTGACTGCAGGTGGTTGCGCGCCGAGAAAGCCAACGTGCCGGAGGTAATAAACGCCTGGCACGGGATTGGACGGAGAATCCGGGGTGTAGAAACTCGCCGAGACTTTCTTGAATTTTCCGGCCCGAACCATTTCTGCGAATTGAGGGTCGATTTGATGCGGGGAGGCGCAAAGGCCGTCCGAGAACTGTAGCCCTTTGACCCATCCGTAAGCGGGAGCATCCGTCTGAGGGTGGCCGATCACGATCGGCGCTTCGTGCTTCGCGGGGTCGTACGCTGCAGCAGTGGCCTGCAGATCGCTCTCGCTGAATGCGAGCGTCGAGCCGCTCATGGCCGTGTGCTTGCCTGGCTTGAAAATCTGGATCGGCTTCACTGCATCTCCTCGATGTGATGAGACGCATTGTGAAGCCAGGGACAAATCGGGTTAAGGTGGAAGTATTTCCGGTGGAACGACTGTTGTCGGCCCTTTTACATTACCAGAGCGTGCGCATGGTGTAAAATCTCCTTAATAACCAGGGAGAGAAGCAGGAATGATCGCAGAACGAAACGAACAGAATGCGAAGAATGCCGCAGTGAAGAAGATGTCCCCTCGCGAACGGGCCGCTGCGCACCCGAGCTCCGCCAAGCTCGCCATAGCGGCTCATTGCTACCACGGCTGCCTGGGGCAAGAGGAGGTCAACTCGCATTTAACGAAACGGCACATTGCCAATTGCCCGGAAACGACCTGTGAACTCTGGCCTCATCGGGGGTGGCAAGAGCTAAAAAACCGGACCTCGCAAAACCGGGGATCAAACCCCTGAAATAGGGGGCGATTTAACGGCGGTTAACGTATGGTTGCCGTGTCTGGATTCGCATAAAAACACCAGACCCATACCGATGTAGCGATCCACTCAAAAAAACGCCCTGTAGGCCCTTAAAACCGGTTTGTGGTTTTTTGCCTCATGGCGTACACTTCAATTGCGGGCGTGACACGGTGATATTCCCCCGGCCGTAGCACGGCAGCAATGCCGGAGCGCCATGTGGGGTTGCCGCGAAAGCGGATTGGGGGGCCCCACCGCCCGTTACTGCTTTTTCTTCAAGAGGCGCTTCACCTCTTCATCCCGTTTCACATCGTCCCGAGAGAGTCTGCGAAAACTGGTCATGTAAAGCGCCTTGCCGCTTTTCGTGGCCTTCACCACAGTCACATAACCCCCATCTTCCCACAGGTATATTACCGAGGTATCGGAGTCCTGGATGCGCTCCCCGTTATCGATGGCAGACTGCACCTGGGCGTATTCATCGCTCGTCAATTCCGGGTGTGCGTCGAGCTGTTTCTGCATGGTCGCATCAGACAGACGCACAGTGTTCGTGCCCGCACCGATCAACTTGGCATCTGCAGCTGCAAGCACCGCGATCGGGAACACCCCTTCGGGCTTTTCGAAAAAACTTTTGAATGCAGGTCCCTTGACCAGGTCGGATACCGTGGCGGCCGCCAGCGGCCGATCGGCGCTATCGAGCGACGAGGCCAGGTAGGAATTGAGCGCCCCCTTCCTGCCCCCAGGTGCATAATGGAAAGCGGGGTCGACGCCGGCGGGAATGTGCTGCACTTCTCCGGTGCGCTTGTTGACGTAGGTGTAGTTTTCTACCTTCGGGGCGACCCCGACAGCAAGCCCCTTGCTCTGCAGCATGCGACTGTTCATCTGTATGACGTAACACTTGCACCCCCAGGCTTTCACCGGGTAGTGGGCCTGCCAGAATGGATCGTCGGCCGGCAGCACGAGGCCCGACCAAGCCAGGTGAAGGTGGCGCGGGTGCGCCGAGTGGCCGCCGGAATACATCAGGTAGGGAAACGTTTCCTTGTTGGCCTGAATACGCTCCCATTTTCCTTCGCTGTATGCGGTGCGCAGATTGGTGTCATAGATAACTTCAAGTCGCCGGGTGCCCCCCAGTTGCACCTGTTTTTTCTGGCCATCGAGCGGGTCGACCATCTCGGACTGCCCCCACCATCCCTTCTGCTGCAGGGCCGGTTTCAGGGTTTTACGGAAGTCCTGAAAGGTGGTTCCGTCGGCAATTGCGCCGTCGACGGCGCCGCGAATGGTTTTGAGAATATCGAGGCTCATCGCCTTGGCTACGGTAAAAGCCGCCTGATGCTCTTCCTGCCAGACATCCTGGTGATTGAACCCGATCTGGAAGCCTTTTTGCCGGAAGAAGGCGACCGCCTCCTTGGGAGGCAGCGGCTGCAGTTGAATATCACTCACCGCCGGGCCCCGGGTTCAACCTCCCCCATAGATTGGCCGCAAAAGATCCCTGGGCGAGCTGCTCGACGAGCATCGATACATCCATCTTCCCGATCAGCCCGGGGAGCGCTTCCTGGAAAGCCTCAAAGCTCTCGCAACTCGCAGCGAGGTCGACGATGGGCTGGACGAGCGGGGAGGTGACCTTCTCCCAATCAGAGAGCATCTCCTGCTCCAGGGCGTTGATTTCGTCGTCTGGCGTATTCTCCGCAAAAGCCGGATTGTCCGGCTTTGGCGCTTCGGGCGCGCCTGGCTTGGGAGCGCCGACGTCCTCCCATTCGCCTCCATAGGTATCCTGCACGTACCGGAGTTTCGGTCGATAGCCCATGCTATACAGGCTGGCGTCGCGCTCCGCACGTGCTTTCAGATCCTCCGGCTCCTCGATGATGCGCCGCAGCCTGGGCGTAGCCGCCCCCGGAAAATTCCATTCTGTAAGCCATTTTCCCGGACCGCGCATGAAGCTGCTGCAGATCATGTCGGCATCCGCCTTCACCAGATCCTGTCGAACCTGCATCTGGACGTCCGCCTTGTTGTGCCCACCTACCGCCTCGGACGTCATCATCTGGCCGAGCACGACCTTGGCGATCGCCTGGTTCATGCGATCGTATATCGTGGCGTAGTCCCCGGTTCCCGATCTGGCCGCCTCGAGGAGTTCAAGGGTTACGCCGGTAGGCACGGCGATCCCAGTGTCGGTATTGATCGCCTGGAGCGCCTGGAGCAGGGTATTGATCTCCGGCTGAGAGGTGCCACGCGGATATTTTCCGACGGTAGTCGGCTGGGCGAATTTGTCCAGGTATTTGAGCCACAGCGTGACGCCGTTCTTTTTGAAGAAGACCGGCCAGTACAGCCAGTGCGCAAGTCCGAGGCCGTAAGGCTCGTCGTCATTGTCGGCGCCGCACTGGTAGGTCCAAAATTTTCTGGGCGGCAGCACTTCGCCATCCCACATGTTCTGCATCGTAAGCAGCCTGAGCGATTCGTCCGGGGCAAAGCGGAATCTCCGGCTCTTTCTGACCTTGATGCCATCGAGCACCACCTGCGCGCCATCTCTGGCATAAAGGCATTCCCCGACGCTGTATCCATAGAACATGCCGTAAAGCATTTTCTTGGTGAGGTTGTCGAATCCTATGCTCTCCAGTTGAGCCGAAAGGAAGTCCGCGGCTTTCTTGTCCTGGCGAGAAGTTCCACCCGGGGTCACCTCCCAGGGCACCGACACAAGGGCGAGCTGCCTCTGCTGGAATGTCGAGGCCACCTGGTCGTCGGTCAGCACTTCTTCGTAGAACATGAGATTGCCGCCGACCGACAGCAAAACCCGGTCCTGGGGAATCAGCAGCGGCCCGAGATAGCCTCGCGTGATGTCCCGGCCGTCGAGTGTGGTAGCGATCTGGCTCAGATCGGGCAGCACATTCTTATCATTCATGTCCATCAATATCCTCCGTTCATGGTGGCCACCATGCTTTCATGCTGAATGAATCGATCCTGAGGTATGTTCGATACACGGCCGCCGCCCGTGCTGTGGAATTCGATAGGGACGACCTCCATCGAGGCTACCGCGTGAACCCCCATCGCCAGGGCAATCGCAGCATCGCCATGCCTCCCATTGCCGTCAGTTCCCTTGACTCTGGCAGAGTCGGGCACCTTGGCGACTCCCTTGTCCATCTTGATCGAGCGCAGATCCGACAGGATGTCGGCATCCCTTGGTGCCGATAGCGTCCTATCCTCGAAGTGCGCCTTCATTCTGGGCATATTGGATCGGTACCACTCGGTAGAGAGCATCACCTGGGCGATCCTGCTCTCGCCGTAACGCTGCATGGCAACCTCGGCAAGGTATTGACCATTGCCTCGCGCATCCATAGCGCCGCCCGAGAACCTCGGCAGCCTGTCCACCAGATAGAACAGGATTTGACGCTGCTGCTCGAACGGGATGTTTCTGAGTTCGAGCACGAAAGGCGTCTCCAGCTCGAGCAGCCGGGTCAGGGCAAGCGGCCAGATAACCGACAGATCCCCCAGGCGCCCGAAATCTTCGCCGAAGAAATGTTCGAGATCCGGGTTTAGCGATTCGAGAAGCGGCTTCAACACCTCCTCGCACCAGTCATGGATATCAGCCTTGCGGATATGCTCGGGCTCGCCGGTAAAGGAAGGGGGGCGAGACAGCCTGATCACCGGAATATCGGCCTTCATGACCGCCTCGATGATCTGTCTCGGCAGGAACGTGCCGGATCCCGAGCTCGGGATGACATCGAGCTCCTCGGAAGCGTGATCCCCATAGAAGGCGCGCATCTCGGCGATCCATTTGACCTCTTCGGCTCTCGACCACCGCTTCCCCGTGGTTACGCAAATGCGCCTGAACAACCCCTCTCGTATCGCATCTTCAAATTCAATGCGATGGACGGAATAGGGCTTTTTATTCGCCCTGCAGTCCTGGATGAGTTCGTTGAACGGGTTGGAGTCCCCATTATGGGTGGAGATGATGCGAACCCTGCCGCCCCACATCAAGAGCGCGATGGCAGCCTTGATCAGGCCGTCGAGGTCGTCGTGGAAAGCCGCTTCGTCGATAACCACCACGCCCTGCTTTCCGCGCAGGTTAGACGGTCTCGATGAAAGCGCCGTTACCCTGAACCCGGAAGCGAACTTGATGACGAATGTCAGGATGTCCTTGTCCTCGTCTTTCAGGACGACCTCTTCCATTTCGCTCGCAGCCAGCTCATAGTGGCGCGCCCAGAAGGCCACGTCGCGAATGAATTCCTTGGCCATGTCCTGGTTGTAACCGATGTACCAGACGTCGTCGCCAGCAGCCTCGCGTGATGCCGAGGCGATCAGGGCATCGTCGGCGGCCTCGGCCCAGGATAGGCCAACGCGCCGGCTCTTCTCGCAGACCTTGACCGGAGACTTGTCTGCTACCCATCTTTGCTGATAGGGCAGGAGGACGCCGAATTCAGTCACGACGCTATTCCGAGGATTTTTTCGCGGATCTTGTCGACGGCGCTCTGGGAGAGACCCCCCTTGCGAGCGGTAGCGGCCACGGAGTCTGCCGTTTCGCGCGCCTTCGCCATCACTTCCGCCTGCCATTGCTTTTGCTTCACGGTAGCATTCGATAGCCTGGCAACCATGAGGCCGATCTCCTTAATAGATGCACCTTCTTCCATTTCGACCAGCACCTGGAAAGCCTTCTGCTGCACCAGGCGTATCAGAGCATCGTTCATGGCGCCAGCATCGTCCGGGATCGATTCGGTAATTGCCCGCGCCTGCTCAGTTGCAATCCGGAGTGCGGCCAGCTTGTCCTCAAACTCCTGGCCGTAGCGGTGAATGGCCGATTTGCTGATGTCATGGCCGCGCTGCTTGAGCTCGGCGGAAAGCAGCTCATAATCGGCAAACCCGTTTTCGGCGAGCGCCCGATCCAGCCAGTCCTTTACGGCCTTCGGAAGACGGGCGATTTTCGAGCGCGGCGCCATTACCAATATTTCTCGGGGCGAGCGACCCCGGGATCGCAATCGACGGTGTACTCCACGACGTCGACGCCGTACCTGCGCAGATCCGCAAACCAGCGCCCCGAGGGCTCGCGCTTCACTTCGACCAGGTCGCGGTCGTTGAGATAATCGAGTTCGCGCCGGATCTCGATCTGGGTGGCGTCTTTGAAAACCGCCTGGGCCGTAGACAGCACGACCTCCTCCGAGGCCCCGATCGGGCGCGCATTGTTGAGCGTAAGCAGAATCAGCCAGCGCAGGTTTTCGCGGCGAACTTTGGCATGATCAATCATCATATCTTCCCCTGGATCTGCGCATTCTTCAGCTCGTTGAACAGCGCATCGAGCTTGAGCTCGATGATGCTCTGGCCACGCACGTAATCTTCCCGCCTCACATATTCGATGGGCATATCCCCGCGCCATTTCAGAAAATCGTTTTCCAGCCTGCGGATCTCGACTCCCACTTTTTCCTCTGCGTTAGCCCGCGCCCGCATTTCCAAGCCAACGTCGTCAAAGCGCTCCTTGAGCTGCCCCTTGAATTGCCGAACCAGGATAATCCCGCTGGCCCATGCTACAGCCACAAACGCCACGAGCAGGGCAAAAAGCCCCTGTATGAGCAGCCAGAAGTCGATCTGAAGTTGCACGCTTACCCCTTGGAGGTGACGTTTGAGCCGGCTGCCATCAATGCAGTCACCTTATCGTGAGCCGCGCTTGTGCCGTAGTAATAAGCGATCATCGTCACCCAGGCGGTCCCCAGGGATCCGGTCATTATCTGCAGCGTGCTCAGCGCGCCAGGGGGCGGCGAGCCGACAAACAGAGCCGCCAGCAGCCCGAAAAACCCCAACGTCAGCAGGTAGGCAAGATTCCTTGGCGTCTTGTCCTTGACCTCCTCCTCGCGCTTTCTGGCGCTATCCCGATCGGTTTCAGCGATCTGCTCGAGGTCGGTGACTTCCTTGAATCCAAGCTGCGCCATGAATTCCCGGTGCCTCGTGTCCGCTTCTTTCAGGGCGAGCAATTGCTCGGGGGTGGCGCTTCCCACCGCCTGAAGCACATTCGCCGGAGTTTGCTGATCCCCGCTCAATCCAAACACATCGCAGAGAGTCTGCACAGCAGCTCCAGCAACCGGCGTTCCGAGGGTTCCGGCGATCCAGGGGGCAAATGCCCCGACTGCTTTCTTGACTTTCGACCAGTCCATCATGGGTTCTCCTGCTCATCATTGATCATGGGAATTTTCTGCCGCGTCTTTTTCCCTGGTAGGAAATAAAAAGGTAGGTGACTAGCGCGCCCCATATCACAGAGCACGCCACAATCAGGCCATAAAGGCAGAAGGCGACCCAGCCATCGATCATTGGGCCGCCTTCAGGAGGTTGTCGGCGATGCGGCTCGCCCAGCCATGACCGAAGGTCGGCCAGATCGATAGCGATCCGAGGTATTTCAGGCGAAGGGCGTCGAATCGCATCACGATCTTGTCAGGGTCGGCCGCCTTGACTGCCGCGATCGTGGCCGGACCGATCTTGCCGTCGACGTCGACGCCAGCCGCCTGCTGAAGCCACTGTGGCGCGTGGCCGCCGTTGTAGTAGGCATCGAAGACCTGGAAGGCCACCTCGGCGGGCAGTTCGTCGCAGCGACACGGGTCCCAATATTCTGCCTTGGCGATGGACTTTGCGAGATCAAGCGGAAGATCACGCATATCCCCGGTGTAGCCGTAGCGCCGAGCTGTGCGCTCTGTGATGCCGTATCGGGTGGCGCCACCAGGGTCGGCGCGGTTATCGACAAAGCCCCCTTCATTTCCCAGGAGCTCCTGGAATGCCTGCTCATAGCCCATCTCCCCCTCCGTGCTGGTGGTTTTTCACACGAACAGGTTACTGAAAAGAGGGGAAGGAACTAAGGCGGAAACGTTTCCGGGAAAAGAAAAGCCCGGACAGAGCCGGGCTAGAATAGATTATGCTGGAATCGGGTTTCGGTCAACTTCGCGGAAATGCCGCTCAAGCGTTTCGGCATTGCCACCGGCACGCTCAGACAGGAAGCCGATCACGTCCAGAAGATCGCCGGCTACGTCAAGCGCCTCGCTCTTGTCGGCTACAGCGTCGCCGGAAAGAATCATGGCTGCAGCGATAGACAGGCTCCGGATCTGCTCTGCGAAACGAGCGGCCTCAGAGGCAAGGATATCGGCGTGATGCATCATGCTTCACCCCCTTCCTGCGGAAGCCTTCCGGCCTTGCGCAGGCGGAAGACATACTGACGGATGTAGTTCAGGGATTTGCCAGTGGCGAGCGCGATTTCGTCTCTGGAATGCCCCTGAAGCACCATGCGCTCGATGGTCTGGATGGTTTCGCGGATGCGCTGACGTTTCTCGATGGCGGCCATCTGCCCGATCAGCCTGATCTGCTTGTCCTGCACGCCGATGAGCTTGCCCTGCAACCCCATGATCGCGCCGTCTTTGAGCTTGATGATCTCGTCCCGTGCGCGCACCTGGTCTTTCAGGTGGCCGTTTTCGACAGCTATGGCCAAAACGCCCTTCTTTTCGACCACAAGCGTATCGAAAGCACGGATCACCATGAGCTGGAATGATGCGCTGATCCACATGGCATAGGCATATACAAGCTCTCGGCATCCGAACGTTCCAACCTGTTGTTTTGACTGAATAGCAGGAATTCCTGCTTTTTCCAATTCGGCCACAAATTCTTTGGCTTGCTTGGTGCCCAGCCAGAGGCTCGGCCTATGTCGGTTGTGCGCTCCTGCCGCTCGATGCAGATCATTGAGAAGATAGCGCCCAGATTCGTCCTGGCGCACCAGGGTGTTTGCGATGACTAGGTTCATAATTGCGATTCCTTATCAGGGAAACCCGGAAAGACTCCGGGCGGCCGGGGGCTGATAACCGTCGCAAGGCGGCGGGCGTATTCGCGGCAAGCCGCTATTGTATTAGCCTCACACCCGGCCATCGGAAACGATGGGCGTAAAAAAACCACGAACTTTCGGGCGCGGTATGCCGCTTGCAATGGTGTTATCAGCACCTGCGGCGGATTTTGCGCCTTATTTGGCACAGATGTCAACGGCCTCGCGCTGGCGCCCTCACAACCACCTGCCTAACCACGGATACCTGGGTTGGAAATCCATCCTCTGATTCCCCTTTTAAAATACCCACAAAAACATAATAAGAATTCCTATCGATCGATTGGCCTCTATGGAACGTAAACCCTTGCGCCGGTATCACAGCCACTCTTTCGCGACCGCTACAGGCAGAATCTCTCAGATCCCCCGGTACAAAAAGCACATATCGGCCGAAGCGCTGTATTGCGTAGTAATGGGCACCACAATCCATATCCACCAGGATCTTGATGCTCTGAAGTTTCTTCATCCCCATTCGCTTGTAATCGTAGTCAAGTTCCGCCAACCAGCTGTAATCACTAAACCCCTGGGCTTTGGCTTCTTTGTAAAGACGAGACGCATCGTGCCCTTCGGCGAATGCATGTTGGCAGAATATAACCATCGCCACCAAGATCACTTTCTTCATCTTGCCCCCCTCTCCTTCAAAAAAGACTTTCCTGTCCATCATCCCACTCGACACCTGCCACGATATTGCCGATCTGGCGCTCGGTGAGGTCGTATTCCCGAGCCAGGCGGCGCCGTGACTTGAAGGCGTATTCTGCGCGGATCCTTCTGTCGCGCACCGCTCTGAGGGCTCGCTCCGCCTTGGGTATATCGAAATGCTCCTCGCCGCCGTAATGTTCGATCAGGATAGTGGCGGCTGGCGCCCCGATCTGTCGCACCAGGACATGCTCGGAATCGTACTTTACAGGCACATAAAGCCGCACGCCACCATAATGATCCACCAGCTTGAGCGTCGCAGGGAGCCCCATCAACTCCACGAGTTCACGGAGAATGCCGGGCAGGTCCTCGATGTCGATTTCAGCAATCAACGCATCGGAAATCATTTCTTCTTCCTCGTATGCTCGAAATCGATTCCTTTCGGCTGCCAGGTAAGCCCTCTTTGATCCAGCCATTGCTCCACCACGCGCTGCTCGATGGTTTCGTATTTCACGGTGAGATTGATTTCCAGCTTTTCGCGGCGCATGAACACCTCCCAGGATGCCCAGGCACCCGAGACGCCGCCCAGCAGAAAGATCATGATCTCGAGCATGACTTCCTTTCGGTGTCGATCGACAGCGCCTGGACGATCGCGTAAAGCTGCCTGTAGTCGCACCAGGTGAACTTTTCGACCCCGAACATGCGCTTAGCGACTCCGTCAGCGTAGGCGTCGCTCTTGGCGCCAGACGGGTGATTGATCAGGAGGGCGCGGATCTTGCCGACCAGGGCTTTCTTGTCCTTTGCCGGCGCAGGACGTACCTTCGATTTGTTCTTCCAGCCCTTTGCCTTCAGATGGTCGATGACGCGCTTGCGGCCTTCCCAGTCGAGATCCGCGGAGCTGCGCACCCTCGCTACCGCCCAGAGCATAGCCCGATAGGTCTCCTCGTCCAGGCCGAGATCTTTCTTGGCAACATGGATCTGCGCGAGCTCATTACGGCGAACGTCCTGTGCAACCGCTGGTTTCATCGTTACTCCTGGTTAAACCACCTCCCGCAGCCCGCTAAAGTAACGGGCTGCAGGCGAGGGTTTATTTCTGGAACAGGCTCTCCACCTCCGCGAGCTCCTCGTCGAGCTCGGCATGGAGATCTTCATCCCACTCCCTGATCTTCTCCCTCAGGCGACTCATCAGGCCAAGGCCCGGATGAGATCCGGAAGCTGCGGTCGCTTCGCCCGAAGCAGATGCCTGCTCGGCTTGCGTAGCATCGGTCGCCGCCGATCCGTCCGTTTGCTCCGTGCCGGAGGCTGCCTGGGAATCGCCCTGAGCGGATGCGGTCGCTGCGTCCTGGGCTGCTGCTGCGGCCTGATCCTGTTGGCCCTGCTGGTCTTGCGTCACTTCGTCCATCTGCTTCTCCTGGTATCAAAAATTGCCGGATTCAGGCCCCGGCAGTTGCCTTTACGCTACTGCGTCCTTCAGAGCCTTGGCGGCCGTGAAGGCCGGAACGTTCTTCGCCTCGATCTTGAGGGTCTCGCCCGTCGCTGGATTTCGCCCGTCGCGGCCGGCGCGATGCTTGACCGTCAGCTTGCCGATTCCCGGGATGACGATCTCGCCTCCGGCCCTGAGCTCCTTGTGAGCGACCTCGGCAATCGCCTCCAGCACCCACTTGATGGTTGTCTTGCTGACGCCGGTGTTGCTGTGATGGCCGGCCACCGCATCGATCAATTCTTTCTGATTCATTTGCCACTCCTTAGGTTGAATTACGAGGGAAAAGCCCCTCCACATTGACACCATCGGTCAATCCATCACTTCGGAATCGGTCACAAAACGCCACTTGCCCGATTTCCGCTTTCCCAGCGTTCGCCGGAAAATCCACATGCTCGTCACGATCCCGAGCGGCCCCCCGGTCATATAGGCCAGGTATTCGAGATCCCCATGAGCCTTCGGCACGAAATGCAGGATGACGAGGTTGGCTCCGGAGATCAGAAAGCTGTTGAAAAACGCAGCGCGATAGTGGCCGTGATTCACTGTAAGGCTCTGGAACCCCAGGCATACCACCACGACATACGTGGCCACGAAGATGATTGCCGCACTCATCCTGCTTCCCCTCAGAGCGCCGCGATGTCGAGCACGATCGCCTTGTACTGATCGCTGTCGCCCACGCGCTCATAGACCCTGAAATAAGTCTTGCTCCCTGCGACCTGGATCGATTCGCCGATCGCCTGCATGGCCGTGAGCCATTTTTCGTCCTGTATGTCGAGTCTGCGCAGGCTCAGGATGCGCGCAGTATTGACGCGCCCCTCTTTGTCTACCTGGAAGGCATCGTTCACCAGGGCGCGGATCTCCGACCGGGCGCCGTTACTCCATTCGTGAATGCATTGATCGATGAGTTCCTTGGCCACCTGGAGGCGCTCGTCGAAGGTAAGGGTCTCGGCGACAGCCCGCTGAATTTTGTAGCGACCGTCGAAGGAGAGAAGGGAGACGTTGCCTTTCTTGCCGCCCATGTTCACGCCGTATTTCTCGCCGCTAAGCTGGATGAATGCCTCGATGTCGCCGAATACTGCAGCCTTGAACCTGGCCAACTCCTCGGATTGCCTCCTCGCCTTGGCCACGATCTCCTTCACCAGGCTGTCCCTTGTCTTGTCGATATCCTTGACGGAATCGACAGGCCAGAGCGCCCCCTTGCCGTCCTCCATGTATCCATCGGGTATTGTGCGTTTCTGCTGCGTCATGACTTCTCCTTGGTTAAGTTTTAAGGTGCATCTGCCCGATCAGATCAGGCAGCGGGATTTTTCTGAGGCGCGACACCAGGTGCAGGCTGTGCATCGCGCGGGCATGAAGAAACTGGCAAACCTCCTCGATCTCTTCGGGCGTGGATGCGATGAAGTAGCCGGTCGCGGGAGTGCCGCAAATAGCGATACCTTCTTCCCGAAGTTCCGAAATGTGCGTCCTGACGGCACGCTCTGGCTTGTCGAGCAATCTCGCAATCATCGAGGCAGATATGCCGTTGTTTCGTCCGACATGCTTCTGCATCAGGCTTAAAACCTTTTCAGCGCTCATCTGCCTCTCTCCTTCGGGTTGAACTTTCTGAGTTCGGCCTGCGCCGAAGCCGGAATACCACGTTTTCCAAGTTTGGCTCCGACCTGTTGCATGCCGGGATTCCGGTCCTGGTCATGGCCATAGGCGCGGGTTTGCTCGACTTTCGCCTCGGCCTTCCCTTCTGCCTTGTTGGCGATCCCGGCAAGTATCTCCAGGAGGTAGCCGTGGCTTTTGAGGGGGAGGGTGAGCTTGTCGCGCTTGGCCAGGATCTCCTCGATGGCCAGCTTCCAGTTGTCGATCGGCGCCGCCCAGATCCGGCCGCTGCGTTCGATCTTTGCGGCGTCGACCATCGGCAGCAGATCGCCCAGGAGTGATGCGAGGCGATCCATCGAGAGCTGGCGCGAAGCCGGCCGGAAAAGGCCGACATACTGTATGAGCAGCTTGCCGAGCGGCGCCGGGAGCTTGAGGGCGACCATCACAGCATCGCGAGCGCCTTCGTGCCCGAGTAGTACATCGAGGCTGGCCGCAGCGCCGCAGGCTGGACAAGAGAGCCTCATGAAACTCTCCGCGCTTCTCTGGCATCGTGCCAGCCATCGCCGTGGGTCCAGAAAGATGACAGGCTACCGAAGTCGTCCAGGATGCGAAGCGTTGGCTTGTCGGAAGAGGCCATGACGAGCCTCGGCGCCGCATCCCTTACAATGAACTCAAGGTCGCACGGGAAATCCATGACTTGCCTCCACGCGGTGCCCGTGTTGATCTGGAGCCTCATCTCAACCCCAGTCCACAATGAAGTCGGCGAGCACTCTGGACTGCTCCGCATCCAGCTCGATGGGCGCTGGCGATACACCCCAAATGATGATGGTTGCGTCCGATGTCCTGGCCACGCGAAATTTCCGGGAATCGGGGTATACCGATGAGGCCAGCGCATCCCCGAGCGATCGGGCGGCCGCCGGCATCTCCTCGGAAGTTACGCCCCCCCCCGTTGGCAGAGGCCGAGTTTCGCCGTTCCGGCGAGCCTCATCGATGGCGACCTTCTCTTCGTCGGGAGAAAGCGGGTGATGGGATGGCATGTGGCTCGGCTCCTGTTCTGTGGGCCGATCCAACCGAACGCCCTCAGTGGAAAGCACTACCGGAGAAGCGCTTTGATGCTTCTCTTTTGGCGGCTTGTGATTCGGCGCAAGTTTTGCCAAAGCATTCGGACCCGGATGGAAAGTCTCGATCTCGCCATCTTTCCTCATCGAGATTCGATCGTTTCGCCTCCCTTCGCACAGCGCTACGCTGAGAGCCTTGAGCTCATCCGGAAACTGCTTCTTCAGTTGATCGCGGGTCGACCCCGGGTGGAGAATCAGGAAGTCCACCACCCGCCTGATGAGGCTTTTCTTGGTGGCGCTCGACTCAGGAGCGGCGCCGGCGTTTTCGTTCTTGGGTTCGTCGGCAGGATGCCCCGCTTCTGTCGCCTCGAACCCTGAAAGCACCGTTCTTCCTTCCGGCGTGAGCATCACGATGCATCCCTCTTCGGCATCGCCGATATCGATCAGCGACGCCTTTCCCATCTCGGATATCTTGAGGAAAACCTCGGCCCTTCCTAGCGATGTTTGAAAATGGTCGGGGATCTGATGCTTCCTGATCGGCTCGTTTTCGGCTACGATTTTCAGGATCCGCTGGTCCAACGGGATTTCCCGGCACTTCATCAATTCGTCTGCGCTGATCATCTCAGTTCCCCCTCTCGACCCAGAGCACCTGGCAGCCGGCGACCGGTGCGCACATGATCCTGCTGTGAATGCCTGCGAAGGACTGGGTTCCGATCTCTGCAGCCAGACCGTCCCTGACCAGGTCTGCCAGCTGGCCGCAGGTCTCGACCAGGATCTTGGGATTTGCCGACTCGACGTCGACGCTGTATGCGCTCAGGCCGCGATCGCGACACCACTCGAGTGCTGCGCGAGCTTTGTCGACGTTCGAGAGAATTCTCTCGATGTTTGGTTGCGGCCGCTTTACCTCTACCTCATGTATGGATGTCAGCATGACTCTTCTCCTCTAAGAAAAACCTCCAATTGCCCGGAGATGCTGGAAGCATCCGAAAGCAATAAAACGACGATGTCCGCTAGGTAGCTGCCAACGTCATCCGCGGTGAGCGAAGCTTTGGGGCCCACGGCTTGCGGGACGAGCGGAATGCATATGCTCGCCGCCTGGGCTAAGTGAATCTTGTGGTCCATTTCCGCCCAAAGATCCCAGGCGCTTTTGTTGGGGCGCGTCATTGGGCATCCTTTCGGCTAGGGCATTTTTGGCAGGCGCGCCTATGGTCAAGAGCAGCAGGGTCCCATGTTGACGCTTTCCCCCCGTGCGTCTCGCTACACTGCGCGAGATCTATTTCAAGCCCGAGGTAAGGGCACATTACGCGCCCAAAAACCTCGATAGCGCGGGCAGCTATCTTGTCCGGACGCGAGGGGTATTTGTCGTTCATGAGAAGAGAAACGGCGGTCCTCGAGATTCCCAGTTTTTCCGCAACCCAGGCTTTACTGTTTCTCTCGAGCGCACCCCGAAGCAGCTCCATCGCCATTGAAATGTCAGTGCCGGTTAGATGGCGCTTATTCATCGTCCATCTCCTCAGCAACCTCGTCAGCACCGTCCATCCAGACAACCTTGTGGATATTCGGGTCGTACACGGCCTTCAGCCGGGTAATCATGGGTGCGCGCGGCCCAGTGTTTCGGCTTTTCACGGCACGCCAGGTGGTCGGCTTGCCCCCTTTCCCCGTGCCCTTACCAAGGTCAATCACGAGCAGATATCCGGCCTTGGCCAGCATCCTGCAGTACGCCTTGGCAGTGTTCGGGGCGGATCCGGATATTTGCGCCACCTGCTGAGCCGTGAACTCGCCTAGCACGCATATTGCGCCCCACATAGCCTCGTTCACGGACCCTTGCGCCACCGCGGTTCCATCTTTCCTGACTCTTGGCGCTTCGATACCGTTGTCCCTTTCAAGCTTGTAAAGGTTCGCCTTTCCCCTTCCCCCCACTGACGAGATGGATAGCCAGCCACCAGCAACGAGGGCTGCGATATACTCGGTCACGATGCCCATGTCGACCCGGGACTTCCAGGAAAGCTCTTCGCTGGTGAAACATTCCGGCGAAAAGATCCGGATCGCCTCCCAGGCGCGCTGCCTGGGACTTTTCCCGCCCGCGAGGACCACTGATTTACGCCCCATACCCCCTCCGTGGCGGCTCTCCGGTCTGCAGGGGTCGCGATGCCCAGGTGGAGACATTGACAACCGACCAGCCCTGATCTGCAGCCTCGTCGTAAATGCTTCCAAGGTTGTTGGATACCCTGCGCACGCTTCCTTTCGCGAGATCGACGATCCGCTCGAGCAGATCGTCCGCGACTTCGATCCCCGGGCATTTCGACTTCGCCAGTTCGCGAGCGTCATGCAGGCTCACGGGTTCGGCCGGGAACCAGTCCAGGATGCGCCCGTGGAAGCGCTCCCATTGCTTGAGCTTTTGCGGAAGCGCCTCCTCACCGATGATCAGGATTGCTGCCTTGCTGCCCTCGTAAAGGCTGCGGACCGCCTCGACCAGCTTTTTGTCGGCCACGTAGTCGAACTCGTCAATGATCAGCACGCGCCGGCTCTTCTCCAGCTGTTCCTTGATCTGATCGGCCATTTCATAGATGCTGCCCTTGATTCCTGCGATTCCGATCGCCCTGGATATGGCCAAGAGCATCGTCTTCTTTGTCCAGAAATCGTCCGCCTGGACGTAATAGGCACGATGCCTTGCCTTGATCCAGGCGGCCGCGATGCTCTTCCCCCATCCGCTCGGGCCGTTCATGACGACCAACCCGGGATCCAGGGGGCCGCGATTCATCACGCGCGTCACCGCGCGCTCAGCGATCGAGAGGTTGGTAAGGGGCAGAATTGCACCCCCACCTTGTATCTTGTTGCTGTTTTCAGTCATAATTGCCTCGCTTGGTGCTTCAAAAAAGTCCCTGGGCGTTGCTAGCGCCCTTGGGACACCTCATCCCCCCCGAACATCGCGCGCCTGGATTTTTCCATGCGGTATGTCGTCGAATTGGGGAAAACCTTGTGCCAGCGACGTTCTTCGGCATCCTCGAGATCGCCTTCGCGCTTGTTTTTTTCATCCAGCTTCAGCCAGTAGTCGTATTTCTCTGCCGCCGTCATTCCCGCCACGATGCTGACGTTCTGAGCCGCGGAAGGGTGAGCAACAACCTTCTGGAGCGTCTGCTCAACATCCATCTGCGCCATCGCCGCCTTTGCTTCTGCTGCCAACCGCTCGGCTTGTGGAGAAGGTTTCGGGGACTCTTGCGCCGCGAGGGCCTTGGCGGCCTCATCCAGTCCACGGGATCGGTGCGGTGTTGACCCGAACATTGGGGCGCTCAATTTCCCGGCCGCAGCCGCTTTCTCGTTCAGGTGCAGATTCAGCAGTTCATTGGTATCGATGTTCTTCTTCGTGACTTCCTTCAACTGCTTGCGACCTTCTTTCAGGCGTGCGCGCTGCCGGGCATCAGCCATTGATGCAATGACCTTGCGGTCGATAGCAGTGCGCTCCGGGCATTCGGCAATGCACAGGAAGTTGTTGCGGTAGTAGACGATCACGCGGCCAAGGTCTTCCGTTTCCATGACCGAAACTTCGCTTCCAACGTCGATGTCTCCAAATTCGGCGGCTACGAACCATGCATCGTCAATTCTCAGACCTTTCTTCTGCAGGGTGCGGGTGCCTCCATTGGCCGGTGGAGCGAGCAGCACATCCAGCGATCGCACGTTATCAATGTGTGTGATTCCGTTACTCCATGATGCAGCCCTGGCGAACGGACTCATACCCAACGAGCCGTGCTCTCTTTGTTCGTAAATCCCCTTGACCCATTTGTTGATGAGCACCTGCATCGCCTCGCCGGTAATATCCATTTCCACCATTTCGCCTGGCTTGCAGAGGCGCTCGGCAAAGCTCTTGCGCGCCTCGATGGCCTTACGGTCAGCGACGTTGTGCCCCGCGAAATTAGGCAGCAGCTCGAGGATGGAATGATTCAAGGTGCCAATGACGCGCTCGATCAGCGGCTTTTCATCCGGACTGAAGGGAGTTCGGGTTAATTGCTCAACCCCCAGGGCTTGGAGCACCCGCTTGAAATGTTCAGACTGATAGTCTTTTCCGTTGTCGGTCACGATCTGCTGCGGCACCCCCCATGCCAGCAACGCCTGGCGCAGGGCAAAACAATGCGTTTGTGTCTTGGGTGTTCGCGCCACGACCACCATGATGCGTCGGCTATACACGTCGATGATGACCGACACGGTATAGCGGCGGCGCTTTCCATCCTCGTCCAGCAGCAGCCAGTCGGCGGGCGTTGCATCCATTTCCCATCGCTGGTTGAGAGCCGTGATCTCTTCGGTATAACTTCCCAGCGCCAGCATGTACTGGCTTTTCCAGGCGTCCGGGTTGGTCCACTGCAGATAAAGTTCTTTGTTGTTTTCTATCCAGTTTTTCTGGAATCGACGCACCTGATGATAGGAGGGGGGCGTAAAAAGCAGTTCGTCGGTGGCGCGGTCGATCGCCGCCGCACCCAGCAGTTCATAAAGGTGCTGGGTTGAGATCGACGGCCTATCCATCATTAACTTGAGCGCTGCGCTCGCCAGCAGAGGATGATGCGAAAAGACGGTTTCACCGCGCAGCTTGCTGCCGTCCCGGTGATCGATCAGCGCAGCGAAATCCCTCTTCTCGTAGTAACTCACCCAGCGCTGCGCGGATCTCCCCGATATATGCGGGTATGCCTCTCGCACCGCCTTTGAAATGGGCACCTCGGCCATGTTGTAGGCATCTGCGTAGAGATCCCACGACTTCGATTTCTTTAGCGGCTGGACTTTCATGAACCACGCCTTCCAGCCCTCGGCGATCTGGCACTTTGCCTGGATATCGAACGCCTCTTGCTCGTTCATTCCAGCCATTTCCATCAGCGTTGCCTGCGCTTTTGCTGCACGCTCGGCTTTGGCTACTCGCTCTCTTTCCTTTATCTTGTCCAGTTCGGCGAAAACAGTGCGCATCACCTGCTGTTCCAGGCTGGGATGTGTAACAGCTCGCTGGATGTTGATTTGCTCCTGCACTGCCTTGCTGGGGAGGTATTCGTTACCCCCCCCTTTTTTGGAACGAGGTTGGCCACCCCATTGTTCGCGAGCAACCAGGCCGAGCCACCCCTTCTTTGTCTCCGGATACCCTGGCAGCTTCATTTCCGCCAGCTCAGAGCAGGAGTAATGGGTTTTCATGCCTTGCGCTCCCTCTTTTCCAGCCAGCGACTGATATACACAGCCTCTTCGATTGATACCGTAACCGTCAGGGTGACATCGGATCCGGTGCCCCTTGCCTCCATTGCTGGAAATGCCGCGATGAGCTTCATGATGGCGGGAGAAGGGGCGTACTCGCGGCGAATACCACCACGACCACGACTTTTGTGCTCGACCACCCCCCACCTTTCGCGTTCTACAACCTGATACCAACCTTCCTTGGTTGTCGGATACCCTGGCAGCTTCATTTCCGCCAGCTCAGAGCAGGAGTAATGGGTTTTCTTCATTCCCGGACCCCAAAAGCCGCTTCCATCGCATCAGCCATCCCGCATAAACCAATCAGCTGAGCCATATCCAGTTTGGCGCATGATATGAGTTGTTTGTCGTAGAAATAGCCCACCCATACAGCACCGCCCTCGACCCATATGCCGCCGTCGGCGCGTGTCGATCCTTCCCAGGTGTAAAGCGTCATTAAAAGATCTACATCCCATGCATCGGCGCAATATTCGTAGATCGCAAATACCGGTTTTCTTCCCTGTGTTTTTTTGAGGTATGCAGCGATCAACGCACCCTCTGTCTGAAGCATTCCCGCTGACAGCACCGTATTGCCGTTTTTCAGTATGTCGAACACAAAACCCAGTCCGCCACGTGCTATTTCTGTGCATTGCAACCGCACCACCATCTCCGGCGCTTGTTCGACGCAACCAGTTAAGGGTATTTCAGTGAATATTTCCTTTTTCATTTTCTTCTCCTCATCACTTTCATTACCGCTTCTAGAGCGCGCTTCCTCTCTCCATCTCTTTAAGGCTCTTGATGACTTCAACCGCATTCATCTGCAGCGACACCAGTCTGGCGCGCCCGTTTCTGCGGTCGATGACCACCACCAGCGTCGAATCTCCGGTCAGCTCTGCCGCGAGTTCCTGGCTCACGCCCGCCGCCTCAAGTTGTTCTTGCGCGCGCCCTAACTGCACCCGTCTTTCCAATTCCCTGCCATATCTATGAACAGCGCTCTTGCTGATTCTGTGTCCGCTGCGGTACAAGTCATCCGCTATGGCCGTGTAGTCACTGAATCCGCTGTCCAGCAGGCGCTGATCAAGTTCTTTTCTTGCCTGGAGCGGTAGCCTTTCAATTTTTGATCTTGGTGCCATTATTTCCCCCCCTTCATTTTGATCATCGCCTCCAGCGCCCGCTTTCTTTCTGCCAGCGCCTTCTCTTCATGGTGAAGTTTTGCCCATTCCAGCATGGCGGCATCGCTGCTGCTGACCACCGCCCGGTTCCCGAGCTTGCGCGCATACAGGCCGAGCAGCACGTCTTCGCCAAGGGCTGAATCAAAGGCCATCGCCCTCTTCAGCGAGATCTCCCTTTCCACATGCGATTGCGCGCAGTAGCCGTTCAGCGTGGCTTCACTGAATTTCTCGCCCAGGTGGAACCCCATTCTTTCCGCCACCTGTTCGCGGCCCAGGCCCCGCGCACGCGCCTTTTCCAGGGCTTCGGCCATCGTCGATGCGATCTCGATGGCGCACCCAAGCGATCCTGGGCGGCCGCCGATATCGGTAAAAAGGTCCGGGGTGCGGTGATCGTGCCGAATCGTCATGGTCAAGCGCCGACCTTGTGATTGACTTCTGTATGATCGTCTGATGCGTTACACTTGACATTGGCTAGACGTCTCCAGTGTCGAGGGTTCGCCAGCGCTTCCTTCGAATAGCGATCCGGCCATATCTGCGCCGGAGTTTTTTCGATTGCCTTGGCAATGAGCGCTTCCGCTTTCGGATAAGGCTTGAACAGGGCGCTTCGCAGGATGTTGCAGTCGATATTGAGCAGCTTTGCCAGTTCCGTGATGCTGCCGTATCTTGCGCAGATCTCGGCCTTGATGAAGGCTTTGTGCATACCCCGCTTCGGTTGGGTTTTTTTTACCATGTCTATTGCTCGTTTCGTTATTGACATGGTTGAAGTATTACCTTAATTCAAACATCAGTCAATAGGTAACACATAAATTAACTGTGTTTTTTGCGAAAACTATTCCAGTGCATTGATATATATGGCAGAAGATGGTGTTACGTCAGAAAGCATTGAATCGTCACCTCAAGGTGACACTTCCCGCTCGTTCTCAATTAACGAATTAGTTGGCATGCAACTTCCTCGGTTGCCTCGTTCCCCCAAAGGGTGGTATGAGCTTGTTGCCCGGGAAAAGTGGCCTGAAATAATGGTTTCAGCAAAAGGCGGTCGGAGTGGCGGAAAGCGGCGTGAATACATACCACCCCATGAGGTAATGGCCTTGATCGAGGCCCGCAGGCGCGTCAATTTAAGGGATGATGAGGAGGGGGTTGTTACCTTCGAGGCGCCCATAGAGGGGCTTGGCGCCCATCATATCAAGACCGATCACCCTGATGAGGCGCTTCCGAGTGGCTCGATCGACCTGGCGCTTCTCCGGGATCTTATTCTCTCCCTGGAGATTGCTATTGAAAGCAGTGGGGTGAAACTACCCCCTGACGAGAAGGCTGGTATTATCTCAAGCGCTTACGGTGATATAACAGAGCACTTCAAGGTGCGACGAGAGCGTGACAAGGCGGTGATCTTTACTCGTTCTTTGTTTTTGAGGCTCCTGCAGGCCCGCAATTCCAAAAGCTAGCATTCCATTTCTATTTTTGTGCCATTTATTGCGCAAATGTTGTGGTTCGATGTTATTTTTTATCGATTTTGTGCCAAATAGTCATTTCCGCTCTTTTCATCCCGACATCCTGTTTTATCAAGGAAAAAACAGTTTCTTCCCATTTCCTGTTCTGTGCCAAGTATCACGCACCTTCACACGGCATATCAATCAGGAATTATTTGGTCAGGCGGCTTTGTGCCAAGAACGGCCCCTCGTCGCGTATACAGAGCGGTCAATCGAATGGCTGCTCAACTTCAAAACCCGCCCCACCTCCAATGCGTACATTTTAGCCATACCGGACTGTGGCAGCAGCCGCACATCCCTTATATCCCCGCAGTACGACATGGCCGAAAATCATAAGTTTAATATTCGGCCACAACTCCTTCATTTCGCCCCTGATAGTAAAGAAACGATTTCCTGATAATCAATATGCGACCCGGTTTTGCGGCCTTCGCTGGCCATGAACTTGCGAAGTTCTTCCATGGCCCCTGGCTCCATGAGCAATAACTTTGCTAGTTCAAAAGGTGTTATTCCATGCTCTTGACGACAACTTTCTAAGTCGGGGGCATATTTGACTAGCACTTTTACGATCTCCGGATGCCCCGACCGGACGGCGGTATGGAGTGCGGATTGCCCATCAAGAGTCATGATGCATGCTACATCAGGGGCCTGAATAAGCAATTCTTCCACGCATGGAAAAGAATGCGCGGCAACGGCGACGTGCAACGCTGTCCTGCCTTTGAAATCTTGTTGGGCCGCATCCGCTCCAGCTTGCAGTAGTTTTCTGACGACCACGAGCTCGTCATGATTGGCAGCCAACATGAGCGGGGTCTGTTTCTTGAAATCAGCCATGTTCACCAGCTTGGGCCATTCGTCGATCATCATGCAGATGGCCTTGTGCCAGTGGCTGGAAAACTTATCCAACGCTTCCGATAAATGCGGGGGTGTCTGTTTCTTTTTAAACTCATTGAGCATTTCCAACCAAATCATCAGGGCCGTATTTCCGCACACTTCCCGCAGCCGTTTGTCACGTAAGCTGACGTTCTTTTTGAACCATGCCTTCAAGCCAATCCAATCACCGGAGTAAATGAGGCCGGTAGTTCCGCGACTTAACTGATCCCACTGCTCCTTGGCGAGGGGCTGTTCGTTGTTTTCACCAGGGTATGGGTAATACAAGGTATTCCAGAAATATTCCGCGACTTCGCAGGCTGTATCTTCGAGCGACGGCAATGTTCCTGTGATTTCACATTCAAAACCACCATATGCAAGCATGTTACGGTAGTAACCTTCGTAGTTTCCAAGACTAAAACCTATAGGCGGGCGCTCGACCACGAGTGCAAATGCATCACGAGCAATATCCCCTCGCAACTTGCCGAAGTTTCTTTCAAAACAGGCTTTCAAGGCTTCGTCAAAAAGTCGGCGAGCTATCTCAAAGTCGTTGAAAGCGAGATGGTGTTTGGCCTCGTGCTGCAAAATATCCGCCCGCCACACATCGAAGGCGGGACTAGCCTTGGCCTCTGCAAGCAAAACCTCTACTCGCGCTTTGGCATCCTTGGAACGATACTGTCGATCTTCATTGTTGAGTAGTTGCCCGAGTGCTATGCATATAGCTCCAATTAGCTCATGGGGGGATTGTGCCAGTTGACGCATGCGGTCTACTGCCAGTCGACGAACCTTCAAGCTGAGTTCTGGACGTTGCGCTAATTGGCTTGCAATCCAGTAGCTCGTTATTCCTTGAAGTCTGCTCCAGTGCGGCTTAGCTGCCAAATCTCTTGCAGCTTCCTGAATCTCTTTCCGTTCTTCTAATTCAAGTTTGACTCGTGCGCGGTTGCGCTCATTGATAAGTCTGAGTGATGCCTCATCATAACCAACATGATCCTCAATCGGTTCACCGGGCGATAATTCAAAAAAACGTCGTGAAAGCATAAGCCCCAGATGAGGGGCGGCTATTTCGCGCATTGAAGGCAGTATCGACAGAAATATTCCAACCTTATCCCAAGGCGCAATCTTGTTTTCGAAGTATTCGTTTTCCTCGATTTCGTTCTGGCCACATTGCACGTTGGCTTCAACGGTCAGGTTGTAACTGAATTTGAATATGTCGAATAGTTGCAACACTTTGTTCACGCTGCGATCAGTACAGGTTTCATCGAAGCCCTTTCCAAGCAGGAGCTTGACCAATCTGCGATATCCATCCTGAGTTGCGCGAGCAATCAACAGCCGTTGGCGAATGGTTCGCAAAGAGGGTTGCGCATAACGAGTTTCCAGAAGGTCGGTAAAATGCCATTTCTCATCATCGGATGCTGTGCCAACAAGAATAGCCTCCAAGAGTCCGGGGCGTGACATTGGAATTTGTTCCCGCAGTGTTTCCGCATCGAGTCCTTTTCGTTTTACAAATTCGAGCGCAGCTTGAAATCGCTGTTCTGCACTAAGCTGCCCATCAAGAAGTAATGCCCCATTGAAATCTAGTTTCGTTCCCTCGGAAAAATAGCGTTCGATGTTGTCTACTCTGGGAACATCTCCATTGAGCCAGTTGTACAGAGTTCGCTCAATCGTTTCGGCCTCAATATTTCTCTCATGTCCTAATTTTGACGCTATGTGATCCATCGGCTGATCCAGCAGGTCCATCAGCCATTCCACGACTTGTGCGACAGGCATCACCAATCGCTTTGCTCCGTCTTGTTCTCGAATCTCCGGTAAATACCAGAAGCGTCCACTTGGCATGCCTTTATCCAAAGGTTGCTCCAGACTCCAGTTTGCAACAAGGCGGCCTAGGCCGGGAGCATACGAATAGCCAGCCAGAAACCACACGACTTGACGCATGTCAGCATCGAATGTCCATGTTGATTGTTCGACGGCGCTATTGAAATTTCCAAAATTAAATAAATTTAAGCGTGCATCACGCATTGCGAGATGATCCATGCCGAGCGCGGTGAATATTTCATCGATGAGCGCAGTCATGATCTCTACATGATCGGCAAACGGTTTTTTAAGTTGAGCCAATTTCCGCTTATCTTTCTCGTTTTCGAGCCTTAACCCAAGACTCTGGTGAACCTCAAGCAGAACGCTTTCATAAGAAGGAATGGTTGCCATTGCATTTGCTCCGTTGGGGTGAATGGGCAGATAGTGACATAGGGCGGTATTTCAGTCAGTGAAACTTGACCGCCCCCCCTTCATTACCACAAGGGCATGACGTTACATGAGGGGGGGAGACGGAGTTTCATTTCTGTTCTCAAGGGGTATCGGTATTGTTGGCGGACCATAAACTTAATGGAGACGCCAAATGTACCAACTTCAACCGCAGATTGCCAAAGAACTCGTCATAAACTGGCACATCACCGAGGCCTGCAACTATTCGTGCCGCTATTGCTATGCACACTGGAGCAAGCCTAATCGGCAGCGCGACATCATCCATGACGAAAGTCATACAAGGGCATTACTCACAGAACTTCATAAATTCTTTAGACCAGAAAATCCGTCTAACCCCCTTCGAAAATACATGCGATGGCCTTCGGTGCGGTTGAACATCGTTGGCGGAGAGCCCCTGTTGTATCACAAAAAGGTATTGGCAGTCGTGACACTCGCACGAGAAATGGGGATGGATGTCTCACTGATTACCAATGGAAGTGAATTGTCTGTCCCTCTAATGCGAAACATTGCACCACATTTGACGATTCTTGGTTTGAGCCTTGATTCGGCAGATATTGCTACTAACCGGCGCATCGGCCGATTTGACAGCAAAGGTGTGATTTTGGCAGCTGTCGATACTTGCGCAATTTTGAACGAGGGGCGCCTGACTAATCCCATGATGCAGGTAAAAATCAATACTGTCGTTAACAGCATGAACTGCGATGAGGATATGACATCGCTTATCCAGATGACTAAGCCTGATCGCTGGAAAGTATTCAGAATGCTGCCTGTTCTGAACAACACCTTGGCAGTATCACAAAGCGACTTCGATGGATTCGTTAACCGACATCGTTTGCTGGATACCGTCATGTGTGTCGAAGACCATGCTGACATGACTGAGTCATACATCATGATCGACCCGAGCGGCAGGTTCTTCCAAAACGCAACGACTCCCAGACAACTTGGGTATTGCTATAGCTCTTCCATATTGAGCGTTGGCGCTGAGGAGGCATTTACCAGTCTGAACTTCTATCCCGACAAGTTTCTAGCCCGCTATGACCAAGACAAAACCGAGGTACTTGTATGAGGTACAGCGCTAATAAAGACATAAACATTATTGTGCGCGATCTAGTTCGTCAGGGATGGTCATTCAATTGGGGGAGCAAGCATGGTCGCTTGAGGCACCCTATGGGCCACCCAGTCATCACTGTTCCAAAATCTCCTAGCGACAGAAGATCGGTTCAGAATTTTGGTTGTGACATAAAACGCGTACTTGGCAGGTTGAAAGTGACTGTTCGTAAAAC